>ERZ773194.1904-NODE-1904-length-21154-cov-4.833973_pt1 | contig 21154 bp, 16 predicted proteins | sample MGYA00511240_ERZ773194 | MGnify/ENA primary metagenome ERZ773194 (study PRJEB29015, sample SAMEA2737774) | human gut metagenome | biome: human gut; feature: human-associated habitat; material: faeces | place: China | collected 2012 ... | reverse complement strand
ACACCCTGAAAAACACGAAGGACTTCGACCGGGTGATGCGTGGCTACAAGTCCCGCAACACCTACACCGTTTTGGGAACGGTGGGCGGCTTCTACCTCAAACCGACCGATGTCAAACTTTCTTTCTATCAGACAAAGGACGGCACGGTAGTACCCAAGCTGCACGGTGTACAGCAGGACGAGAAACTGTTGCAACGCCCATACAACGGACACGAGTTCACCAAGCAGGAGCAAGGCAACCTGCAATCTATCGGCAATTTGGGCAACAGTGCCCAAATCAAAGACCCGAAAAGCGGCGAGCAAATCCTCGTGTTCATCAGCCGTGACAGGTACACGCACGAGCTGGAGTATATGTGGGCTGACAAATGGCAGTGTCCCGATACCGTTTGTAACGTGAAAGTCACCCCGGAACAGAAAGCCGCCTTTGAAGCCGGGCAGGCGGTCAAAATGGAAAACCTGCAATTTAAGGACGGCACAAGGCGCAGTGCCTATTTGCAGGTCAGCGCAGTGGAGCGTGGTTTGGAGTTCCTGCCAAGGTCTGCTATGCAAGCCTTGCAGCAGGCATCCGGGTTAAAGGATGAAAAGGGCGTGGAGTTCAACGGTCATGTGCAGCCCGGCGCACAGGGTAAATCCCCCGACAAGATACAGCCGAAAGACGTTATCCCTGCCAACGAAAGCCGGACACAGGTAGCGGTCAATTCGGAGGGCAAGACCCACGAAGCCACCAAGCAATGCAAAGAGCCGTTGAAGCAAGGACAACAGAAGCCCACCGCCAAGCAGAAAGAGAAGCAGGATAAAGCGCAGGACAAGAGCCTGAAAGCCGACAAGCCCAAGAAGTCCAAAGGAATGAAAATGTAGTACCAACCTAAAAACAAAGAAATATGATAGCACTAATCGCAGAGAAACCCAGCGTGGCAAAAGACATCGCCCGCATCATCGGGGCGACCGGGCGCAATGACGGTTATCTGTCCGGCAACGGATATATGGTAACATGGGCGTTCGGTCACTTAATCCAGCTTGCCATGCCCGAAGCCTACGGCGTGGCGAATTTCCGCAAGGAAAGTTTGCCCATACTGCCGACCGACTTCCAGCTAATCCCCCGTCAAGTGAAAGCGGAGAAAGGCTACAAGGCAGACCCCGGCGTACTGAAACAGTTGAAAGTGATAAAGGAAGTGTTCGACCAGTGCGACAAGATTATAGTCGCCACCGATGCCGGGCGTGAGGGTGAGTTAATCTTCCGCTATATCTTCCATTACCTGAACTGCCGCAAGCCCTTTGTCCGCCTGTGGATAAGCAGCCTGACCGACAAGGCTATCCGTGAGGGGCTGGATAACCTGCAACCGGGCGGGCGTTACGATAATCTCTACCTCTCCGCCAAGTCCCGCAGCGAAGCGGACTGGCTGATAGGCATAAACGCCACCCAAGCGTTGAGCGTAGCCGCCGGGCAGGGCGTGTTCTCTTTGGGTAGGGTGCAGACACCCACACTTGTGATGATATGCAGCCGTTATTTGGAGAACAAGAACTTCGTGCCTGCCAAGTTTTGGCAACTTAAAGCCCATACCGCCAGTGGGGAAATAAGTTTTCCTGCCCAATCGACTGCCAAGTGGGAACAGCAGCCCGAAGCCATAGCCGCCTTGCAACGGGTAAAGGATGCGGGGCAGCTTGTGGTTAAATCCGTTGAGAGGAAAGAAGCCAGCCAAGAACCGCCGCTTTTGTATGACTTGACTACCCTGCAAAAGGAAGCGAACACGAAACTGAACTTTTCGGCGGACAAGACGCTTTCCATAGCGCAGAGCCTGTATGAAAAGAAAGTGATGTCTTATCCGAGAACCGGGAGCCGCTATATCTCGGAGGACGTTTTCGATGAAATGCCGGAGCGTGTCGCCTTGTTGGGACAATACCCTCGCTTTGCCGGATATGCCGCCGGGCTGAATGGCGCAACGCTGAACCGCCGCAGCGTGAATGACAGTAAAGTGACCGACCACCACGCCTTAATCATTACCGAGAACCTGCCCGGTGAACTCTCCAAAGATGAACGGGCGATTTACGAGCTGGTAGCCGGGCGTATGCTGGAAGCCTTTTCGGGCAGGTGCGTGAAAGACGTTACCACTGCCGTATTGTCGGCTGGAGATACGGACTTTATGGTAAAAGGGGCTGTGATGAAAGTAGCCGGGTGGCGTGCCGTGTTCAGCGAGCAGGACACCGAAGATGAAGATAACGCCACCTTGCCGCCACTTCAAGAGGGACAATGTTTGCCACTTTCCGCCGTGGATCTGCTCGAAAAGCAGACCAAGCCGAAGCCGCTGCACACCGAAAGCAGCCTGCTTGCCGCAATGGAGAATGCCGGAAAGGAACTGGAGGATGCCGAACTGAAAGCCAGACTGAAAGATGCCGGGATAGGCACGCCCGCCACTCGTGCGGCGATTATCGAAACGCTGTTCGTCCGCCAGTACATCGTGCGTGAGAAGAAGAACCTTGTACCCACCGACAAGGGGCTTGCCGTTTACAAGATTGTCAAGGACAAGAAGATTGCCGATGTGGAAATGACGGGTATGTGGGAAAACGCCCTTGCCAAGATAGAAGCGGGTGGCATGGATGCCGACACGTTCCGAAAAAGTATCGAGGTGTATGCCGCCCAAATCACGGCAGAACTGCTTTCGGTACAGTTGTCTATCGCCAATGACGAAACCTGCCCCTGCCCGAAATGCAACAGCGGACGCATCTTGTTCTATCCGAAAGTGGCGAAATGTTCCAACGTGGACTGTACGCTTACCATATTCCGAAACAAGTGCGACAAGCAGCTTTCCGACAAGCAGATTATTGAGCTGGTGACGAAACGCAAGACCGGGTTAATCAAAGGCTTCAAGGGAAAGAACGGCAAGGCTTTCGATGCTTCGCTGGTGCTGGACGAACAGTTCAATGTCGGTTTTTCATTCCCCAAAAAGAAAGAGAAACCGAAGAAATAGCCTATCTTTACCGCTGAAATTTCATTGTGATAGGTTGTATTGCTTATGATAATTGGAATTTTAGTGGTTGCGCCCGGAGGGAAACCGGGCGCATTTTTATTGCTTCCTTGATTGTTACAAACCCCTATCGAATTGGTAGGTCGAGCAGACCACCCCGTTATCCAGTACCTTGCTTCCTGACAGTTTCCACTGAGAACCGAGCGTTTCCCCTATGAAGCCGATACCTTTGCCCAGCACGACCGGGACAGTGTAAATGGTCAGGCTATCCAGCAACCCGGCTTTAATCAGCGAGGTAAGCAATTTGCTTCCACCTACCACCAACAGGTCGGTTTCCTGTTTCAGTTCATAGACCTTTCGCAAGGGTTCTTCGGTCAGGAACTCCACGCCGCAGTCCGGCGTAACATTGGTATCGTAGTGTGACACCACAAAAGACCGTTTGCTTTTGTACGGCCACCCGCCCCAATGCTCAAAGATGTAGTTGTAGGTGTTCGCCCCCATAAGCAGGCAGTCCGCTTCCGAACAATGCTTGCCAACGATAGCTTTTACTTCACCGGGCAACCAGTCCAGTTCCTTGTCCAAGGTGGCGGTATGCCCGTCAAGAGATACGGCGATGTGCGCTTTAATTTGTTTCATCTTGTTAGGTATTAAACAGTTTAATAATCCGTAATCGACTGTCCGCCAATATCCAAAAAAGAAGCGTGGCTCTTACACTGCTTCGATACGTGGTACTGGCAATACCTTTTGAGGAAACAGGCAAGACCACGCTATGCGATTGCATAACGTATCCTGCACTGAATATCCCCTCAATTTGAAAATTTGCCAGTTTTCGTATCAGGACGTTCAGCGGAACGCTTATTATCTATGTCTTATATAAAGACGAAATCACAGCAAAAGCTGTTCAATCGCCGTTATTCTCTTATGTTATTTTGCAAAAGTAGTAAAAATCACCGGAATAACCTTATAAGTAAACGAAATCCTGCCTTGTTGTAACAACAAAGCAGGATGAAGAAGAGAATACCATGAAAATGATAACTGCTCAATCCGTGCGTTCACGGATTAACTTGTGTATGTCGCTTGCCCGGTAATAATATTTACCGTCCAGTGTCAGGTAAGGCAGTATTCCTTTCTTTCGATACCGTTGCAAGGTTTTGACACTGACCTTTAGCATAAAGCATAAATCCTGATTGTCAAGCAGCTTTTCGCCATTCAGGTAATTATGTCCGTTTAACAGGCGGTCTATTTTTTTGTCCTGCATATCGAGCCTATCCATGATACGCTCCATCCATGCCACGAAGTTTTCTTTATCTATATACATAAGGCTGTCGGATTAAATCAGACCAATCATGAAATAACTCTGGTTTGCCGGGTCTTTGACAATAATGTCCCGTTCACGCATGAAGCGGATATAGCTCTTTGCGGTACGTTCCTTAACGTCCAAGACTTGCTGCAACTGCTCGCAAAGGTCTATGTAGGTGATATGTGCCTGCCTCCCGAAGATGTCACGGGCAACGCCCACCAGCTCTTTTTCCTTGCGCTTCTCCTTTTCTTCACGGGGTTTCTCGCCCTTGTAAACGTGCATCCCGGCTTCCTTATCCCAAGCAAAAAGCATCAGTGGAACATCCAGTGGGCTACCGTCACGCACTTTCAGAGCTTTCACGACCGATTGGGTAAGTTCATCGTCTTTCTCTATGGAAAGGATAGTAGCCGCCTTGCGTTGCAGTTCGCTGCCCAAATGCCCACGCAGTTTTAATCCGTTCGGGACAAAGTGCAACACGCACAGAATACAGGTGTTGTAAATGCCTGCCAGTCGGTAAAGTTCATCTATCACCGCCACGCTTTCCGCTTCATCGTTGGCACTCTTTACAAGGTCGGCAATACCGTCAATGACGACCAGCTGGATGCCGCCGTACTGGTAGTAGAACTTATCCAGGCTCTGCACAATGGCGTGCAAGCGTTCCTTGCGTGACATACCCGTCAGGCAGAACGCTTTCAGTTCATCGGGTTTGTCCGATTGTTTGGCTCGTGCCAGCAGGTTGCTTACGTTCTTGAACAGTTGCACTTCCGACTGTTCGGTGTCATAGAGCAAGACAGCCTTGTGCCTGCCGTTAGCGGTTATTTGTATGCCCAACGTATCTGTTTCCGCACCAGCCGGACAGATGCAGCCCGCCACGATTGCGGCTACATAGTTGCTCTTGCCCGTTCCCTCGCCCCCGGTGATGCCGAACAGGTTGCCTTGTGTTCCCAGCGGAACGTCACCCGCTGAAATAATCACTTGCGCTTTGGCGGGCGGGTTGTTGAAATCTATCTCGCATGATTTAAGCATAATCAATGTGTCGCTATATAGGGTATCTAAAAATTCGATAAACAGTTTCAGAAAATCTTCACGGGTATTTCCGGCTTTGAAGTAGTCGGAAATGTCTTTTTCCTCTTTTGTCCCCGGAAGCGGGAGCAGTAGGCGTTTCACGCCAAATTCTTCCAGTAGCTTTTCTTGCTTGCGTGAGCTTTCCTTGCCCGTCTTATCCATATCGAAAAGCAGGACAATGTGCTTGAATCGAAACGTCAGCCGATAAACCAGCGTGGGCGGTATAGTCACCGTTTCACTGTTGAAGCAGATAGCATGAAAACCATGTGCCGCCAATGACATGACATCCTTTTCTCCGCCTGTGATAAACAGTGTATCACCCTTTGCGGGTAGCTGCTCTAATCCGAAACAATAGTTTTCCCCGAAATTGCCACCATAGAGGAAACGGGCTTTCGAGAACGGACGGTACAGTTTTATGTACCGTTTGTTCTTATACCCGTACATCGGTTCTGTTACGGATGAAGTATAAGTGAACGGTGTTCCATCCGCTGTTACGCTCTGAAAGTCCCGTAAGGAACACACCTTATAAAGTTCCAATACTTCCGGTGTGATACCATACTGCTGCCAGTACATCAATTCAGCAAGCGGAAATTTCTGTTCCCTGAACTGGTAGGGTTTGCTTTCCTTTTCAGGTGTTTCTTCCGGCATATCATTTACTATATGGGAAGAAGTACGGGTAACTGGTATCGGATTACCTGTTGCCAGTCCCAATCCTAAATCCCGGTCTATGGTTTCCAGTATCTCCACAAAATCCATTGAATTGTTACAGTCCAGCCCTTTAAGTTGTCCCACGAAAAAGAAACAATCACCGCTATAACTATCGTTGCCGAAATCTTTCATCTTATAGATACCACTTCGGCGGTCGAAATAGATGTTACAGGACGCTTTGTTATCCTCATAAAGCGGGTTTAAGAAATTGCGTCCTATCCGCCAATTACCGGATATGTAATGCTTGAACACGGATAACCCATTATTTGTCCTTTCTAATATTTCTTCTTTCCTTAACATATAACTGGTGGTTGGTTATCAGGTCATTAATACTGTCCTTATCTCGTTTAATCAGGCGTTCTTCCAATAATCGTTTTATTTCTCCAATCTTGTAGAAATAATGTCCCTTGATATTGGAATAAGTGACAGTCCCGGCTGTCCGCAAGCGTTGTAATGTCCGGTCACTGATTTTTAGAAATGTGCAGACCTCGTAACTATCCACCCAAATTTCATCCTCATTGGTACTTTCCGCTTCTGTGTGATTAAATATATAATCGGCAATAGCGGTAATCTTGTTGTCTAATTCCTTATAGGCTTTTGACTCAAATGTTATTATCTCCATTTCGCTAACTAATTGATTTGCTGCAAAGATGGCGGGTCTTAAAAGATAAAAATTACAAGGTATAACCAAGTTGGTGAATATTTATTTTTCTCTTTTTCAGTAGCAAAAGCAGGGTGTTATTACCCGAAAATGCCACATTTCATATCTAAATCGTATAAAAACAAAAACTACCAAGTTGGTAATTACTTGGTAGTTTTTATGTGGACTAAATATCTTTATTACAGTTCGTCCGATTCCATTCGCTTTAACAGTTGTTCGATTACTGATGTAAAAAAGGCAGTTCGATTTTTCTTTCTGCTTTTAAGAGTTAGATATGTTCGATAATAATCTCCTAAATCTATATCAAAAGCTGCTTCAATGAAAGCCATGATTTCTTTTATTGTCACATTTCCATTATTGAGTGTTGCAATAGCAACAAGTCCATATCCAAACTCTACTGCATCTGATTTAGAGCCAGTCCATTTCAGATTAAAGTCAGAAAGTGCCGCTCGTATTTTAGATATTTGCATTTTCCTGTCTAACAATTGTAATTGTCTATTGAGATATATTCGTAGCATTTCATTCGACAAAATTTTAGCTACTTTGTAATCATATCCAGTAGAAAAGGCTGGGTCTTTATCTAAAAATGCGCTATCAACACACAATCTAAAATTCGCTTTATATCGAACAAAGTAATAAGAATCTAAGTGGGTTGCTTTCGAACGATAATATTGGTAGAAATCAAGATTTTGGTCAAAGAAATATTTTAAATTATCCAATTGGCAATGAAGATACTCTCGTTGTACATCATCACTGCCAATCGGACGTTTCATCTCAATTCTTGTTATTTTGTAAAAGTATAAATACCGACTAAGAATGTCTGGCTTTATATCTTTAAAGAAATGAATTTCTTCTTCTTCGTTCTGAAATTCATATTTTACAGTCATGCTCCGCAAGTTATCGAATAAAGGTCGTATGACATCTATCATATGCAAAGCATCCTCCACGCAGACATTTTCATCAATGCCAAGCAACTCCATTTCTTCATTTATTCGATGCAATATTTCATTGATATAATCTTGCATGATTGAATTTCGTTATAATCAGAAATTTGCATTTCGGGGTGTACGTGGAAACGGAATAACATCCCGAATGTTTGTCATGCCTGTAATAAACAGCATCAACCGTTCAAAACCCAATCCAAAGCCTGAATGGGGAACAGTGCCAAATTTGCGTGATTCAAGATACCACCACAGTTTTTCGGTATTCATATTCAATTCTTTCATTCGCTGCAATAATTTTGTATAATCGGCTTCCCGTTCAGAACCTCCTATGATTTCCCCAATTTTCGGAAATAATACATCCATTGCACGAACTGTTTTCCCATCTTCATTTTGTTTCATATAGAATGCTTTTATCTCTTTAGGATAATCTGTAACAATCACAGGGCGGCGAAAATATTCTTCCACCAAATGACGTTCATGTTCAGCACATAAATCAATTCCAGGTTTTACAGGGTAATCAAACTGACGCCCGGATTCTTGTAAAATCTCTATAGCTTTAGAATAAGGCAAACGCATAAATTCATTATTTGCAACGAAATGTAATTTATCCATTAAACCATTATCTACGTTGTCATTTAAAAAAGCTAAATCACTTTCGCAATTTTCAAGTGCATAACGGATTAGATATTTCAAAAAGTCCTCTGCCAAATCCATATTGTCGTTAATATCATTAAAGGCAACTTCCGGTTCAATCATCCAAAATTCGGAAAGATGACGGAATGTATTTGAATTTTCTGCCCTAAAGGTCGGGCTAAAGGTGTAAATTGCCCCCAATGCTAACGCACCAAGCTCGCCCTCTAATTGTCCCGAAACTGTTAAATTGGCTGGGGAACCGAAAAAATCATCTTTTAATTCCGTTTTGACTTCAAAGAGTTCTCCTGCTCCCTCACTATCAGATGTTGTTATTATAGGAGTATTAAAATAGAAGAATCCTCTTTCATTGAAATAACGATGTATGGCAAAAGCCATATTATGGCGCATACGAAATATTGCACCAAAAGTATTTGTGCGCAAGCGTAAATGAGCTATTTCTCGTAGGTACTCTAAAGAATGTTCCTTTTTCTGTAAGGGGTATTCCTGCGGGGCTGCTACTCCATATACTGCAATATTCTCGGCTATTACTTCTACTTGTTGTTTACCTCCGGCAGACCGGATAAATTTGCCCTTTATACCGATTGCACTTCCTGTAGTAATAGTCTTTAGCATATTCTTTTCAAACTTTACATGTTCAATCACAATTTGAAGATTGTGTACAGTAGAGCCATCATTTAAAGCAATAAAGCTTATATTTTTACTCTGCCGATGCGTACGAACCCAACCTCTCACATAGACATCAATTCCATAAATATCTGATTTTAATAAATCTACGATTCTTATTTTCATAACATTATTCTTTTATGCAATATCTCTAATACTTATAATAAGAGCATTATTAGACGTAAACTTGTCATTAAGAAATAAATCATAATTCAATTCAACACGAATGCGGTCATCATATATTTTAAGCTGATAAAGCAATGTCCTTACTTTTATATTAATATCTCCATCAGCGGTGATATAATCCGATTCCGTTAATTCCCCATTCAGGAAAGACATTTCAGTAAAAATCGACCCTGCACAATATAAATTAGCTTTTTCCGGGTTGATTATTAGTCGGTTTTCAACAACATGTCCTCCTGCACATAATTCTCGGTATAAAACAGAATGACTACTACCGGAACGTGAATAGTTTCCAATGGCATTAGTTACTATTTTATCCGTATAGTCGTCATACCGTTGAATATTTTGAACGATTATTCTAACACCCTTTTTCATAAATGAGGCAAGTTCTCACGATATTGCCGCAAATAAGATTCATCTTGATTATGAATTTGTTGTTTCAAAAAATGAACCATCTTTTGCTTATCTGTTTTTAAGTTACCACGGACTTGGATTAAGTTAGAAGCTCCATCAGTGGCAAACCTTGCATTTACCGTCAAGTTCTGAATCAGTGTTTTTAACTCCTGCAATTTTTCAATCTCTGTTTCCTCTTTCCAATTTCCTGCTTGAATTTCTTGAAATAGCTGAGAGGTTGGATAGATGGTTAGCATGGAAGCATCTATGATTTGTGGGTGAAGTTGGTTGAAGATTTCCGCAGTTGCCTTTGCGCCAATTTCCCCTCTCCCTGAACCGGAAATGCCAGTCAAGTAAAAGAAATTGTAGCTCATATCCACCTCTTCTAACTTTTTGCATTGTTCGATAATATCTTTAGACAAATATCCCTTTTTCATAAAAACAAGTGCTTCATCATCTCCCGTTTCAATTCCAAACGTAATTCCATCATAACCGAGGTCTTTCAACTCTTGCAAGTCTTTGACGGATTTCTGGCTAACATCAGTTATTCTTGCAAAACAACCGATGCTCTGACAGTTTGGAAAATATTCATGTACCATTTTCGCCAATGTTTTGAGCTTATCCACACTAAGTACAAAAGGATTAGCTCCTGTAAAGAATACTCTGTCTGCATCTTTATAGTAGTGATTAGCTTCTTTCAAATCTGATTTAACTTCTTCGAACGGTGACATTCGAAACTTGAAAGGCAAGTCTTCATAAAGAGTACAGAACTTGCATGAATGATGAGTACATCCTGCTGTAACTTGAATTAAAAGGGAGTATGCCTCATAAGGCGGTCTCCAAATAGTTCCTGTGTAATGCATAATTATTTCTCCTTTTATTTATGTAAACAATGACCAAAAACAGTAGAGTGTCAACTGTTATTTAGTTTCTTTTTCGATGGCAAAGTTATAAATATACTTAGTATAAAAAAAGAAGTTACTTAAACGTTAGGCAGTTACAAAGGGGTAACTATTTTTGCGTATCAGATAGTTACGTGCGAAAAAAAAATAAAAAAAGATGGGAATGGTATATTTATAGGGTGATGTAGAGAAGATTTATAAAAAGCACCCGGTGTCCCTCCGGGTGCTTCAACCACAAAATTTCAATTATAAATCTATCTATAATGAAACTTTCTGTGGCAAATATAACTATTCCCGTCTTATTTCTTCGGTTTGCCTTTCTTTTCAGGGAACACGAAAGTAACATTAAACTGCCCGTCAAAGGCAAGTGAAGCGTCAAAGACTTTGCCGGTCTTGCTTTTAAAACCTTTGATTAGCCCGGTTTTCCCGGTAGTCACCAGTTCGGTAATCTGTTTGTCCGTTAGCAGCTTGTCGCTCTTGTTACGGAAGATGGTAACGGAACAATCCACATTGGAACATTTGGCGACTTTCGGATAGAAAAGGATGCGTCCGGTCTTGCATTTGGGGCAAATGCAACCACTACCCGAAGCGAAAGAAAGCTGAACATCCAACAGTTCAGCCGTGATTTGCCGTGCGTACACTTCGATACCCTTACGGAACGTATCGGGGTTCATTTCGCCGCTTTCTATTTTGGCAAGCGTATTTTCCCACATACCCGTCATTTCAACGTCTGCTATCTTCTTGTCCCGGATGATATTGTAAACGGCAAGACCTTTCTCGGTCGGGACAAGGTTCTTTTTCTCCCGGACGATATACTGGCGGGAAAACAGCGTTTCGATGATGGCTGCCCGTGTTGCGGGCGTACCGATGCCCGTATCTTTCATGCTGGCTTTCAGGTCGGCATTTTCCAGTTCCTTACCTGCGGTTTCCATTGAAGAAAGCAGGCTGCTTTCCGTGTGTAATGGTTTGGGCTTGGTCTGTTTCTCCAGTAGCTCAATGTTGGAGAACTGCAAGCCGTCCCCGTCCTGCATGGCTGGCAAAGTGGCGTTATCTTCTCCATCCTCTTTCTCGCCGAATACGGTACGCCATCCGGCGGACTTGATTATAGAGCCTTTGACCGTGAAAAGCGACCCTGCACATTCCAGCGTTACACTGGTAACGTCTTTGACGCATTTTTCAGAAAAGGCTTCCAACATCCGTCCGGCTATCAGCTCATAGATTGCCTGTTCGTCTGTTTCCAGTTTACCGGGCAGGTTTTCCGTCACTATCAGGGCGTGATGGTCTGTTACCTTGCCATCGTTCACGGAACGGGAATTTAAGGTTTTGCCTTTCATCCTGGCTGCATACCCGGCAAAGCGGGCGTACTGTTCCAAATTAGCAAGACGTTCCGGGATTTCCTCGAACACGTCCTGTGAGATATAACGGCTTCCGGTTCGGGGGTAGCTGATTAGTTTACCCTCGTATAACTTTTGGGCGATGGATAAGGTTTTGTCTGCGGAAAAATTCAGTTTGGTATTCGCTTCTTTTTGAAGTGAAGTCAAGTCATAGAGCAAGGGCGGTTCTTGGTTCACTTCCTTACGTTCCACGGTTTTCACCTGTACCGTTTCCGCTTCCTTTATCCTTTGCAGCGTGTCGATGGCGACTTGTTGCGTATCGTATTTGTCTGTGGATAGTGCAGCAAAGGCAACATTGTCTTTTGCTGCCTGCAATTTCAGTTGCCAATACTTTTGCGGGACAAAGTTCTTGTTCTCCAAAAAGCGGGTACATATCATCGCCAACGTGGGCGACTGTACCCGTCCCAAAGAAAAAATGCCTTGTCCGGCTGCCACACTTAAAGCCTGTGTACCATTTATGCCAATTAAATAATCTGCTTCGCTGCGTGCCTGCGCCGAAAGGAAAAGGTTATCATACAGGCTGCCGGCTTTCAGGTTTTGCAGTCCCTCCCGGATTGACTTGTCCGTAAGGCTGCTTATCCATAAGCGGACAAAGGGCTTGTTGCATCCGATATACTGGTAGATGTAGCGAAAGATAAGCTCTCCCTCTCTCCCTGCATCGGTGGCGACTATAATCTTGTCCGACTGGTTGAATACCTCTTTGATTACCTTTAGTTGTTTCAATGCGCCGGGGTCTGCCTTGTACCCTTTTTCCGCTTTCACTTGTCGGGGTGTAAGTTGAAAACTATCCGGGATAATAGGCAGGCTTTCCCGGCGGAAACTCTGTATGCCGTAGGCTTCCGGCATTGCCAAACCTACAAGATGCCCGAAAGCCCATGTAACGAGATACCCGTTACCCGAAAGGTAGCCATCATGTTTTTCGTTTGCTCGAACTATGGCTGCTATACTTTTAGCCACACTTGGTTTTTCTCCGATTACTGCAATCATTCTAATTTCGATTTTAAATGTTCAACTTCTTTTTGTCTTAGGATTTTCCGGTCATAGTAGATGTGATAGCCATCTATATAAGATTGTCGGTTCTGCTCGTCTATGGTTTTCCAGTCCGTTTTGAAACAGACAAGGGTAAACAGGGCGAAACCGACAACCGGGATAAGGATTAACACCGCTATCATCTTTTGCGTCCCCTGTTTTGTTTGGGTTTGTCCGCTAGCTCCTGCTTCTCCTTTTTATCCTGCTTGGTCTTTTGTTTTTCAGTGGGCTTGTCCTGACCTTTTTTCAAGGGTTCTTTCACTTTCTTGGTGGCTTCGTTGGTCTTGCCCTCCGAATTGACCGCTACCTGTGTGCGGTTCTTGCTGGCGGGAGTAATTTCTTTCACGGCGGAACGGTCAAAACTGGGGTTGTCACTATAAAAGCCTAACTTCTTCTTGTCGTGGTTCACCTGAATGTAAGCATCGTATTCGACCCCTCTCTTGTCTTTCAGCCCGGCTACAAAGATGGTTTTGTCATTGACTAAATCCTGTTGCTGCTGACGTGAAAGCTCTATTCCTGAAATACTTTTGGGAATGGTTACACCGTCACTGGTAACAAGGTTGTTCTGCTGCGCCTGTTGCTGTTGTTGCTCCTGTGACTGTTTGGCATTGGGATAGATAAATTCCAAACTTTTCTTGTCGGCATTGACCTGAACAGTTGCAGAAAAGGGATTTTTACGGTTGGAAATCATGTCTTCAAGGAATACGCCTTTTCCCTCCAGCAAGGCTTCCTTTTGCTCCTTGTTCAGTTTGATACCTTTTATTTCATCGGGTATCTGAACGCTGCTTGCCCGCATGGAAACCAGTTCGTTTGTCACTTTATCCACGCTGACGAAAGAGAGTATCATCTCTCCTGTGATATAATTTTTCAGGTTTACAATCCGTCCCATGTTGCCCGTTTTAAGCAGATTCTCCTTGTCCTCTTTGGAAAACTCGTGCCCGAAAAACGGACGGTCGAGTTCCGGCTTCTGACGAATGCCGTGTATTGCCAAAACTACATTTCCCTCCTTGTCGTGCCGGAAAGACAGGCGTGCATCCAATTTCATGATGGCAGAATTGTAGTTCCCCGAAATGGTTAACGCTCCGGGTGACTTGTACCCTCTTAGCATGGGTTCCAAAGCCTTTGCCTTTTCAAGCTGTTCTTTAGACAGCCCGAAGTTTTTCAGGGCTTCCCAGTCCACCTTGTCGGGATCGATGTAATACTTGCTTTTGTCGGGCTGCTGCAGTGCTTGTGCTGTTGCTTCTTGCTGCGGTTGCTGCGTTTGGGTCGGCTGTTCGTTCTTCACTTCCTGTTTCAATGTTTCAGGCTTTACCCGGTAACGGTCTATGTCCGCTTCATTTTCGGATGTCGGATGATTGAGGTTTTCTCTAATCATCGGCTCGATTTTGGGAAGCTCAATTTTCGGGATTTTGAAGAAGTTGAAGCGGGTTGGGTTCTTCAACTGGTTCATCATGTTGGAAAAGAAGTTTGAAAAGAAATCCCCGTGACGGTCGAATTTCAGGATTTCGCTGTTGTTCTCCGGTGGTACGGTTTGAAGCTCTCCGTTTTCATCTACGCCTTTTACTGCGCTGATTGTCTTTTTCTCCTTATCCAGTACAAGAAGAATATCCATCATCTGTTCGTCAGTGGTGGACTGGTTGGCTGTGTTTACATCCATAACTTTTTGAATTTTAGTGAGTAAATAGAATTATCGGAAGTAAAAGTACGGATGAAATAGAGTATATTTAAGAATTTGGGAACGGGTGGCTTCATTAGTCCTCGTTTGGCTTCATTAGTCTTTGTGTTTTTTTAATTAGATGGAAAAGTCTTATAATCAGTATATTACGTATGATTCCGCATTCCTCTAAACTTATAAGTTTAGAGGAATGCGGAAATAAAGGGCAATCTTTACTAACAAAAAATGCTAAATCAATGAATGACAAGGATATTTTAGTAAAAATAGGTACACGTATAAAAGAATTGAGAATTGCTAAGCAAATGACTCAAGACACTTTGGCTGCAAAGTGTAACTGGGATTATCAATATGTCAGCCGACTAGAATCAGGAAATACTAATATGACAATTAGGACAATTATAAAATTATGCTATGCGTTAGAGGTCAATTTAGAAGACGTGTTTAAAAATATAAACATTTGATTAATTTAAAGCATATAAGATGGTATTAATTACTAAAACACAGAAGTTATGAAGATACTTTTTTTAGGACAAGGGTATAATAAAGCCACCCATCGTTCAGTCGGAGAGTATTTAATTCATTCCCTAGAAACAAGACAGTTTAATACTTTTACAGGAATTTCTGCTTTTGCTAGTGCTGCTGCTGTAGAACTCCTCTCAGAGTATTTGTTAAATAATGAATTTAAGCAAATTAATATAATTGTAGGTATTGATCAGGAAGGGACATCTAAGGATGCTTTAGAGGAAATTCTTAAATTAGATGTGAATAGCTATATTTTTTATCAAAAGGAAAGTCCTATATTTCATCCTAAAATATACTTATTTGAAAGTGAAACTAAAACTATGCTTATAGTTGGTTCATCAAACCTCACGACGAATGGGCTTTTTTCTAATATTGAAAGCTCAATTCTGATTGAGTTTGATAATACAGACATGCAAGGACAAGCTTTGTTGCATGATCTTAAAAGTCACTATAGTACATTATTTGATTTTTCCGATTCAAATTTGTTTAAACTTACCTCTGAAGTTATACAGGCATTTGTTGATAAAGGGATAGTACCAGAAAAAGTCAATTGGAAAAATAAATACAAGAAAACAGAGGAAAAAGTAAGAACAACTGATGATTCACTTGAAGTGCCTAGCAGAGAAACAGTAAAACTGCCCAGGGAATTTAAACGCTTAAAAGCTCGTAGAGAAAACGTTGTAACAGATGTAATAGAAGAAACTTGTATTGAAATTGATAATACAATAAACTTAGATGAGTTATCACTAGTTTGGACAAGTAAAGAATTATCAAGACGTGATTTGAATATTCCCATTGGTGAAAATACGCATTCTACAGGCTCAATGTTTTTCAGTAAAGGTAATACTCCTAATATAGATCAAAAACACTATTTTCGTGATGTAGTATTTTGTGACTTGCAATGGCAGAAAGATAGTAAACAACCGCATTTAGAAAGAGCAAAAGCCCAATTTTGTATATATACCTTAGGGCAAGGACCTAATACCTTCAATTTAGCATTGACCCATAATACGGACACTAAGTCAAAAGCTTATTTGCAAAATAACTCAATGACGTGGATAAGTTGGGGGGCTGCGAAAGACTATATAGCCAAAGAGGAATTGTTAGGTCGTATTGCGAAATTATATGTTAATTCTGAAAATACTACCGAGTTTACGTTAATAATCGAATAAATATTTTCAGGCACTCATTTACTATTGTAACTTTGGGGCACAATATTAAAGATGATAAAATGCAATTAGTAAATAATGTAAGCAAGGAAAAGTTAAGGGGTGGTTTCTACACCCCTAATAAAATAGCCTCATTCATTCTAAAATGGGCATTCAATGGGCGAAAGGACATTGACATTTTAGAACCAAGTTGTGGGGATGGTGTTTTTCTGCGAGAAATACAAGAAGGTAAATATGAATATAATTCTTTTCTTGGCATTGAGTTAGATAGAGAAGAAGCTCAAAAAGCTCGAAATACTAATCTTGTAAAATCTGAAATCTTAAATGCTGACTTTCATGAATACTGCATACACACGGAAAAGAAATTCGATTTAGTTCTAGGAAATCCTCCCTATATTAGATATCAATATTTTAACAAAGATCAACAGGTTTATGCTGCTTCTATCTTTCAAAAAGCAGGACTATCGTACTCTAAATTAACAAATGCGTGGGTGTCTTTTGTTGTAGGTTCTTCTTTGTTGCTAAAAGAAACAGGTAAGATAGGCTTTGTACTACCTGCTGAAATCTTGCAAGTTTCTTTTGCAAAGCAATTACGAAATTTTTTATCAGTATTTTATAATAAAATAAATATTATATCTTTTCAGAAGCTAGTATTTCCTAATATTCAACAAGAAGTCATTTTGCTTTTGTGTGAAAAGAATAAATCAAATATGCATTCAATAGAACACCTAGAAGTTTTAGATGCAGATGGGTTAGATCGTATTGAAATAGAAAAATTGCGTAGTCCTCAAAAGAAAATAAATCATAAGTCTAGTAAGTGGACTTTCTATTTTTTGGAGCAGAAAGAAATTGATTTTCTTGAAGAATTACAGGATAGTAATATTATTCCTAGAATGAATAAGTATGCTAATATTGAAGTTGGTATAACTACTGGTTCAAACGAATTTTTTACTGTTCCTTTATCTATCGTAAGAAAATATAACCTTGAAGAGTATGCCAAGCCATTAGTTGGGAGAAGTATTCAAGTTGCAGGTTCTGTATTTACTGAGAGCGATTGGGAAAATAATATAAAACTTGAAGCAAAAGCATTTCTTTTAGTGTTTCCACCTTATAAAGAGTTGAATGATGGTGCAAAGGAGTACCTCGCATGGGGGGTAAAAGAGGGCATAAATCAAGGTTATAAATGTAGAATAAGGGATGAATGGCAAATTGTTCCATCGTTAAGAGTCTCTGATGCTTTCTTTATGAGAAGAAATAATTTATACCCTAAACTTGTTTTAAATGAAAATCAGGCTTATACAACAGATACAATGCATCGAGTAACTATAAATCCAGCTTTTGATAGAAAATCTTTCATTTCAAGCTACTACAATTCATTATCTTTGGCTTCTACTGAAATATTTGGCCGTAGTCATGGCGGTGGAGTTTTGGAACTAATGCCAAATGAAGCCGAGAATATATTTTTACCATTTCAAAATAGCAATTCAGATTTATTTCAAACGATTGATGAAATGTTAAGAGCTAAAGCTAATATTTCAAGCATATTAGATATAACCAATAAACAAATTCTAGAATTAAATTACGGATTATCATCTAATGATGTAAAGTTAGCTCACGATATTTGGGTAAAACTTTCATCGAGAAGATTAAACAGAAAGAACAACGTATAATAATATTGTATCTAGTGGGGACTATCAATCCCCACTAGATATTTATTCTTCATTTTTTATTAAATATTGTAATTGGGGATCATTTTTAATCCGTTCTATTTCGTCCGTGACAATCTGCTGAACTTCCTGCTTGACCCGGTTGTAATTCGCCTGTATTTCTTCCTGCATCCGGTCGTTCCTGTCTTCGTCCCTGAAATCTATAATTTGGGGTAGCTTCTTGTAATTGGCTGTTTCCCGCTTCACTTTCTCGTTATCCACCACAATTTCCGCATGGAATATTTTCTGCTCGATGCGTTCATCGAAGTTGTCGCTGACTGCACCCACGAACATACCTTGTGTTAAGTTGGATATTTTACTGGGTGGTATCAAACTATCCATCTGCGTACTGATTGAGGTTGATTTATCATTCCGGTTGATAGTCATGCTTTGGCGTTTTTGCAGTACCTTTCCGAAACGGTCTGAAAGTGTTTTTGCCGTTTCGGAAACCACCTGACCGGAAAAGATATTACCAACAGTATTTTCGATAACTTTGCTTTCCTTGTCCCCATAGTCCCGGCGTAACTGGCTGAAATCCTGAAAGCCCAAACAAACAGCCACCTTGTTGCTTCGTGCCGTTGCTATCAGGTTATCCAGTCCCCGAAAATAGATGGTCGGTAATTCGTCAATGATTACGGAACTTTTGAGTTGGTGCTTCTTATTTATCAGCTTCACGATGCGGGAATTGTACAATCCCAAAGCACAGGAATAGATATTTTGACGGTCGGGATTATTGCCTACTACCAAAATCTTAGGTTCTTCCGGGTTGTTTATATCCAGTGAAAAATCATCCCCTGTCATTACCCAATACAAAGCGGGTGAAATCATCCTTGAAAGCGGGATTTTAGCACTTGCAAGCTGCCCCTGTAACTGGTCTTGCGCATTACTTTCCCATGCGTCCATGAACGGTGAAAGATAGTTTTCCAGTTCGGGATAACTGGTTAAAATAGTGAACGTATCGGCATATTTCTTGTTCAAAAATTCAATGGCGTGAGGAAATGTACAATACTTGCCACCCTGATAGATTTTCAAAAACCAAATGATAGAAGCCAGCAGGATAATCGGGCTTTCCACAAAGAAATCTCCCTGTTTGGTTATCCAAGAGCGGTTCAAATTTAACATGATTGTGTAACTGGCTTCGTATGCGTCCGATATGTCCGTCATAAACGCCGGATTTATCGGGTTGCATCGGTGACTTTTTCGTGGGTCGTCAAAGTTAATCATGTAGAATTTAGGCTTTACCTTATACCCGTCTAAATGACCCAATAAGTGATTGTAAGCTATCTCTGAAAGGTCAGGAAATTTGTAGTCGTAAATATAAACAGCAAAGCCTTTCTCGATTTGTTGTTTTATGTAATTATTGACTATCGCATACGACTTTCCCGAACCGGGTGTACCCAATACCATGCTTGCCCTGAACGGGTTTACAACGTTTATCCACCCGTCATTCCATTTCTTTTTATAGTAAAACCGGGTAGGCAGGTTGATAGAATACTCGTTTTCTATCAGGCGTGTTTCCTGTGCGAAACTTTCATTCTCGGTATTAAACACATCATCCATCAGGTTGTTTTTCAACAGGCGGGAAATCCATATTCCGGCAGCAAGTAGCGAAAGATACCCGGCTGTCATGGTAAAGATATACAATGCTGTGTTTGCCGCCAGTGGCAACGGCAGAACCAACAGCCACCAGTTCAGGAAAAACAGGATAAAACCGATTGTCAGGAACACATAAATCTTGTTCCATGTGATTTTTTCCTCTTTTACTCCCTTTGTACCCAAACAGGAAAGCGAAAGGAATACCACTGAAAAAAGTTTGGTGTACAGGATATTGGAGAACAGCCCGGCGGTACGCTGGAAGTTCAACAGGATTTTATCGACTACCCCGATATTGATACCCCACTCCCGGAACGACTGGTAACAAAACCAGTAAATGTTTATCACTACAAATAAAATACTGATTGCCCGCATAAAGTCCATGACCTTGGCAAGACCTCTCAAATCATCTTCATTCTGCATAATTGAAATTTTTATAGTTATTAAATACGTCTTTGTTTCTTCTTCTTTTTCTTCTTGGGTGGTGGAACTTGGCTGTTATCGGGTGGCGTATTGTCCCCGCCGGATAACAGGCTGAACAGTCCGGCAACGGCTTTACCTGTATTTTCAAGGTGTCCGGTCGAGTTAAATTCCGGTGTGTGTTCCTGCATTTCCTGTTTGCTGTTTCCCGCCAAAGTACGGGAGCCGGAAAACAGGTCATTGAACACATTGGCGGAAAAGTCCTTTCCCAACCGTGAACCGTTCAGGACGGTACGGTTTTCGTGGTCGATGAATGTTACACCGTATATCCTGCCTGTATCGTTCTGACGGAAAAGTACATCTATACCTTTCTTTTTCAGTTCTTGTTCCAGTTCCTTACGGTTATGGGCGGATTTCATCACTGCGCCGACTGTCCGGCGGGTACGCTCTTTCAGGTTCTTGTCCTGAATGTCCTTTGTGGATTTCTTGATGTGCCGCTGGATGGCTTCGTAACCTACCGACTTACCCAAAGAAGAAGATTTGAACGGGTTTCCCTGCTTTTCTCCCTTGTCATTGGTCGCCGAATAGACAATGCCGTTATAGGGTTTACCGTTCACTTCTCCTTTCACTTCCTCCGCCTGTACATTATATATAGATAGCAGGGCTTTGTATTCCGTAAAACTCTGAAAACGGTAACTGCTGGCAAGGGCTTTCACCATATTGGATAACTGGTGCTTTACGTCCCCTGCCCGGTAGTCCACCTTTTTAAGTTCGGGGCGTTCGGCTGCCTGTTTCTTCTCTGCCGGATGCAGCCCGTATTTCTGTTCCAGTTCACGGGTGATTTGTTTGCTGCGGATATGCTCGAACTTATCGTTTATCTTTTTACCCGTATCATCTACCCGGATGGAAACGATATGGATATGATGCCTTGCAATATCTTCATGCTTGTACACCATATACGGCTGGTTGCCATACCCTAACTTATCCATATACTCTTTGGCTATATCCGCAAGCTGGCTGTCGGAAAGTACATCATCCGGGTGCGGGTTCAGGGAGATATGGATAATCGGCTTTTCCGTTTTCAGGTCTGCGGGCAGGTGTATATCGAAGCATTCCATACATCGCCGGATGCTGAAATTCCCGTCCTCGCTCTCAAACATACGGTTGCTTAAAAGTACCTTTCCCTGCTCTTCATCCACCTTGTTTTGGTT
>ERZ773194.1899-NODE-1899-length-21224-cov-4.268175_pt1 | contig 21224 bp, 18 predicted proteins | sample MGYA00511240_ERZ773194 | MGnify/ENA primary metagenome ERZ773194 (study PRJEB29015, sample SAMEA2737774) | human gut metagenome | biome: human gut; feature: human-associated habitat; material: faeces | place: China | collected 2012 ... | reverse complement strand
GGAACGACAAGTACAAGGGCGATATCCTCCAGTTCAACAACTCCCGCGACGCTTTCGGCACGGCGATGTATAAGCTCGGTATCGATGTCAACACCACCGACAAGGCGGAATGGGACCGCGCCTACGACGAGCTGCTGGCCCAGCGCCCGCTGGTTTACAGCTACGTTATGGACGAAATCTTCAACATGATGGAGTCCGGCGAAGCGGCTGTCGGCGCTTATTACGCCGGCGACTATTTCACCATGAAGGACGCGCAGGCCGATAACGTCGATCTGCAGTTCTACTATCCGGAAAAGACCAACTTCTATGTGGACGCCATGTGCATTCCCACCTGTGCGCAGAACAAGGAGCTGGCGGAAATCTTCATCAACTACATGCTTTCGGAAGATGCTGGTGTGGCCAACGCAGAATACACCTATTACGCCTCCCCCAACAGCCTTGTCTACAACAATGCAGACTACATCGACGAGATGGGCGAGGAAGCCATGACCATTCTCTATCCCGAGCTGGGCAGCTTTGCCGAGCAGTATAACCTGCTTGCCTACCGCAATCTGGATGCCGAGATGCTCGACTACGTCAATACCCTTTGGGAAAACGTGAAGATCAACTAAGGAGCTCTATACAAGAGGCGGATCATTGGGGTTCGCCTTTTTGTTTTTCACAGACAAAAAAGACTCGTTTGCCGCAGGGGCAAGCGGGTCTTTTCTGCGGATGAAGTTCACCCGCTTGCAGCCCTTACGGCTGCGGCCGCGGCATTACTTGCCGCTCATCTGCTTTTCGTAGTCCTCGATCATCTTCTTGACCATGTAGCCGCCGACGTAACCGGCCTCGCGGGAGGTCAGGTCGCCGTTGTAGCCCTGCTTCAGGTTGACGCCGACTTCGTTTGCGGCTTCCATCTTGAACTTGTCCATCGCTTCGCGAGCTTCGGGAACGTTGATCTGGTTGCTGTTTTTCATTTTGCTCATCTCCTTATTCTTTTTGAGTGATCAAATGGAGTAATTTGATTCCTCGGTCGTAGTATTTCCGTCGGACGTTTGATTATCAGTGACAATTTTTTCGCATTTTTCAAGAGAAATCCTGAAAAAATGAATCTTACAACTTTTTTGCAGGAAGGTCTTGCCTATGTGCTGCGGCTGTGCTATACTGAGGCGGTTGTGCAAAAACAGTATAAACAGAGAAACGGAGGCACAGAAGTCATGCAGGCAAGAGCAGAGGGTTCATTGGCGCACGGTCCGCTTGGAAAGCAGATCCTGCGGTTCAGTCTGCCGCTGATGATTTCCAATGTCTTACAGGTCCTGTTTAATATGTCCGACGTTGCCGTCGTCGGAAGATTCTCCGGCGCACGCGCACTCGGTGCGGTCGGCTCGACGACCATTCTTGTGTCCCTTTTCACCGGATTTCTGATCGGCATGGGCAGCGGCGTGAACGCACTCGTCGCGCGATATCTTGGTGCGGACAGCCGGGAGGAAACGGAGCATACCGTGCATACGGCGGCGATCCTCTGCCTTCTGGTTGGTGCAGTGTTGCTCGGCCTGGGCCTGATCTTCGCCCGCCCGATGCTCACGCTTCTGCATACAAAAGCAGAGCTGATCGACGGCGCTGCGCTGTACTTACATATATATTTCCTTGGTATGCCGGCGATGGCGCTGTACAATTTCGGTAACGGCGTACTGAGCGCGGCAGGCGATACGCGCCGCCCGCTGGTATATCTGCTGATCGCGGGCATCCTGAATGTGTGCCTGAATCTCTTTTTCGTTATTGTGTGCAGGATGAGCGAGGACGGCGTGGCGCTAGCGAGTATCCTCTCGCAGTACCTCTCCGCCGCCCTGATCCTGATCGCGCTGTTTCGCAGCCGGGAGGATTACGCTCTGCGGCTCAGAAAGCTCCGCCTTCACGCAGAGAAAGCGAAAATGCTTTTGAATCTCGGACTTTCCGCCGGCTTTCAGAACGCGATTTTCGCGGTTGCCAATCTTTTTATTCAGTCGGCGGTCAACAGCTTTTCTACGGTCGTGGTCGAGGGCAACTCCGCTGCTTCCAACGCGGATTCTCTTGTTTATGACGTCATGGCTGCGTTCCACACCGCCTGTGCCAGCTTTATTGGCCAGAACTTCGGCGCCGGGCACCGTGACCGCGTCAAAAAGAGCTATTTTATCAGCGTGAGCTATTCCTGTGCGTTCGGTACCGTGCTCGGTTTGCTGCTCGTGTTTTTTGGCAGCGGCTTTTTGGCACTGTTTACCGACGACCCCGCCGTCGCGCAGGAGGGTATGATCCGCCTGAGGGTCATGGGCCTTTCCTACGGCGTTTCGGCCTTCATGGACTGCACGATCGCAGCGTCACGCGGACTTGGCAAATGCGTCGTGCCGACCATTATTGTGATTGCAGGCTCCTGCGTGTTCCGCGTGCTGTGGGTCTATACGGTCTTTGCATATTTCGGAACGCTTCTGTCGCTCTATCTGATGTATGCTTTCTCGTGGACGATCACGGCGATCGCGGAGATCATTTATTTCCGCCACACCTATCGCAAGCAGATGGCCTTGGAACCCGCGGCAACCTGATTTCGTCAAAAAAGTTAGTCTGCCCGATATTTCGGGAAAAAGAAGGTGCCAAGCATGGATGCTGATGAAAAACTGATCGAAGACATCAAAAAACTTTTGAATGATACGCCGGAAGAGGAAGACCCTTACGAAAAAGGCTTCGCGGACAAGCTCTACGAAGATGATGACGAGGAGGACTTAACCGTGAAAAAACCGGAACCGCAGCCGGTGATCCGAGCGTACAATGCGGATTACCACCGTGCGCCGCCGCGAGACCGGGCAGGAGAGACCCAGCAGCCGCGCCGTGCGCGGGAGGATGTGACACAGCGCTATTACGCCGTGCAGGAGCCGGAATACCGTGCGCCGCAGAAGCCGCGCAGGAAGGCCGAGCCGCAGCCGGCAGCTTATGAAGAACCGGAGACGCCAAAAAAGAAGAAACACGGCTTCGGCAAGGGATTGGCAAAATTCCTGCTTGTCGTGCTGCTGATTATTGCACTTCTGACGGGGGTCCTGTTTCTGGTCGCAAAGCAGCCGGTGGATGCGAACTGCGATCTTGCGCGCAAACGCGGTAATTCGACCATTCTGCTTGCCGGCACGGACGCTTCCGGCGACCGGACAGATACGATCATGCTGCTGAACATCGACCGCAAGGCCGGAAAGCTGAGCCTGATGAGTATTCCCCGCGACACGAAGGTCAATTCCACCTACACGCCGCATAAGATCAACGCCGCATATGGTGTCAACGGCTCCGGCGAGCAGGGGATGGATGCGCTGATGGAATATGTTTCCGAGTGCATCGGCTTCCGACCGGACGGCTATATGCTGATCGACCTGAATGTTTTTGTGGAGCTGGTCGACCTGATGGGCGGTGTGCGCTTTGACGTGCCCTGCGATATGTATTACAATGACCCGACGCAGGATCTTTATATCAATCTTCAGGCCGGTGAGCAGAAGCTGAACGGCGAGCAGGCGATGGGCGTCGTGCGTTTCCGCTCCGGCTATGCGATGGCGGATCTGGAGCGCGTGAATGTGCAGCGCGATTTCCTCTCCGCTGCGCTGCACCAGTGGGTGAGCGTGAAAAACCTCTGGAAATTGCCGAAGGCGCTTTCCCTCCTGCTTGACCATACGCTGACCGATCTGTCAACGGCGAACCTTCTGTGGATGGCGGAGTCCGTGGTGCTCTGCGGCACCGGCGATATGATGATGACGACCATCCCACACGGTCTGAGCGGCGACGGGGAATACGTCCTCATTGACGCACAGGAAACGCTTGATCTGGTCAACGAGTCCTTCTGCCCTTATGAACAAGGGATCACGATGGACGACCTGTACATCGCGTACTGACGATGACGGTCGGACGGTTTGCACCCAGTCCTTCCGGGCGGATGCATCTGGGCAATCTCTTTACTGCACTTCTGGCGTGGCTCTCCGCGCGCGCAGATGGGGGAGAGTTTGTCCTTCGAATTGAGGATCTTGACCCCGACCGCAGCCGTGCGGAATACGCCGAAGCGATCCGGGATGACCTGCGGTGGCTGGGACTGGACTGGGACAGGGAAATGCCGCTGCAAAGCAGGCAGACGCCCGTCTATGCAGAGCAATTTGAGCGTCTGCGCAAGCGCGGGCTGATCTATCCCTGCTTCTGCACAAGAAACGAGCTGCACGCCGCTTCCGCGCCGCACGCCTCGGACGGCACGCTCCTGTATGCCGGGACTTGCCGGAATCTGACGCCTGCGCAGATTGCATCGCAGACCAGAAAGCCGGCGTGGCGCATTCGCGTGCCGGAGGAGACCATATCCTTCCGCGACGGTGTATTCGGCGCGGTGACGCAGAACCTTGCCACGGCGTGCGGGGACTTTATTCTCCGGCGCTCGGACGGCGTGTACGCCTATCAGCTGGCCGTCGTCTGCGACGACGCGCTCGGCGGCATTACACAGGTCGTCCGCGGCTGCGACCTGCTTCCTTCCACACCGCGCCAGATCTGGCTGGGCAGGGAGCTGGGCTTTGTGCAGCCTGCCTATTACCATGTGCCGCTTCTCGTCGCGCCGGACGGCCGCAGACTCAGTAAGCGGGAGCGTGATCTCGACATGGAGCATCTGCGCCGCCGCTATACGCCGGAGCAGCTGACCGGCAGGCTGGCGTTTCTCGCGGGACTGCGCCCGGAGGTTTCCGCCGTTGCCCCGAAGGAGCTGGCACATGGATTTACTTGGGGCGTTATTCACAAAAACGATATTCCGATTTCCAAGGATTTTTAAGTATTTTTTTATCGAAATTTATTGAAATAGCGCGAACAAATTGCTATACTATTTAGGACGGAAAAATAGCGAAACATTTTTGAAAGGATGATTCTGTATGTTCAAGATCGTTCGCAAGAAGGAGCTGAACGCCGCGGTCACGCTGCTGGAGATCGAGGCGCCCTTTGTTGCAAGAAAGGCCAAAGCAGGGCAGTTTATCATCTTCCGCGTCGATGAATCCGGCGAGCGCGTTCCTCTGACCATCGCGGGCTATGACCGTGAAAAAGGAACCGTGACCATCATCTTCCAGAAGGTCGGCCTGTCCACCAAGATGCTTGGCGCACTTAACGAAGGCGACTACATCCATGACTTTGTCGGACCGCTCGGTCGGCCCACGCAGACTGAAGGCCTCAAGCGCGTGTGCGTTGTTGGCGGCGGCGTCGGCTGTGCGATCGCTCTCCCGTCTGCCCAGGCTTTCAAGGAAGCCGGCTGCGAGGTCGACGTCATTGTCGGCTTCCGCAACAAGGACATCGTGATTCTTGAAGACGAGTTCCGCGCATGCAGCGATCATCTTTATCTGATGACGGATGACGGCTCTTATGGTGAGCACGGCTTCGTGACCGTCAAGCTCCAGCAGCTGCTGGAGGCCGGCACGCAGTATGACGAAGTGCTCGCCATCGGGCCTATCCCCATGATGAAGTTTGTGGCCAAGACCACCGAGCCCTTCGGCGTCAAGACCACCGTGTCCCTGAACCCGATCATGGTCGACGGCACCGGTATGTGCGGCGGCTGCCGCGTCACCGTCGGCGGCGAGGTCAAGTTTGCCTGCGTCGACGGCCCGGACTTCGACGGCCACAAGGTCGACTTTGCCGAGCTGATGAACCGCAACGGCGTCTACCGCGATCAGGAGGCCGAGGACGAGAAGAACCATCTCTGCCGCATTGAAAAAATCGGCAAAGAACTGATCAAGTAAGGGGGAGAATACCATGCCGAATATGACGATGACAAAGACTCCCATGCCCGAACAGGAGCCGAACGTTAGAAATAAGAACTTCAAGGAAGTTTCCCTTGGCTATACCGCCGAGATGGCCGTCGAGGAAGCAAAGCGCTGCCTGCACTGCAAGAAGCCGCTGTGCGTCGAAGGCTGCCCGGTCAATATCCGCATCCCGGAATTTATTGCCAAGGTCGCAGAGGGCGACTTCGCCGCGGCTTATGAGATCGTGACCTCTACCAACGCGTTGCCCGCGCTGTCCGGCCGCGTCTGCCCGCAGGAATCCCAGTGCGAGAGCAAGTGCGTCCGCGGCGTCAAGGGCGAGCCGGTCGCGATCGGCCGTCTGGAGCGCTTCGTCGCCGACTGGTACCGCGAGAACGTCAACAAAATGCCCGAAAAGCCGGAATCCAACGGCATCAAGGTCGCCGTCGTTGGCTCCGGCCCCTCCGGCCTGACCTGCGCCAGCGAGCTAGCCAAGAAGGGATATGAGGTTTCCATTTTTGAAGCCCTGCATACCGCAGGCGGCGTGCTGGTTTACGGCATCCCCGAATTCCGTCTGCCGAAGTCCATCGTTGCAAACGAAGTCAAGAAGCTGGAAGCCATGGGCGTTCAGGTCATGACCAACATGGTCATCGGTAAGGTCCTTTCCGTGGATGAGCTGTTCGAGATGGGCTTCAAGGCTGTCTTTGTCGGCTCCGGTGCCGGTCTGCCGATGTTCATGCACATCGAGGGCGAGGAACTCAAGGGCGTCATGTCCGCGAACGAATACCTGACCCGCATCAACCTGATGAAGGCTTACACCGAAGCAAGCGACACGCCTGTGATCGTGTCCAAGTCGGTCGCGGTCGTCGGTGGCGGCAATGTTGCCATGGACGCCGCCCGCTGCGCAAAGCGCCTCGGTGCGGAGCACGTTTACATCGTCTATCGCCGCGGCGAGGCGGAAATGCCCGCCCGTCTGGAAGAGCTGCATCATGCGAAGGAAGAGGGTATTGAGCTCAAGACCCTCTGCAACCCCGTCCGCATCCTTGACGACGGCAACGGCCGCGCCGGTGCGATCGAATGCATCCGCATGGAACTGGGTGAACCGGACGCTTCCGGCCGCCGCCGTCCCGTTGCCATCGAGGGCAGCGAGTTCAAGCTCGACGTCGATACCGTCATCATGGCGCTCGGCACCTCTCCGAACCCCCTGATCCGCTCCACTACGCCGGGTTTGGAGACGAACAAGAAGGGCTGCCTGATCGTCAATGAAGAGAATATGACCACCCGCGAGGGTGTCTATGCCGGCGGCGATGCCGTCACCGGCGCAGCGACGGTCATTCTGGCCATGGGCGCGGGCAAAAAGGCCGCGGCCGCGATCGACGCCAGCTTCCATAAATAAGTATAAACCGGAAAAAGTCCTCCCATAATAAGGATGACAAACGCCCTCCGCCGGCCTTGTCGGCGGAGGGCGCATTTTTTGGCGGCTGTGCCGCAGGGAGGAAACCTATGCTGGTAAAGGATGTTATGTCGCAAAGAGTCGTGACCGTTGCGCCGGAGGAGAGTGCCGCGGTCGCCGCGCGGCTGCTGGCGCGCTATAATGTCGGTGCGCTGCCGGTGTGTACGTCGGAGGGACGCCTGAAAGGGATGGTGACGGATCGGGACATCGTCCTGCGCTGCGTTGCCGCCGAGGAGGACCCGGAACGGACGCGGGTGTCCGAGATCATGACGCGGCGGGTGATCTCCGTCGGCGCACAGGAGCAGGCGAGCACGGCGACGGAGCTGATGGCGCGCGAACAGATCCGCAGGCTTCCGGTCGAGGAAAACGGGAAGGTCATCGGGATGGTGTCGCTGGGCGACTTTGCAAAAGCGCCGGACTTCACAACCGAGGCAGCCAACGCGCTGTGCGAAATTTCGGAAAATACGAAACGACTGTAAACGGAGAGGCCACTGTGTGGCCTCTACATATTTTGTGGTCGCATATTATTTTTTCTACAATCACTTGATTTTTTCTAAAAAGTATATTATGATTAGTACACATATTAGAAAACGTACAGGTGGTGAAGGAATGGCAAAAAGACAGGAAGCGGCTGAAACCAGAAAACGGATCCTCTCCGTGTGCGTCCGGCTGTTTTTGGAGCAGGGGTATCACCAGACCTCAGTCAGCCAGATCGTCGAGGAATCCGGGGTCGCAAGAGGAAGCTACCAGAATTTTTTCCGAACCAAGGATGCCATTTTGATGGAGCTTGTGGAATCCATGTTTGGCGGACAGTTTGAAACGGCGCGGGGAAGTGCCGCCAGCGGTCTGCCGCCTCTCTATACCTACGCGGTGGAAACTTGCCTGCAACTGACGCTCACGGAGCTGAACGAAAATCTGCGCGATATCTATGTGGAGGCGTATTCCCTCCCGAATACTGCCGAATACATTTACCTGCACACGACGGCGGAGCTGAAGCAGATTTTCGGATCCTATTTTCCGGACTACAGCGAAAGCGATTTCTATGAGATGGAGATTGGCTCGTCCGGACTGATGCGCAATTATATGGTCAAAAAATGCGATCTTCATTTTTCGCTGAAGCGCAAGCTCGAACGTTTCCTTTCCGCTGCCCTGCGTGTGTACCGGGTTCCGGAGGAGGAGCAGCAGAGGGTGCTTGCCTTCATTGACGGGCTGAACATGACGGCAATCGCCGAGAAAGCAATGCAAAGACTGTTTGAACAGTTGGAAATGAAGTATCATTTTACACTGACAATGCCGGAGGGAATACAATGAAAACCAGAATTATCAGCATTATTCTGACGCTCTGCATGATCGCCGGCCTTCTGCCGACGCTTGCACTGGCTGAAACAATCAAACCGATTATAGACCCTGACGAGCCTATCATCATCAAGCCGTATCAGCCCAACCCGGACGATGGCGGCGAGGTCAGCGGCACCGACCTGCTGACGCAGATGGAGCAGCAGACCGCAGAAGTCCCGGAGGACGCGCTGCTGCCCTATGAAAAGACCGAGGAGCCGCTCGTCCTCGTGGAAAAGAACGAGCTTTATATGTTTACAAACGGGCCGCTGGGCACCGCAATCTATACGGAAAACGCTGACTCAGGCGCACAGAAGGCCATCGGCCTCTTTTCAGAGGGGCTCAAGCGGCTGCGTTTCACGAAAGCCGTCGCCTTTGACCCCACGGGAAGCGGCAAGCGGAATCATATGGCGATCCTCGGCTTTTATCCGGCCAGCGGCAACAAAAACGGCGCTGCCTATCTGTACATCATCAACGCGGACACCGACACCCTGGTCAAGAGCTACGAGCTGGATAAGGACTGGTTCGGCTGGATCGGCGAGCTGACGACCGTGGACGCCAACAACTTCTTTGCCATCACCGCCGGCGACTATAACGGCGACGGCCGCGATTCTCTGGTCGTCTACTGCACGACCTTCCGCGGCGACGGCAGCAACGCCCTCAAGGAGATCAGCTTCGACGGCAAAAACTGGAGCAACCCGGTATACATCTCCGTCTCCCGCAAGGGACACGAGCTGTTCAACAAGAAATACATGGAGAAAGAGCTTTATAAGTCCTATGCCCTGTGCAACAAGCTCTCCGTCGCGCTGGAAAGCGGCGACGTCAACGGCGACGGTATTGACGATCTCGTCGTCGTCTCCACTGCAAACAAAATCTCCGACAATTACGCCAACGATGGAGCGAAAACTGCGACGACTCCGATGGTGGCTGTGGCGAAGGGCCAGAAGGGCACGAAAAACATCGGTGAGCTGAGCGTGCAGCGGTATGAGCCGGATACCAGCAAATGTATGGTCACGCCGGACGTCTCCATCGGCGATATCAACGGCGACGGCATCAACGAGGTCGTGGTCGCCGGCGTTTACCAGGTATACCATGACCTCGAACCCTCAGATAACGGCCTGGTAGGCTATTGGGTTCTCAACTGCGAGTGGACGCCGACCCGAATCAGCAAAGAGTGGGTCCTGTCGGTCGATGACGGAGAGGTTTCCGCCATCAGCATGGGCGACAGCATCCGCACAGACGAAAGCAACTGGCAGCAGTTCTCCACGGAGTGCGTCAGCCTCGACGGCAAGGGGACGAGGGATTACGTCTTCCTCAACGGCTATTTCTACCAGTGGAATGATTCCAGCAAAAAGCTGGTGCGCGCCTCCGGCTCCGATGCGCTGGACCAGAAGAGCAACCAGAAGGACAGCAATTTTGCCTTCAATTTCCTCGTGACCAGCTGCAACGGCACGGACGTCAACGAGGTCTTCATCCGCAGCGCCGCGGTCGGCAATTTCTACGGCAGCGACGGCGGAAAGGAGGGCATCTCTCTGATCGTTGGCTTTAAGACCGACAAGGATAACAAATACTTCATGAAGAAGATCGACATCTACAAGGATGCTTCCGGCAGATGGGTCCAGAAGGGCGGCGACTCCAGTTATCTTTATTTCAATCAATCGATGACGGACAGCATGTATACCGGCGATTTCCTCTGTCCGATCGACATCGGCAACGACAGCGTCATTCTCCGCTACCGTACCACGCTCAGCGCCTACACCGACCCGAACGTCGTGGCCTTCCTGCAGGCGGCGCCCTACTTCTATGAGCTGGGCGCGGGCAACAGCGTCACCTCCTACAGCTATTCCGAGAGCTACACCCAATCTACCTCCACCGGTAAGGAATTTTCCTGCGGTGTCGGCGTTTCGGCGAGCTTTGAAACGCCCGTTCTGAAAACCGAGGTGGAAACCTCACTCACGTCCAACATCAGCGAGGAATTTACCGAATCGCGCACGACGGAATTCAGCACCACCTTTGAGGCCAACGACAAAAACCAGGTCATCCTCCGCCGGACGCTTCTGTATCTCTACTGCTACGACCTCCTGACGGGCTTTGACGAGAACGGCAAGCCGGTCTTTGACGAGTGCGGTGTGACCCTGTCCGTGCCGCAATATCCGGTTCTGATGTCCCTGTCCATGGAGCAGTACGACGAATTCGCGCAGGCGTACAATGAAAAGTACGGCGCGGGCAGCAGCGGCTATCCGTCCTACTACCTCGACCTGATCTCCAAAAACGACGGCGCGCTGCAAAAGAAGTACTTCCTCAACAATGAGGGCAACCCCTATGCCTATGCGGCGGATGTTTCCAAGTACGCCAACGGCTTCAACATGAGCCAGAACAATGTCTGGATGGGCTTGTCCCACTCCGGCGGCACCTCCCAGCTGGCCTACAGCACCTCCGTCGGCACGGAGCGCAGCAAGACCGCGTCGGACGGTGTGTCCGTCAATCTGTCCGTCTCTGTCGGGTCGAGCTTTATGGGCTTCGGCGCGTCCGTGGGCGTCAGCTCCAGCCTGTCCTCCCTGCGCTCGAAAGGCGTGTCTACCGCGCAGGTCACGACCACCCAGACCGGCGGCTCCGTGCAGAATCTGGACGCCGACCGGACGAATTACGGCTTTGACTGGCAGCTCATCGGCTGGAAGACCGAACCGGCCGACAGCCTGTTCAAGGACGTTCCCTTCGTCGGCTATGCCGTCAAGAACGTCTCCGCACCCATGGCCTTCGTCAGCGACCTGAAATGTACCTATACGGGCAATCCGAGCGAGGTGGTTCTCTCCTGGACCGCACCGCCGGATCAGGAGGGACGTATTCCTGCCAGATACTTCGAGGCCTACCGCACGGACGGAGGAAAACGGGAGATGATCCGTGGCACCAATGGCACAAGCTTCACCTACAAGTGCACGGATCTGACGGCCAGCTTCGTCGTCGTGGCTCAGGATGGGGAAGGAAAAACCCGCAGTGCGGACTCCAATGAGGTCACGGCCATCTTCGCTTTGACTGAGCCGCAGGTGCGCGCGCTGATCGAGCAGACCGGCGGCAATCTGGAAACGGCCATCGCAAACCTGAAAAAAGCGCTGGAAGAGGGACAGACCGAGACAATCAACAAAGCAATTGCCGACCTGACCGCAGCTTATCAGGCGGCGGACGACCTGCTGAAATCGGAGCTTTCCGGTGATATGACCGCGCTGGAAACAAAGTTGACCGCGGCGGACGAAGCGCTGCAAGCCGCCATTGATGCTGTACAGGCGAATCTGGACAATGCCGTCGAAGCACTGAACAAGCTGATCGAGGCGGGCAACACGGCGAATGCGGAAGCACTGGAGCAGGCAATCAACGACCTGACTGCGGCTTATCAGGCAGCGGACGACCTGCTGAAGGCCGACATTCAGACGGTTGATGCAAGGCTCACAGCACTGGAACTGAAGCTGGTCAAGGCCGACGAGATGCTCCAGACTGCGATCGACACCGTCCAGAAGAATCTGAATCAGGCAATCAGTGACCTTTCTAAGGCTACGACCGACGGCGATACGGCAACGATGGAGCGCTTGAATGCGGCCATCGCGGCGCTGACCAAGGCCTACAAGGCGGCGGACGAACTGCTGAACTCCGACATCAAGGCGTTGGAATCTTCTACGCAGGAGAACATCGACGAGCTGCACAACGAGATCAGCGACCTAAAGAGCGAACTGCAGGCGCTGAGGGATGAAATTGCAGCGCAAAACAAAGTGAACAGTGACGAAATGCAGGGACTGAGCGATGTGAATCATTCACAAAAAAACGAGATTCACAGCCTCAGAATTCTCGCGACGGTCGGTCTGGGCATTTCCGCTCTTTCGTTTATCGGAAATATCGCCTTGCTGATCCTTTATCTTCGCAAGAAGGCGGGAGCACGCGTGATTTAAGCATAACCATACACAAAGCGGCTGTCTGAAAGACAGCCGCTTTACAATATTTTACGCTATCCCAGAAGCGCGTCGAGGTCACTTTCCGCGGAAAACTCAATGACCAGCCGGTTCGGCAGGCAGACGATGGGCGCGCCGCCGTTTGCCGCGCCGCGGCGGACGCAGTCCTGATTGGCGCAGCTGGACGATTCCACGAAAATTTTCCCGTCGCGAACGGCGACGACGTTCCAGTCGTCACCGTAGTCGATGCGGTACTCCGCATCCTTTGAAAGATCGACCGTGGCAATGGGCTTGCCGTCGGAGCGGATCTGTGCCTGCGCAGCCTGCGCCGGACGAAGGAGAAAAAGCGCCGCCGCGCAGACGAGTGCGAGCGTGCCGAAGATCAGCAGCCACGTTCTGGTTTTCATCGGGAGATCACCTCAAATTCACAGCCGCCGAGCAGGGAAGCCGCGTCCTGTGTTGCATAGATCTTTCCGCCGTCTGTCACAAAGACCGCTTCAAAATCGTCGGAGCCCCTCCAGAATTCCGCGGCGGCGTCCAGCCCCATGACGAAAAGCGCCGTGGATAGCGCGTCGGCAAGCGTCCCGCTTTCCGCTAGGATCGTAACGGAGGCAAGGCCGCTTCGCGCAGGATAGCCGGTTTTCGGGTCAAGAATGTGGTGGTAGCGCACACCGTCTTCCTCAAAATAGCGCTGATAGCCCCCGGAGGTCACAAGTGCCAGGGAGCCTGTGAAGGTCAGGGTGGCGATCGCCTGCGTGGGGTTTTCCGGGTCGGCGATCCCGACGGCCCATGCAGAGCCGTCCGGCTTCGTGCCGACGGTCTGCACGTTTCCGCCGAGGGAGAGGAGGGCCGCTTCTATCCCGGCGGCTTCCAGCAATTTGGCGCATTTCTCTGCGGCGTAACCCTTGGCGATGCCGCCGAAGTCCAGCATGGCGCCGTTCCGGAGGGTGACATTTTGGCCGCTTTGCAGGACGTTTTCCGTTCCGACGGCGGCGAGGGCTCTTTGCAGCTCCGCGCTGCCGGGGACGGCTTGGGTTTCTCCCGTGAAGCCCCAGAGCCGGACAAGGGGATAGACCGCCGGGTCAAAAGCGCCGTCCGTCCTTCGCGAGAGCTCCAGTGCGGCGGCAAGCAGTGCAGCCGTTTCTTCGGAGAGCGCGGCGCTGCCGGTTTCGTTCAGACGGGCGATTTCGCTCTGCACATCCGTCACGGAAAGCGCCGAGGCAAGCGCGTTGATCGTCTGCACGACCTCGCGCGCGGCTTTGCCGTCCGGATCGCCCCAGAGTTTGAGATTCATCAGCGTATCCATGGCAAAAAACTCGGTCTGTTCCGGCGCCTGCGCGCGGCAGCCAGTCAGGAAAAGTGCGAGAAGAAGAACAATAGCCAGAAATCTTTTCAATGCGATCACCGTTTTTCGATTTTTTCAAAAATACTATAACAAAAGTTTTGATTTTGGTCAAATAGTATTTGACTTTTTTGCCGGGAAATGCTATGATAGACAAGCCGCGTCGAAGAGGTAGAAGTTGAGGTATGCCCTCACACCTCCAGAGCGAGACTACAAAAAAGGTAGGTGCAAAAGAAATGCAGGCAGTTATCGTTACCGGTGGTAAGCAGTACAGCGTCAAGGAAGGCGACGTCATTTACGTCGAAAAGCTGGGCGTTGAGGCTGAAGAAACCGTGACCTTCGATCAGGTTCTGGCAGTCGTCGACGGTGAAAATTCCAAGTTCGGCGCTCCCGTGGTCAACGGCGCGAAGGTCGAGGCCAAGGTGCTGAAGAACGGCAAGTCCAAGAAGGTCGTCGTCTTCAAGTATCGCCCGAAGAAGGACTCCAAGTCCATCCGCGGCCACAGACAGCCTTACACCAAGGTGCAGATCGAGAAGATCTCTGTGTAATGACAAAAGTAGAAATTTTCAATCATGACGGCAGAATCAACGGATTCTCCGTTTCGGGACACAGCGGCTATGCCGAGGAAGGCAGCGACATCGTGTGCGCAGCCGTTTCCTCTGCGGTTCAGTTTGCGGAATGTACGATCAATGACGTGCTGGGCAACCACGCAAACGTCAAAATGAATCAGGACGAGCCGCGTGCTACCCTCACACTTCCCGCAGCCTGCGACGACGAGGACGCCGTTCAGGCGGTTCTGACCGGCTTTATGCTGACGATGTGCAGCTTGCGGGATGATTATCCGGATTATATCGAAGTTTTGGAGGTGTAACAAATGCTGAAAATGGGTTTTCAGTTCTTCGCGCATAAGAAGGGCGGCGGTTCCACCAAGAACGGTCGTGATTCCGAGTCCAAGAGACTGGGCGTGAAGCGCGCGGACGGTCAGTTCGTCCTCGCGGGCAACATTCTGGTTCGCCAGAGAGGCACGCACATTCATCCCGGCACCAATGTCGGTATCGGCAGCGACGACACCCTGTTCGCAAAGATCGACGGTCACGTCAAGTTCGAGCGTCTGGGCAAGGATCGCAAGATGTGCTCTGTCTACGCAGTGGAGCAGTAAGATGCAATACGGAATCCCGAACATAAGCCCTTATGTTCGGGATTTTTTTATGAGGAGAACATAGCTGTGCAGTACCATATTGAAACGGAACGCCTGATCCTGAAGCCGGTCGCTTTGGAAGATGCCCCGGCGATGTTTATCTGGACAAGTGACCCGGAGGTCAACCGTTATCTGGGTTATCCTTTGCACCGCGATCTTTCCGTAACGCAGAAATGGATCGCCTCCCTCCGCCCGGAGAATCTGGAATTCGGATTTTACCGCAAGGAGGACGGCCTGCTGATCGGCGCAGGCGGCATCGGTCCGGGCGAAGACGGGCTTTATCGTTTGGGCTATAACCTCCGCCGCGATATGTGGGGCAGGGGTTATGCTACGGAGGCGGCAAAGGCGATGCTTTCCTGGGGACACCGGGAGCTGGACATCAACGATTTTGCCGCAGAGCACGCACTTGAAAACGCTGCTTCCGGAAACGTTATCCGCAAGTGCGGATTTCATCTCGTCCGTTATGGGCAGTACAGCAAGCTAGACGGCAGCGAAACCTTTGACGCAGCGTTTTATGAGCTGCATCTGAAAGGGGAGTCTTAAATGTTTGTAGATAAAGTTAAAATTTTCGTCAAGGCCGGCAGCGGCGGCAACGGCGCGGTGGCCTTCCACCGGGAAAAATACGTCGCGGCGGGCGGCCCGGACGGCGGCGACGGCGGCAAGGGTGGCAACATCGTCCTGCGTGTCAACGACAATCTGTCCACGCTGATGGACTTCCGCTATAAGCGCAAGTACACCGCACCAAACGGACAGGACGGACAAGGCGCGCGGTGCAGCGGCAAGCGCGGGGAAGATCTGGTCATTCAGATCCCGCGCGGCACGGTCGTGCGCGATGCGGCAACCAATGAGGTCATCAAGGATATGTCCGACAATGCGGATTTTATTCTCTGCAAGGGCGGACGCGGCGGCTGGGGCAACAAGCATTTCGCCACGCCGACGCGGCAGGTGCCGCGTTTTGCGAAATCCGGCCTGCCCGGCGAGGAGCATGAGGTCATTCTGGAACTGAAACTGCTGGCGGACGTCGGTCTGGTCGGCTTTCCGAATGTCGGCAAGTCCACGCTTCTTTCCGTGACATCCAACGCGCGGCCAAAGATCGCGAACTACCATTTCACCACGCTGTACCCAAACCTTGGTGTGATCTATGTGGAAGAGGGCGTGTCCTTCGTCATGGCGGATATTCCCGGCATCATTGAGGGCGCGGCGGAGGGCGCAGGCCTTGGCCACGATTTCCTGCGGCATATTGATCGCTGCCGTCTGCTTGTGCATATTGTGGACGTTTCCGGCAGCGAGGGCCGCGACCCGATCGAGGACTTTGAAAAGATCAACGCCGAGCTCGCGGAGTATTCGGCGGAGCTTGCCTCGCGTCCGATGATCGTCGCGGCAAACAAATGCGACCTCATTCCACAGGACAGCGATAACCTGGAGCGCCTGCGCGCCTATGTGGAAGCACGCGGCTATCCCTTCTATGAGATCTCTGCGGCAACGACGCAGGGCACGCGCCAGCTGGTCAGGGCGATCGCCGGGAAGCTCTCCACGCTCCCGCCGGTCACGATCTATGAACCGGAATATGTCAAGCCGCTGGCCGAGGCCGGCGACGCCGAGGAACTCAAGATCGAGCAGATGGACGACCTGTGGGTCGTGTCCGGCAAATGGCTCCAGCAGCTCATTGCGGACATCAATTTCGCCGATTACGAGTCGAGAATGTACTTCGACCGCCAGCTGCGCAAGAGCGGTCTGTTCCAGCGGCTGGAGGAAATGGGGATCCAGGACGGCGATACGGTCAGCATTTACGACTTTGAATTCGATTACGAGCGATAAAAAATGGAATTCCCGTCTGGTCGAGGGGGTTGACCAGACGGGAATTCACTACAGAAATGAGAGAGGGGAAAATAAAAAGAGAGATAAATGAAAAGATGGACTTGCAAGTTCGATGTCGCGATCGACCTTACAATCACAGTATATTGGACACTTTTGAAGAATCTGTGAACGAAATCAAAACAAATTCAAAATTTGAAAAGAAGGGCTCTTTCCGCAGTTTTCTCTGGGAAACAGATCGACTGCGGGAATTTTTCTTGCTTTTTTCTGCGGTTAAGAGTAAAATAACTACGAACAATAAATCTTGCGCAGCGCGCCCGGCGAGCAGCCGGCGGCGGAACGGGGTGCAAACCCCCACGAGACGGTCACTGTGAAGCCCGCGGGAGCGGGATAAGTCAGATACGCCGGACGCTGCGGGCTCGGCTTTCGCCATCCCCGAAGCCGGCGTGCCTTTCTGCACGGCCGGACTGGGCCGTGTTTTTTGTCAATTTGTGTCCTGCTGAGGTGCTTTATGAAAGAATGGCTGAAAAAGAATAAATGGAAAATACTGATTCCGCTGCTGGCCGCCGCAGTTCCGGCAGCGGCGTTGTTCTGGTAGGACGGCAATGTGCCCGGCGTCCGCGGCTGGAGGCCGAAACGCCGTCCACTAATTACGGCAAAGACGTTGGAGACTCCGCAGGATGATCCAACGAAGGAGCAAAACCATGCACGATACCTTTTCCCGCTGTCATCCGGCGGTCAATTTCCTGTATTTTACGCTGGTGCTGGTGTTTTCCATGATCTTCCGGCACCCGGTGAGTTTAGCGGTGTCTCTGGTGTGCGCCTGTGCGTACGCGACGCTGCTCGGCGGCAGAAGTGCGCTGCGCTTTCAGCTTCGGTGGATGCTGCCGGTTATACTGCTGGCGGCAGTCGTCAACCCGGCCTTCAATCACTATGGCGTGACGATTCTGGCCTACTTTCCGAACGGCAACCCGCTGACGCTGGAGAGCATTCTCTACGGCCTTGCCGCTGCGGCAATGCTTGCGGCGGTGCTGATGTGGTTTTATTGCTACAATGCCGTTGTGACCTCCGATAAATTCGTCTATCTGTTCGGCCGCCTGATCCCGGCGCTGTCGCTGGTTCTCAGCATGGCGCTGCGCTTCGTGCCGCGGTTCAAGCAGCAGTTCGGCGTTGTTGCGGACGCGCAGCGCTGTCTTGGTCGCGACGTTTCCTCCGGAAAACTGTTCGCCCGCCTGAAAACGGCGATAAAGATCTTTTCTATCGTCATTACGTGGGCGCTGGAGAACGCGATCACGACGGCGGACAGTATGCGCAGCCGCGGCTATGGCGAGCCGGGACGCACGGCCTTTTCTATCTACCGCTTTGACGCGCGCGACCGCGCGCTGATGCTTTGGCTCGGCTTCTGCGGCGTGTACGTCGCGGCGGGGGCGCTGGCGCACGGAATGTCCTTCAGCTATAGCCCCATGCTGAGAGGCGCCCCCTGGCTGCCCATTACGGTCAGTTTTCAGGTCGTCTATCTGCTTCTGTGCCTGACGCCGGTGCTGATGGAATGTTACTCCCGTCTGGTCTGGCGGAAACGCGAAGCGAGGGCATGAAGATGCAGGATATTTTCAGAATTTCAGATTTCAGTTTTCAATATCCGGAGCAGGAGCGCTATGCGCTGCGGAATGTGTCACTCACCGTCGCGCAGGGCGATTTTGTGGTGCTCTGCGGCCCGTCCGGCTGCGGAAAATCCACGCTTCTGCGTCAGCTCAAGACGGTCCTTGCGCCGCACGGCAGCAAAAGCGGGGAGATCCTGTTCTGCGGTGAACCGCTTGCGCAGGTTTCCGCGCGCCGCCAGTCGGCAGAGATCGGTTTTGTGCAGCAGTCGCCGGAGGAGCAGGTCGTCACCGACAAGGTGTGGCATGAGCTCGCCTTCGGACTGGAAAGCCTTGGCTGCGATACGCCGACCATCCGCCGCCGCGTTGCGGAGATGGCATCGTTTTTCGGGATCCAAGAGTGGTTTTATCGCGACGTGGCTTCGCTCTCCGGCGGACAGAAACAGCTCCTGAACCTCGCCGCCGTGATGGTCATGCAGCCAAAGGTGCTGATCCTCGACGAGCCGACCAGCCAGCTCGACCCGATCGCGGCATCGGATTTTCTCGCCGTTCTGGGCAAGATCAACCGCGAATTAGGAACGACCATTCTCCTGACGGAGCACCGGCTGGAGGAAGCCTTGCCGCTGGCTGGCAGCGTGGCTGTCATGGAGCAGGGAAGTATCCTCTCCTGCGGGACGGCGGACGAGGTCGGGCGCAGCCTGCGGGAGCGCGGGAGCGGGATGTTTCTGGCGATGCCTGCCGCGATGCGGGTCTGGGCGAGCGTGCAGAGCAGCACGCCCTGCCCCGTAACCGTCCGCGAAGGACGCGACTTTCTGCACGGCTGGTGCGCGTCGCACCCGTCTGAGCCTCTCCCGGCAGAGACGATCCCACCGTGCGGGGAACCGGCCCTGCGCGCGCAGGACGTCTGGTTTTCCTATGCAAAAGATGCACCGGATGTCGTCAAAGGACTGACTCTGGAGGTTGGGAAAGGGGAGTTTGTTGCCCTCCTTGGCGGGAACGGTACCGGAAAAACGACGAGCCTTCGTCTGCTGGCCGGACTTCTGAAGCCCTACCGCGGGGAGGTCACCAAAAACGGTACGCTGGCGCTCCTGCCGCAGGATCCGCAGTCGCTTTTTGTGAAAAAAACCGTACGCGAGGATCTGTTCGAGGTGTTCGACGGAAGGTCTGTGCCGCGCCCGGAACAGGAGAGGGCTGTTGCCCGCGCAGTGTCTCTCTGCCGTCTCGGCGAGCTTCTCGACCGGCATCCCTATGATCTCTCCGGCGGTGAGCAGCAGCGCGCCGCGCTGTGCAAGCTGCTTCTGGTCGAACCGGAGATCCTGCTGCTGGACGAGCCAACCAAGGGTCTGGATGCGGAATTCAAGCAGCAGCTTGCGCAAATTCTCCGAAGTCTGACGCAGAGCGGCGTGACGATTCTAATGGTCAGCCACGACGTGGAATTCTGCGCGCGCTATGCGCACCGCTGCGCGCTCTTTTTCGACGGGAACATCGTCACACAGGCCTCTCCGCGGGAGTTCTTTTCCGGGAACAGCTTTTATACCACCTCGGCCAACCGGATGGCACGGGAGTTTTTCCCAAAGGCCGTCACGGCGGAAGACGTTATGTACTGCATCGGCGGCGAGGTGCCGCAGGATGCTTCGCTTGCGGAAGAAGCTCAGCCGCTGCCTGCGCCGCAGTTACGGAGTTCGGCATGGCAGCCGCCCAAGCTCCCGGTCTGGCGAAAAGTGCTTGCAGCGGTTTCCGGGCTGGTTGCCCTTGTGATTTTTCTTCAGGCGATCGGTAAGACCGATCTGACCGCGCTGATCGGCGGTGGAAACCTCTCCGGCCTTGCTCGGAATCAGCTCTTTCTCTATGCCGTATTCATTGCCGCTCTGTTCATACTGGTTGCGGCGATCGGACGGCGCTCTCCGCCGCCCGTGCAGCAGCGCGAGAAGAAGAAGCTGACGAAGCGGACCCTTACTGCGGCGATCATGATCGTGCTTCTGATCCCGGTGACGCTCTTTGTCGGAACACGCTATTTCGGCAATCGCAAGTATTACTTCACATCCCTGCTTGTGATGCTGGAGTGTATGCTGCCCTTTTTCCTCGTATTTGAGGGCCGCAGGCCGCAGGCGCGTGAGCTGGTCGTCATCGCGGTGCTGTGCGCCATGAGCGTGGCGGGCCGCGCAGCCTTCTTTATGCTGCCGCAGTTCAAGCCGGTAATGGCGCTGACCATCATTTCCGGCGTTGCCTTTGGCGGGGAATCGGGATTTCTGGTCGGCGCGATGTCCATGCTCCTGTCAAATATTTTCTTTTCACAGGGGCCGTGGACGCCGTATCAGATGTTTGCCATGGGCCTGATCGGCTTCCTCGCAGGCGTTCTGTTCCGTAAAGGTCTGCTCCGCCGCACGCGCGGCGCGCTTGCGGTATTCGGCGCAATTTCCGCGATCGTGATCTATGGCGGCATCATGAACCCGGCTTCTGCGCTGATGGCATCACAGGAGATCAATTGGAAGGTCCTTCTGACTTACTATATTTCCGGCTTCAGTGTAGACTGCGTCCATGCAGCGGCAACGGTGATCTTCCTTTTGATTCTTGCCGAGCCAATGCTGGAAAAACTTGACCGCATCAAGGTAAAATACGGCATGATCGAATAATTCCAAACGTGCTGGCCGTTTTGCAAACGGTCCGCATATTTGCATGGAACCTATCATAAAATTAGGGTCAGGCGATGAGCCTGACCCTTTCTTAACCTTAAACTATAAAAAGCACCTGCCTGCTGCAGGTGCTTTTGGTGGAGACTAATGGACTCGAACCATCGACCTCCTGCG
>ERZ773194.1871-NODE-1871-length-21421-cov-4.289479_pt1 | contig 21421 bp, 20 predicted proteins | sample MGYA00511240_ERZ773194 | MGnify/ENA primary metagenome ERZ773194 (study PRJEB29015, sample SAMEA2737774) | human gut metagenome | biome: human gut; feature: human-associated habitat; material: faeces | place: China | collected 2012 ... | reverse complement strand
AAACTGTAGGAAACAGATAAAGGGATGGCTTCGCAAGAAGTGATCCCTTTATTCGGGAATATGATACGAAATAGCAGCCGCAAGGATCCAATATAGTTGCGGATAGAAACAAATGGGAAAGGACAGCATATGAGTAAGGTAGATTTAAAAGGACGCGATTTTTTGAAACTGCTTGATTATACACCGGAGGAGATCCTGTATCTGGTCGATCTGGCAGCAGAATACAAGGAAATGAAGAAAAAGGGCAAGCTGCATGACAGCCTGCATGGCAAGAATGTAGCACTGATCTTTGAAAAAACATCCACAAGAACACGATGTTCTTTTGAGGTGGCAGCGCATGATCTTGGTATGGGAACAACCTATCTGGACCCGACAGGCTCCCAGATCGGCAAGAAAGAAAGCATTGCGGATACGGCAAGAGTGCTTGCAGGTATGTATGACGGAATTGAGTACCGCGGATTTGACCAGTCTATCGTGGAAGAGCTTGCACAGTATTCCAAGGTGCCTGTATGGAACGGACTGACAAATGAATTTCATCCGACCCAGATGCTGGCAGATATTCTGACAATCCGTGAAAAACTGGGCAGGATCAAAGGTGTAAAGCTTGCATATATGGGTGATGCCCGTTATAATATGGGCAATTCGCTCATGATCGCCTGTGCAAAACTCGGACTTGATTTTGTGGCGTGTACGACAGAAGACTATTTCCCGAATGAGGAGCTTGTAGAGGAGTGCCGCGTATATGCAAAAGAATCAGGTTCTGAAATTACATTGACAAGCGATGTGAAAGAAGGAACAAAAGGCGCTGACGTCATCTATACAGACGTATGGGTATCTATGGGAGAACCTGACGAAGTGTGGGAGAAACGGATCAGAGAGCTGACTCCGTACAAAGTAACAAAAGAAGTGATGGAAAATGCAAAACCGGAAGCAATCTTTCTTCACTGCCTTCCGGCGTTTCATGATCTTGGAACGAAAGTCGGAAGAGAGATCGGCGAGCGTTTCGGAATCACAGATATGGAAGTGACGGACGAGGTATTTGAGTCTGAACAGTCGAAAGTGTTCGATGAGGCGGAAAACCGGATGCATACGATTAAAGCGGTTATGGATGCTACATTGAAGTAAAAAATAAGTAGAAAAGAAGATAAAAACAGAGAAGATACAAAGGCAAAAAGCAAGAAAGATAAAGACAACGAAAAGCTGAGAACGTAAAAAAGATAAAAAGTCGAGAGAATAAAAAGACGAAAACTTGAGAAGGCAAAAAGCCAAGAAAGTAAAATCAGAGAAGGCGAAAAGCAGATAAAATTATGAAAGCAGAGATTTTGAAAATGCTGCGGGAAGCAGACGGGTACATTTCGGGGCAGGAAATCTGTGAGAAGTTCAATGTGTCGCGCACTGCGGTCTGGAAGGTGATCCGCCGGCTTCAGGAAGACGGCTACGAGGTGGAAGCTGTGCGAAACAAAGGGTATCGCATGGTGGAAAGTCCCGACATTTTGACAAAAGAAGAAGTGGAAAGCTGTATGCATACGGAATGGGTGGGAAGAAATGTCGTATGTTATAAAGTGACGGATTCAACGAATCTGCGCATCAAGCAGATGGGAGATGAAGGCGCTTTAGCCGGAACGCTGGCTGTGGCGGAAGAGCAGACGGCGGGAAGAGGGCGCAGAGGACGTTCGTGGGAATCACCTGCCGGAGCGGGGATCTTTATGTCGGTTCTTTTAAGACCGAAGATCACGCCGGATAAAGCGTCTATGCTGACGATCGTGACGGCGTGCAGTACGGCGAAAGGAATAAAAAAATATTTTGAAAATGAGGGAGCTTCCTGTCCGGATATTCAGATTAAGTGGCCGAACGATCTCGTTGTCAACGGGAAAAAACTGGCAGGTATTCTCACGGAGATGAGTACGCAGATCGATTATATCAATTATGTGACCGTCGGGATCGGAATTAATGCAAACACAAAAAAGTTCCCGGAAGAATTAAAAGATCATGCAACATCGCTGTATCTTGAATGCGGACATATGGTGAAACGAGCGTCTGTCATTGCGTCGATCATGAAATGTTTTGAGGAAGATTACCGCCTGTTTCTTGAGACGGAAGATTTATCCGGACTGATGGAAACGTATATGTCGATGCTTGTCAACCGGGATCGGGATGTTCTTGTGCTTGATCCAAGCGGAACATATAAGGCAAAGGCGCTGGGGATCGATAAAAACGGAGAGTTGATCGTGAGAAGGGAAGACGGAACTTCGGAACATGTCTATGCCGGAGAAGTCTCGGTCAGAGGTGTGTACGGTTATGTATAAATGCATGTGCGGGATAAGAAATGCATGCATAGGATAAGCTGAGAGATATGGATGAGTATAGACGAACTAAATGCAGATTTTAAGTTCGGAAAAAAACAGGAAAAAGAGAGGTAATGTATGGAAGAAGAGGTTGTGCTTTGTGCGGCAAGCGCATATGAACAGAAATTTTATTTGAATCCTCAGTTTGAGTCGCTGCCGGAAGCAGTGCGTCAGGAACTGCAGATCATGTGCGTATTGTATACGGAAGATGTGGGAGGCATTCTCCTTGTCGTATATGATGAAGAAGGAAATCTCGAGTTAAAAGTAGAGCACGAAGAAAATGATTTTGCTTTTGATGAGATAGGAAGTGTGCTGAAGATCAAACAGCTTCAGCAGACGAAAAGAGAATTGTTTGAATCGCTTGAAACATTTTACAGGGTGTTTTATCTCGGAGAGGAGTAGGGTGTGGAATTTTTACAAAAGGTCATCCAACTGTATGCTGAGAGAAAAGAATGGTTTCTGGATTTGTTTGCGGCACATGTGGGGCTGGCTTTAACGGCGGCTGTGAGCGCGGGGATCATAGGACTTCTTTTAGGGATTTTTATTTCGGAACATAAAAAAGCGGCAGGTCCCGTTCTGACGATCGCAAATATCGGTTATACGATTCCGGCGATCTCACTTCTGGGAATGCTGATCCCGGTTTTGGGGATCGGAGATAAGACGGCGATAACCGCTCTTACGATTTACGGCATCATGCCGATGGTGCGAAATACGTATGCGGGAATTACCGGCGTCGGGGAAGAAGTAGTCGCGGCGGCGGAAGGAATGGGGAGCACGCGCTTCCAGATCATGACAAAAATCAAACTTCCACTGGCAGCGGGAGTCATCATAGCAGGCGTAAGAAATATGGTCGTTATGACAATCTCTGTGTCGGCGATCGCGTCGTTTATAGGAGCGGGAGGTCTTGGAGTAGCGATTTACAGAGGTATTACGATCTATGATTCGGCAATGACGTTTTGCGGTAGTTTTCTGATCGCGCTTCTGGCGATCGTAAGCGATCTTTTGCTCGGATTGCTGGAACGGAAAGTGAAAAAGAAAACAGGCATAAAAAACAGATAAAACAGGAAAACATAAATAAAAAAACATAAATAGAAAAATATAAATAGAAAAATATAAACAGAAAATCATAAAAGGACACTATGAATAAGGAGGCAAAAGATGAGATTAAAGAAGATCACGGCGCTTTTTCTGACCGGCGCGCTTATACTTTCGATGGCCGGATGCGCGGGAAACGGAAGCAAAGATAAGAAAGAAGGAAGTGCGGGAAACGAAGCTCAAGAACCGGTTAAGATCGCCACAAAGCCGATGACAGAGCAGTTTATCCTCGGAGAAATGTTGAAAAAGCTTATCGAGGAGAAGGCAGGTTATGAAGTAGAACTTACAAAAGGTATCGGCGGAGGAACGAGCAATATCCAGCCGGCAATGGAAAAGGGAGAGTTTGATCTCTATCCGGAATATACATCCAGCGGATGGATTCTTGTGCTCGGACATAAGGCAGGTGAAGTAAGCGATGATAAGATGCTTGCAAAACTTCAGGAAGAATACGAAGAAAAATTCGATATGACGTGGGTAGGGCTGTATGGTCAGAACAATACGTATGCCGTTGTCGTAAGAGAAGATACGGCAAAGAAATACAATCTTGAGACATGCTCGGATCTGGCGGCGGTTTCGGATCAGCTTGTTTTCGGAGGAAACCCGGATTATATCGAGAGAGCGGACGGTCTTCCGGGGATGTCTGCGGCGTATGGATTTCAGTTTAAAGAGATCAAAGATATTGATATCGGTTTGAAATATCAGGCGCTTAGAAACGGTGATATTGATGTGACGAACGGGTATACGACAGACGCTCAGATCAGTCAGGATGATGTGAGAGCGTTAAAAGACGATAAGTCTTATCAGGTAAATTATTTTTGTTCAACGGTTGTCCGCAAAGATGCGCTTGAAAAATATCCGAAGCTCAAAGAGACGTTAGAGCTGATGGACGGAATTCTTACAGATCAAAAAATGGCGGAACTGAATTATCAGGTTGAGGAAGAAGGACGTGACGAAGCGGAAGTGGCGGAAGAATTTTTAAAAACGTCCGGGTTACTGTAAAATATTTTCCGAAAACCGTGAGAACAGAACCGTTTGAAGAAACTTTCGAGAAGAAACAAAAAAGTACAGGGGAATGAATGCGTATGGAAATGATACGTCTGGAACATGTGACGAAAAGCTTTGGCAGATATAAAGCATTGGATGATGTGAGCATTGTTGTGGAAGAAGGCGAATTTTTGACGGTGATCGGCAGATCGGGATGTGGAAAGACGACGATGCTTCGGATGATAAACGGATTGCAAAAGCCGGATTCGGGAAAAGTATATGCGGCAGGGGAAGACGTAGGAGAGGCAGATTTGATCCGGCTTCGAAGAAAGATCGGCTACGTGATACAAAATAAAGGGCTTTTTCCTCATATGACTGTTGAAAAAAACATTATTTACGTTCCTGTTATAAGCGGACAGAAGGATAAACGGCAAAACCGGAAACTGGCGGAAGAATTGATCGGTCTGGTCGGTTTGGAGCGTGAGATGCTTGACCGTTATCCCGAAGAACTCTCCGGAGGTCAGCAGCAAAGAGTCGGGATCGCAAGGGCGCTTGCGTCCCGCCCGAAACTTCTTCTGATGGACGAGCCATTCGGGGCGCTGGATGAAATTACAAAGCGGGCTATGCAAAATGAACTTCTGGCATTACAGAAAAAATTAGGAATGACAGTCGTGTTTATTACGCATGATATCAGGGAAGCGATGAAATTGGGAGACCGGGTTCTTGTGATGGAGCAGGGAAAGATCGCGCAGTGCGATACGCCGGAAAATGTAAAGAAAAATCCGGCGGATGAATTTGTGAAAGAACTGATCGGATGAAAAAACTATGAAAAAACGTAATCTGACAAAAGGAAATGTGACGGCTGTAATGCTGCTGTTTGCCGTGCCGATGATCCTTGGAAACATCATGCAGCAATGTTACAATCTGGCAGATACATGGATTGTCGGGAGGTTTGTCGGCGCGGAAGCGCTGGCGGCTGTCGGAAGCGCATATACGCTTATGACGTTTTTAAATTCGATCCTGATCGGCATGTGTATGGGGAGCGGAGCGCTTTTTTCAATCTGTTATGGCCGAAGAGCGTTAAGAAAACTAAAAGAATATATTGTTTCATCGTTTGTGCTTATTTTTTCAGTGACAGTGATTTTGACGATTGTTTCATATGTGTGCCTTGATCCGATTCTCACGCTGATGCAGATTCCGGCGGATATTTACGGACTGATGCGCTCTTATATGGGGCTGATCCTCGCCGGATTGATCTTTGTTTTTCTCTATAATTATTTTGCGTTTCTGCTCCGTTCATCGGGAAATTCGGTGATTCCTCTGATTTTTCTCGGCGTCGGAACTGCGCTTAATATCGGACTGGATTTTTTCTTTGTCGCAAAACTCGGGCGCGGAGTGAAAGGGGCGGCTGAGGCAACGGTTCTTGCTCAGGCAGCGGCAGGACTTGGAATCGCATTATACGCTCTTGTGAAAGAACCGGAACTTAACATGAAGAAAATGAAAGAAGAGGGGATCGGTATAAGGGCAGATCTTTTGAAAGAGATCTTTTCTTATTCTGCATCGACGGGAATCCAGCAGTCTGTGATGAATTTCGGGATACTTATGGTTCAGGGACTTGTGAACAGTTTCGGAACATCGGTTATGGCGGCGTTCGCTGCAGGGGTAAAGATTGATACATTGGCATATATGCCGGCACAGGAATTCGGGAATGCATATTCGATATTTATCTCGCAGAATTATGGGGCGGATAAAAAAGAACGGATCAGAAAAGGAACAAAAAGCGCTGCCGTGACTGTCATAATGTTTTGCGCGGCGGCATCTGCGGCAGTCTTTTTCGGAGCAGAGTTTTTGATGGGGATTTTTATTGATCCGCAGAAAACACAGATCATTCAGATCGGAACAGGGTATTTGAAAACAGAGGGAGCGTGTTATTGCGGGATCGGAATCCTGTTTTTGCTCTACGGATATTTCCGGGCAGTGGAAAGACCGAAAGTTTCTCTTCTTCTTACGATCCTCTCACTTGGAACACGGGTTGTCCTTGCCTATGCATGTGCGCCGTTGTTCGGCGTTGGAGCGATCTGGACGGCGATACCGATCGGCTGGGCGATGGCGGATGCGGCAGGAATCATCCTGTTAAGACGCGGCGAGCGTACTAACAGGATGAATGAAATTATGTAATTGTCGTCTGTCAACGTATAAACTGTTTTCTGTAAGCGGTAGGAGTCATGCCGCATATTTTTCGGAAACATTGGGAAAAATAGCTTGAAGAAGAGAAGCCGCACTGTTTTGCAATCGCTGCCTGGTTCAGATCCGTTGAAGTAAGAAGTTCCTGACTTGTGAAGATCCGTTTCTGAGCAAGATAGTTCATAGGCGCGATCCCGTAAATTTCGGTAAATGTATGGGCAAAATAATATTTATTCAGATGGGTCAGCTCCGCAAGTGTGTCAAGAGTGATGTTTTCTCTGAAGTTAGAATCGATGAAGCGCTTTGCGTAACTGCATTCGCGGGTAATCTTTTTTGAGGAAGGAAGCATTTCTACGGGCGATCCGGTATGTCGTGAAAGTTGAATGATGAGAGCTTCGAGAAGATTTTGACAGATCGTCTCGTAGCTTTCTTTTTGTTCGTCCATCTCCCGGAGGATCGTATGAAAGTAGAAGTCGAGATTTTCGGAGAAATCTTCGCACTGTATATTTAAATATTCTTTGTCGTTATAAATAAGAAAGTTTAGTCCCTCCACGCCGAGGACAATGTATTCCAAGGGAGAATTTTTGTCTGAAACTTCCGTGTGGCGGATGCTCGGGTTGATGATGATCAGATTCTGTTTTCGGATCGGAAATGATTCTTCTTCTACAATGAAGCTTCCGCATCCGTTCAGTACGTAAAAAAGCTCGGAAAAATAATGGGTGTGCGGGTAGCTTTCCCAGTCTTGTTCGTACTTTGAATAACTGGAGTAGAGCAGGCGGTACGGCATTTGCGAAAATGTTGTTTCCTGATTAGAAGTGTTGAATGAATGTCGTATATTTCCCATAAATACAGCCTCCGTTGTTTATCTGGAATAGTTTAGAAATTTTGTTTTTAACTAAAAAAGTAAAAAATTAATGTGTTTATTATAGTGAATTCTTAAAAAAAAATCAAGGGAAAATGGATGTATTGTAGAAGCGGCGAAAAAAGAAATTATATATAATGCACAAAAAAATAAATATAAAAAAGTTTTTGTCGGAAAAACGCAAAAAAAGTCGGGGGAAATACAAAAAAGCAATATTTATAAAAAAAAGGACAAGAATGGGTATTGAAAAATTATCGGATTTCGTTTATTCTAAGACCAAGAGAAACAAATCGTTAAATAAAGGAGGACCAACGATTATGAAAAAGAAAAAACTGATCAGTCTGTTACTTGTTGCTTCTATGGCATTCAGCCTTGCAGCTTGTGGTTCATCAGGCGGAGACGACAAAGACGCTGACAAAGGTGGAGACGAAAAAACACTGAAGGTTGCAGCGGTAGAAACAGCTTACGGCGCAGACATGTGGAAAGAAGTTTGCTCAGCATTCGAGAAATCTCACGAAGGCGTTAAGGTTGAACTTACAATCGACAAAAAGCTCGAAGATGTAATCAACCCGCAGATGAAATCCGGCGAGTATCCGGACGTGATCTTAAGAGCTGTAGGAGCTGAATCGGGAATCACAGAGACATTCGTAAAAGACAACAACCTTGTTGATCTGACAGATGTTCTTGATATGACAGTACCGGGCGAAGAAGTAACTGTAGGAGACAAGATCCTTCCGGGATTCGTTGAGAATACAATTACAAATCCGTACGGAGACGGAAAAACATATCTGATGCCGATGTTCTACGGCCCATGCGGACTGTTCTACAATGCAGGACTGTTTGAGGAAAAAGGCTGGGATGTTCCGACTACATGGGATGAGATGTGGGCACTTGGCGACAAAGCGAAAGAAGAAGGAATCGCATTGTTTACATATCCGACAACAGGTTACTTTGACGCATTCTTCTATGCTTTGATGCATGAGACAATGGGAGACGATTTCTCTAAAGCGCTGACATATGAAGATGGTATCTGGGATACAGAAGGCGCTAAACAGGCATTTGACATTGTTGCAAAACTTGCTACATATACAGAAAAAACAACACCGGCTAATGCAAACGACAACGATTTCCGTAAGAACCAACAGCTTGTACTTGACAACAAAGCGCTGTTCATGCCGAACGGAAACTGGGTAATCGGCGAGATGGAAGATGCTCCGAAAGCAGACGGATTCGAGTGGGGATTCACAGCTCTTCCGGCTGTTAAAGAAGGCGGAGAGAGAGCTTCTTACACATTCTTCGAGCAGATCTGGATGCCGGCAGAAGCAAAAGAGCAGGATCTCGGAAAAGAATTTATCGCTTACCTGTACTCTGATGAAGCAGCTAAGATCTTCTTCGATAAAGGCGGAGCAGTTCAGCCGATCGAAGGAATGTCTGATATGATCACAGATGATAATACAAAACTGTATTACTCAATCTACGACACAGGCGCAGTTGCAGTTATGGATGCATTCGCAGCAACAGAGCCGATCGAAGGTCTTACAACACGTTCTACATTCTTTGATCCGGTTAACTCTCTTGTAACTGGAGACAAGACAGAGCAGGATTGGATCGATCAGATCAAAGCTGACAGTGCTAAATTCCATGAAGCGCTGAAATAAATAAAAAATAAATCACCGGAAATTTACCGGTTCTGATGACCGGAAGAATATCACAGGTGTAGGCGGGCGGTGAATTTGTTTTCACCGCCCGTTTTATCCTGACAGGAGATGAATTAATGAAAGCAAGAAAAGGAAAAGGGCTGTTTGTATTTTGCTGTCTTGCCCCGGCAGCGATATTGTTTATCGTATTTATGATCCTGCCTACGATCGATATTTTCCGTATGTCTATGTTTAAATGGGGTGGATATACAGATAATAAGACATTTGTAGGATTGGACAACTTTAAAATACTTTTCAAGAGTGACAAATTTTATCAGGCGTTCCAGAACTCGATTTTGCTGATCGTTCTTGTTACACTTGTAACATTTACATTTGCGCTTGTATTTGCTTATATTTTGTCACGGGAAAAAATTAAAGGAAAAACATTTTTCAGTGTTATTTTCTACATTCCGAACATTTTGTCGGTAGTAGTTATCAGTGCTATTTTCTCGGCAATCTATGATCCGAACCTTGGACTTTTGAACTCTTTTTTGAATCTGTTCAAAGGAGCGGAAAACCCGACGCTTTGGCTTGGAGATCAGAAGATAGTTATTTACAGTATTGTGATTGCACTTGTATGGCAGGCAATCGGTTACTATATGGTTATGTATATGGCAAGTATGGCAAACGTGCCGGAAAGCCTTTATGAGTCGGCGGCTTTGGAAGGCGCGGGAAAGATCAGACAGTTCTTTACGATCACAATTCCGCTGATCTGGACAAACATCAGAACAACACTTACATTCTTCGTTATCAGTACGATCAATATGAGTTTCCTGCTTGTAAAAGCAATGACAAACGGCGGACCGGACGGAGCGTCAAATGTATTCTTAAGTTATATGTATCAGGAAGCGTACACGAACTCTTCCTATGGATATGGTATGGCGATCGGTGTTATGGTATTCCTCTTCTCGTTTGCACTTGCGGGAATTCTGAATGTGGCAACAAAACGTCAGGAAATCGAATTTTAAGGGAAGGAGATCAAGATGGGAAAAACAAAAGTAAAAGAGTCAAAAAAACCATTGACACTTTCAAAAGTGGTAGTATATATCTTATTAATTCTCCTTGCGATCACAATTATCATTCCGGTCGGCTGGGTATTTGTTGCATCTGTTAAGCAGAATTCAGAGTTTTACGGAAGTCCGTGGGTACTTCCGGAGAAGATTTATTTCCAGAACTTTATCGATGCGTGGGAGAAGGCGAGCATGGGAACTTACATGCTCAACTCAGTGATCGTAACAGCGCTTGCATTGCTTTTGCTGATCGTGATCTCTCTTCCGGCGGCATATGTATTGTCCAGATTCAAGTTTAAAACGTCAAAATTCTGGAACGTACTTTTTATGGCAGGCCTGTTCATTAACGTAAGTTACATTGTTGTACCGATCTTCCTTATGCTCAATAACTGGGATAAAACGCTTCGTCAGCTCACAGGAGGTACGTTCTTTTTGAACAACCTGTTTGTGCTGGCTCTTGTGTATGCGTCTACGGCGCTTCCGTTTACGATCTATCTTTTGTCCGGATATTTCAGATCTTTGGCAAAAGATTTTGAAGAAGCCGCTTATGTAGACGGAGCAAGTTACTTTACAACGATGGTAAAGATTATTTTCCCGATGGCAAAACCGAGTATTGTTACGGTAATCTTGTTCAGTTTCCTGTCATTCTGGAATGAATACATTATTTCAATGACACTTCTGACAAAACCGGAACTGAAAACTCTGCCGGTAGGACTTATGAACTTGATGGCGGCGCAGAAATCTGCAGTTCAATACGGTCAGATGTATGCAGGTCTTGTTATCGTTATGCTGCCGACGTTGATTTTGTATATCTGTGTACAGAAGAAACTGACACAGGGTATGACACTCGGCGGATTGAAGGGGTAGGAGGTTGATATTATGGATGAAAGAACAAAACAGGTTTTAGTAGGAATCATTGTTGCTGTTATTTTTATCGCGTCTGTAGCCCTTATCATTATCGGTCAGAAAAATATCGGACCGCAGGGGCTTCTGACAATGCTTGCAGGACTTGCGGGTCTGATCGGACTTCTTGCTTTTTATAATCATAAATATAAATAGCAAAATATAACAGAAAACAGAAAAAGAAAACAGGAAAGAACAAAGAGGGTATAATTCATGGAAAATTCAAAAGGACTTGTGACCATCCCTACAGATCTCGACGTTGTTCCCGAGACTTTGGAACTGATGAAGCGCTGGGGAGCAGATGCGATCAGAGACTGTGACGGTACAGATTTTCCGGAGGCGCTCAAAGACGCAGACGCGGAAATTTATTCTACATATTATACGACAAGAAAAGACAATGAGTGGGCGAAGGCAAATCCGGAAGAGATACAGCAGATGTATCTTATGACGCCGTTTTATACGGCTGATTCCGAGAGTCTGTCGATTGAGATCATGAAAGGTCTTTATCCTGACATGCTCAGTCCGAATACACGGGATGACATTAAGCGTTGGTGGGAGGTTGTAGACCGCACGACAGGAAAAGTCGTTCCGACAGACGAGTGGGATTATAATGAAGAGGAAGGAAAGGTTACGATCAAGGCAGTTCCGTTCCATGAGTATACTGTGAGCTTCCTCGCCTATATCATGTGGGATCCGGTGCATATGTACAATGCCGTAACAAATGACTGGAAAGATGTAGAGCATCAGATCACCTTTGATGTCCGTCAGCCGAAGACACATGAGTATACATTGAAACGTCTGAGAAAATTTATTGAGGATCATCCGTATGTAAACGTACTTCGTTTTACAACATTTTTCCATCAGTTTACACTTGTATTTGACGAGCTTGCCCGTGAGAAATATGTAGACTGGTACGGATATTCGGCGTCGGTAAGTCCGTATATCTTAAAACAGTTTGAAGAAGAAGTGGGATATCCGTTCCGCGCGGAATATATTATCGATCAGGGATATTACAATAATCAGTATCGTGTTCCGAGCAAAGAATTTCAGGATTTTCAGGCGTTCCAGAGAAGAGAAGTTGCCAAGATCGTAAAAGAGATGACAGAGATCACGCACGAATGTGGTAAAAAAGCAATGATGTTCCTCGGAGATCACTGGATCGGAACAGAGCCGTTTATGGAAGAGTTTAAAACACTTGGTATTGACGCTGTTGTAGGAAGCGTAGGAAACGGTTCGACGCTTCGTCTGATCAGTGATATCGAAGGAGTGAAATATACAGAAGGACGTCTGTTGCCGTACTTCTTCCCGGATGTGTTCAACGAGAACGGAGATCCGGTCAAAGAAGCAAAATATAACTGGGTGACAGCAAGAAGAGCAATCCTTAGAAAACCGATCGATCGTATCGGATACGGCGGTTATCTTAAACTTGCGCTTCAGTTCCCGGAATTCCTTGATTATGTAGAGCAGGTATGCAACGAGTTCCGTACGCTTTATGCAAATGTAAAAGGAACGACACCGTACTGCGTGAAGAAAGTCGCAGTGCTTAACTGCTGGGGCAAGATGAGAGCATGGGGATGCCATATGGTACATCATGCACTGTATCAGAAACAGAACTATTCATATGCAGGAATCATCGAGTCGCTGTCAGGAGCGCCGTTTGACGTTGTATTTATCAACTTCCAGGATATTCTGGATAATCCGGCGATCCTTGACGATATCGATGTGATCATCAATGTCGGGGATGCAGATACGGCGCATACAGGAGGAGAATGGTGGGAAAACCCGAAGATCATCGAAGCGATCCGCGGATTCGTTTACAACGGCGGAGGAATTATCGGTGTCGGCGAACCTTCCGGTCATCAGTATCAGGGACATTTCTTCCAGCTTGCTAACGTATTCGGTGTAGAGGAAGAAACGGGCTTCACACTCGGATACGACAAATACAACTGGGATGAGCATGAACACTTCATTTTGGAAGATTCTGAAGAAGTAGATTTCGGAGAAGGCAAGAAGAATATTTATGCTCTTCCGAGTGCAACGATCCTTGTGCAGAAAGAAAAAGAAGTACAGATGGCAGTAAACGAATTCGGAAAAGGACGCGCTGTTTATATCAGCGGACTTCCGTACAGCTTCGAGAACAGCCGTGTACTTTACCGTGCAGTGCTTTGGAGCACACACAGCGAAGATGAACTGAACAGATGGTTCAGTACAAATTATAATGTAGATGTACATGCTTATCCGAAGAACAACAAATACTGTGTTGTAAATAATACGGATGAGCCGCAGCAGACAACGATCTACCGCGGAGACGGAAGCAGCTTTGAGCTTGCTCTTGAGCCGAACCAGATCATCTGGTATGAGATCGCGTAATGTCTGGATCGTATCGTGCAGGCAGTGTTCTGCCGATTCATTTGCGGTCGTTTTGTTGGGGAACAGACGACGGCAGAAAAGTTTGTGAAAAAGAAAATAGAATGAATGAAAAAATATTACGGTTCATATGTATATATGAGCCGTAATATGATATTGGAGGAAAGCAATGGCGAAACGTGAGAAAAATCCGGCATCGGATAAAACGGGAAACGACACAAGCATCTCGTTGCTTGTGCTCGGTATTGTGAGCGTTATTTTCGCACTTTGGATTCCGATCGTCGGGATCGTTCTGGGGACTGTATCGCTTGTAAGAGTGCGGAAAAGAAATGATCTGTCAGGAACAGCCATGGCAAAGGCAGGAAAAGTCTTAAGTATCGCGGGAATATGTATAGCCGTTGTAAACTGGATTCTGGCAATCGTCCTTACATTTATGACGTTAGCATAAGCATGATAAGAATAGCATAGGAAAGAGGAGCAGACAGGAGAAATGTTAGCATACACATATGAAGAAAACGGAAAGTTTGTTTTGAAAGAGAAAGAAAAACCAACGCTGCAAAGTGAGGACGACGCGATCGTACGTGTGACTTTGGCAAGTATTTGTTCCAGCGATCTCCATATCAAACACGGCGCCGTTCCGAGAGCAGTTCCGGGGATAACGGTCGGTCATGAGATGGTCGGGATCGTGGAAGAGACAGGAAGGCGTGTGACAAAGGTAAAACCCGGAGATCGTGTCACTGTAAACGTCGAAACATTTTGCGGGGAATGTTTTTTCTGTAAAAATGGGTTTGTGAATAATTGTACGGATCAAAACGGCGGCTGGGCGCTCGGATGCCGGATCGACGGCGGGCAGGCGGAATATGTCCGTGTTCCTTATGCCGAGCAGGGGTTAAATAAGATTCCGGATTCGGTGACGGATGAAGCCGCTCTTTTTGTAGGAGACGTCCTCGCAACCGGGTTTTGGGCGGCGCGGATTTCAGAGATCGGAGAAGAGGATACGGTCGTCATTATCGGAGGAGGACCTACGGGAATTTGTACGCTTTTGTGCGTGATGCTTAAGAATCCCGAAAAGATTATTTTATGCGAAGTAGATCCGAAGAGGATCGCATTTGTAAAGGAACATTATCCGGACGTACTTGTCGTGAATCCGAAAGAGACGGATGCAGAACGATTCGTGAAAGAAAACAGCAGGCATAACGGGGCGGATCGAGTTTTGGAAGTGGCGGGAAGCTCGGATACATTTGAACTTGCATGGAAGGTCGCGCGCCCGAATGCGATTGTCACAGTCGTGGCGCTCTATGAAGAAAACCAGACGCTTCCGCTTCCGCAAATGTACGGGAAAAATCTTATTTTCAAAACAGGAGGCGTAGACGGATGTGACTGCGATGAGATATTGAAACTGATCGAGCAGGGACGTATCGACACAACGCCGCTTATCACACATACATTTCCGCTGGAAGAAATAGAACAGGCATATGATATTTTTGAAAATAGAAAAGATAATGTGATCAAGATCGCAGTCAGTCACATTTAATTGTGATCATCGTAATGTAATCACTTCGGTCTTTGATAGACATTTCATTTAGTCCTTCTTCGTATGCATACCCTGTAAGCGTCAGATTGTGTTTGCGGGCATAATAAAGGATCGAGCGGTAGATTTCGGGAAGTTTTCCCCAGTCACCGATGCAAAAAGCGCGCAGATATGTTCCGGCAGGCAGGATTTCATCATATACGTCAGAAGTTTGCGGGCAGTATGCAAAGAAGGAGTGATAGCTGTTAAAACTGTTTTTTTGGATATCTTCTATGGAAATACAGCTTCCGAAATTGTCATAAAGATGAAATAATTTTTTCAGGCGGAGAGAGAACTCCGCGGCGATGGAAAAATCGTCTTCGTCGTATTCTCCCGAAATAGGGGATGAGAAGATGATCTTTCTCTCGGGCAGCGTACAGCGTTCGATCGTTCCGTGCTGCGAATACATTCCTATTTTTAATCTCTCTGCTTTTTGTTCTAAAAAAGCCTGTGCAGATAAAAGCTGTTCGATGGACTCGTCGATCAGCTTTTTCTTTTTTGTCATCATCTCTGTAAAAGATTCGTCGGAAGGGCGGGATGAGTAATCTTTGATCTCGTCTATGGACAGACCGATCTTGCGCAATGTAAGGATCAGTTCTAACTCTGTAAATTGAAAGCATGTATAGTAGTGGTATCCGTTCTCTCCGATAATTTCGGGGCGGAACAGCCCGATTTCATTGTAATAGTGCAGCGTGCGTTTGTTGACTCCGGTCAGTTTTGCAAATTCCCCGGAAGAATATAAATAATTTTTTCGATTCATAAAAAACTCCTTGACTGTACAGTTACTGTACATTATATGATACATGATGAAAAGAAGAAAATCAATGATAAAGCGCAGAAAGGAGATCGGGATGGAGTTTATATGTGCCGAGGAGAAACAGTGGAAAGAGATAAAAACAATTTATATGGAAGCATTTCCGAAGCGGGAGAGAAAACCATATTTTGCACTGCGGCATTCCGTAAAAACGAAAAAAGCGGTTGTTATGGCAGCAACCGAAGGTGAACAGGTGTTGGGATTTATCGTCCTTATTCCATATAAAGATATGGTAATGGCAGATTATCTGGCAGTGTCATCTAAAGTTCGCAGCAGAGGAACCGGAAGTTATATTATGCAGAATGTGTGCAGGCAGTACAAAGATAAAAAAATTGTTCTTCTGATCGAGCGCCTTGATGATAAGGCAGAGAACAAAGAACAGAGGATTGCCCGCAGAAAATTTTATTTGAAAAACGGATTTACGTCGTCTGATATTTTTATAACGGGAGCAAGCGGGGAAATGGAGATTATGAATTTCGGAGAAAAGGTTTCGGAAGAAGCGTATATAGATCTGCAGAAATATGCGCTTGGAACGGTGATGTTCAGATTGTCCAAGATCAAAGTGGCAGAGAAAACGCCGCATAAGAAAAGAGAGGAGGCTGACCAGGGATGAAAACAATATTTTCAAAAGTAAAGTTAAGGTCGGGTCAGATCGTTCAGTTGTTTTTGCTTGTATTGCTGTCGGCAGTAGGGCAGATGCTTTTACCGTCGTTTTTGGCACAGATGATCAGCCATGGCGTGGCGGAAGGAGAAAACCGTATTGTCTGGATGTATGCCGTGATCATGGCGGGAGTAACATTGTTTTCCTGCGTGATCAGTTTTCTCTCTGTTAAGATTGCATCTTATATTTCTACAGATTTTGCGGCACAGCTTAGAACTCAGGTCTTTTCTAAAGTGCAGGAGTTCTCGGCGGCAGAGATGGATCGGTTCGGAACAGCGAGTCTTGTCACAAGAAGCACTTCGGATATTACGAATGTACAGAACTTTTTGACATTGCTGCTTAGAGTCGGATTGCTTGCGCCTATGATGGCTGCGGCAGGACTAGTGTTTTCCGCAGCTACGGGAGGAGAAGTCAGTTCGGTTCTTCTTGTCGCGATACCGGTTCTTCTGACTGTATTGACGATCATCATGGTACTGGCATCGAAGTATTCGATCCGTCTGAGAAAAAAGCTCGATCAGATCAACAGATTGTTTTTGGAATCGTTGGAAGGAGTACGCGTGATCCGCGCGTTTAATAAGCAGAAGACAGAAAATGCACGTTTTGAAGAGGCAAATGAAGATTATGCGATGACGGCAATGGCAGCAGGGCGGATCACAAGCCTTCTGATGCCCGCTATCAGTGTGATCTTCGGAGTGACGACGGCGGCTGTATTGGGCATGGGCGCATATTATGTAAGTACAGGCGCTATGGAAGTAGGTTCTTTAGTGGCAAACAGCCAGTATATCAGTATGGTACTTACATCTGTGATGATGCTGTCTCTTGTCATTATGATGTTTCCTACAAGTTATGCATGTGCGAAACGAATCGCGGAAGTTTTGCAGACAGACAGCTCGATACGGGGTGGAAAGTTTCAGATGGAAAATCGTCCGGTGCGCGGAACGGTTGAGTTTCGTCATGTGACATTCGCTTATCCGGGAGCGGATGAGCCGATCCTGAAAGATATTAGTTTTGAATCCCGTTCGGGAGAAGTTACGGCGATCATCGGAGGAACGGGACGGGGAAAATCAAGTATATTAAAACTGATCCCCAGACTTTATGATCCGATGTTCGGAGAAGTGCTGATCGACGGAGTGAACGCGAAAGAATACCGCACGGAAGATCTTCGTTCTTTGATCGGATACGTACCGCAGAAAAATGTTCTTTTCTCGGGAGATATTGCAGATAATCTTAATTTCGGAAATGAAAACGGAACGGAAGAAGACTGGAAACAGGCGGCAAAGACTGCCTGTGCGGATGAGTTTATCTGTAAGAAGAAAGAAGGATATCACGATTCGGTCGCCCAGGGCGGCACGAACTTATCCGGCGGGCAGCGTCAGCGTATGGCGATAGCGAGAGCGATGATGAAAAAACCGGAAATTTATGTGTTTGACGATAGTTTTTCTGCTTTAGATATGAAGACTGACCGTCAGCTCCGTCAGAATCTGAAGGAAAGCATCGAAGATGCAACGGTCATCATGGTAGCGCAAAGGATTAGCACAGTTCTTGACGCAGACCGGATATTAGTAGTTGACGACGGGCAGATCGTAGGAAACGGAACGCACAGGGAATTGTTGGATACTTGTCCGCTTTATCGGGAAATTGCAGAGATTCAGTTAGGAAAGGAGGCGCTTTGATATGAAAAATACGACAATATTTAAGAGGCTGCTGGGCTATTTAAAAGCGTACAGACTTCGGTTATTTTTTGTACTGCTTTCAGCAGTTATCAGCACTGCCTTTATGGTTCTTGCTCCGTTTCTTGTAGGAAAGGTGACGACGACGTTGTTTGCAAGTATTGCCGATAAAGTTTTTTACTGGGAAACGATCATCTGGCTTTTGGCGGCGTTGGTAGCGTTATATTTTGTATCACAGTTGTTTTCCTTTTTGCAGGGATTCGGTATGGCAAAGATCACTGCAAATGTGATGCAGACGATCCGCAGGGAAATCGATGAGAAAATGCATCGGCTGAAACTGAATTATTATGACGTTCATACACACGGAGATATTCTCAGTGTAATTACAAACGATGTAGATACGATCAACAATACGATCAGTCAGAACTTAACTTCGATCGTAACACAGGTTACGACTGCCATCGGCGTACTTATTATGATGCTGATGATCAGCCCGAAGCTGTCTTTGATCCCGATTGTTATGGTGCCTCTTTCTCTATTGAGCGCCGCAGGAGTGATGAAAGCGAGCGAAAAGTATTATGGAGAACAGCAGGAGCTTCTCGGTAAGCTGAACGGATATGTAGAAGAGATGTATAACGGACAGTCCGTTGTGCAGACGTTTAATTATCAGGAACGTGCGAAAAAGAAATTTTCTCAGTTGAATGACGCGCTTAAAAACAGTTCAAGAAAAGCGGAGACAACAGCAGGGGCGATCAGTCCGATTACAACTCTTGTGAATGATCTTGGGTATGTTCTTTGCGCCGCTTTAGGATGTCTCTGGGCGATCGCCGGAAAGATCGCAGTCGGAAACGTACAGGCTATGTTGGAGTATACATGGCGTTTTGCAGAGCCGTTTTCCGCAATCGCCGGAATGGTAGGAAGTTTCGGAGCGGCAGCGGCAGCAGGAAACCGTATTTTCGGACTGCTTGACGCAGAAGAGGAAATTCCGGATTCAGACCAGTGCATCGTACCTGATGACCGCAGCGGTCGCGTTACATTTGAAAATGTGACGTTCGGATATACGCCGGATCATCTTTTGATGAACGGGATCGATTTGACGGTAGAACCGGGGCAGAAAGTTGCGGTAGTAGGACCTACCGGAGCGGGAAAAACAACGCTGATCAATCTTTTGATGCGCTTTTATGAGGTAAATAACGGATCGATCAAAGTGGACGGAACTAAGATCACGGATATGCCAAGGGAAGAACTGCGCGACAGATTCGGTATGGTTCTTCAGGATACATGGCTGTTTGAAGGAACGATCGGAGAGAATATCGGATATGCCGAGGATAATATGAAGAAAGAGAAAATAGTAGAAGCCGCGAAATCGGCATGCGCCCACAGTTTCATCAAAACACTCCCGGGCGGATACGATATGACGCTTAGTAAAGGAGCGGAGAACATTTCGCAGGGAGAACGCCAGCTTCTGACGATCGCAAGAGCGATCGCTTCCGATCCTGAGATCATGATCTTAGACGAGGCGACAAGTAACGTAGATACCCATACGGAAGTTCTTATTCAAAAAGCGATGGCAGAACTGATGAAAGGACGCACAAGTTTTGTGATCGCCCACAGACTTTCTACGATCCGTGACGCAGATATGATCCTTTATATGGAAGACGGAGATATCAAAGAAGTCGGAAATCATGAAGAACTGATGAAAAAGAACGGGAAATATGCGGCTCTTTATATGAGTCAGTTTGCGTAACCGGATTATAGAAATTTTACAGCGGGGCAAAGGAACTGAAATAGAGGGGAAAGATGCACTATTCGTAAAATACTGGAAATTCGTTGTTTTTTGTAAAAAACGCTTGCAGAAAGTAAAAAAAGAAAGTATATTATCAAATGGGAAAAATAGTGTAACAGAATAACAACCGGAGTCTTGCGTGATCTATTCCACAACTCTCCGGTTATATTTATGTAAAGGTATATTTTGTAAGGAGGGAAAGCATGAAGATGCAGAAGAACAAGAAACTTGTGCAAGCTGCTGCGGTAGGACTTTCAGTCTGTGTGCTAGCAGGAGGCGGTCTGTTCGTATGGAATATGTACGGCAAAAATGCAGAAGAAAATGAAAAGCAGATCGTATCAGATGAAGTTGCGGAAATTGAAAGCTTGAATTCACGCGACAATGTTGTAGATTTGGAGGAGCTTTTCGAGGGAGAAAAGGCGTCGGGAAAAGAAGATGTGACGAGCGAGAAAACAGAGAAGAAAGAAGATTCTTCGACGAAGTCAGGCTCTTCTCAAAAGTCGGATTCTTCTAAGCAATCAGGCGGGGCAAAAAAACCGGAGTCATCAAAAGATACAGATACATCAAAGAAGCCGGATAAGAAACCATCCAAACCGGACGAGAAGCCATCAAAACCGGATGAACAACCGTCAGAACCGGATGACAAGCCGTCTGTGCCGGATGAGAAGCCGTCTGTGCCGGATGAGAAGCCGTCCGTACCGGATGAGAAACCGTCCGTACCGGATGAACAACCGTCAACCCCGCAGAAACCGGCATTGCCGCAGGTGAATGAACCGGGGTGGATCACAGGTATATATTAAGGAAGGAATATGAGAGGGATGAATCAAAAGAGAAAGAGATTAGGGTTATGGATACTTTTTCTGGCGGCGCTGCTTTTGACGCAGTTCACCGTTCCGGTTAAGGCATCCGAGCCGCAGATACAAGATGTAAACATACAGATGGTTGGAGGGCAGATTCGTACGATCGATCCGATGGGGCTGCGAATGGTTGCCTGCATCAAGAAATCATATATTCAAGAGTTGGAAAAAAGCGGAGCGACGGTAAGTTATGGAATCGTACTGCTTCCGAAAAAGTATTTGACAGAAGGTCAGGCATTGACGCTTGACGGCAAGTACCTTTATAACGGCTCGGTCTATAAGCCGGCAAAAGTACCGGCAGTAAAGAAATTTTCAGAAGACAATGATAGGATTTACTTTACAGCCGTTTTGGCAAATCTGCCGAAAGAAAGATATAAAAATGATTACGCGGCGAGAGCTTATGCAGAAATGTGACAGAAGACGGCGGAAAGAAAAAAACAACGACAGAAGTTGTATACAGTGAGAGTGAAATCGACCGTCAGGTATATCGGATTGCAGAAGAGGCTGTAAACGGAACTACAGAGACGGAAGAGACAAAACAGTGGCTTCAAGATAACATTCTCGCTCCGGTAGATACGCCGGAAGAACTGCCGGAAGAAGAAAAAAAGATCTCGTT
>ERZ773194.1870-NODE-1870-length-21453-cov-4.190111_pt1 | contig 21453 bp, 15 predicted proteins | sample MGYA00511240_ERZ773194 | MGnify/ENA primary metagenome ERZ773194 (study PRJEB29015, sample SAMEA2737774) | human gut metagenome | biome: human gut; feature: human-associated habitat; material: faeces | place: China | collected 2012 ... | reverse complement strand
GCTGGCCTGTCCACGTTGCACACGCTGGCGCTGACCAATCGGGGTGGCGCCAGTGCGGCCGACATCGCCGACCTCGCCAAAACCGTGCAGGATGGCGTCGAAGCGGCTTACGGCATCCGCTTGGTACCCGAACCGGTCGTCATCGGCATGGATCTCAAGTGACGCCAATGTGACGGTATCGTTCTATACTTGCCCCTTGTCGAGAGCGGCCGGAATGACCGGCCGTATGGAGGAAGGGGATTGCGGTGAACGTATTCCGTAAGAAATCCGTCGAGCAAACCATTGCGGAAACAGGCGAGTCGGGGCGTTCCCTCAAACGTGACCTCACTTGGTGGGATTTGGCCATCATGGGCGTGGCCGTGGCCGTCGGAGCGGGCATCTTCTCCATCGGAGCCCAGGCTGCGGCTTTCCACGCCGGACCGGCCGTGATCATCAGCTTCCTGATCGCGGGCATCGTGTGCGGTGCGGCCGTAATGTGCTACGCCGAATTCGCTTCGATGATTCCGGTGGCCGGCTCCGCCTACACCTTCACCTACACCACGGTCGGCGAGATCATGGCCTGGATCATCGGCTGGGATCTGATCCTGGAAATGCTGATGGCCGGCTCCGTGATTTCCAAATATTGGGGCGTATACCTCAACGATTTCATGCGCCTGATGGGCTGGAACGCCAACACCAACCTGACGTTCGGCTCCTTCCACATCGATATCGCCCCGATTATCATCGTGGCGTTCTTTACCACGCTGCTCGTATTCGGCACCAAGATCGGCGCCCGCGTGGACGGTGCTATGACCGTGCTCAAGATCGCCATCGTGTTCTTTGTGGTGATCGTCGGCTTCTTCTACGTCAAGGCCTCCAACTTCACCCCGTTCATTCCGCCGAGCCAGCCGGCCTCCACCGTGGAAGGCTCCTCCGCCGTCACCGGCGTGATGACCCAGCCGTTGTGGCAGTTCGCCACCGGCATGACCCCATCCGTGTACGGCGTTCCTGGCATCCTCTCGGGCGCGGCGCTCGTGTTCTTCGCGTTCATCGGATTCGACGTGGTGGCCACCGCCTCTGAGGAGACCAAGAACCCGCACAAGAACGTGCCGCTCGGCATCGGCGTGGGCATGCTGCTCATCATTGTCATGTACATGCTCGTGGCCGTGGTGACCACCGGCATGGTCTCCTATGCCGATCTCGCCAAGCAAGACAGCCCCTCGCTGGCCACCGCCTTCGAACTGGTGGGCGCCGACTGGGCCGCCAAGATCATCAGCTTCGGCATCGTGCTGGGCCTGGCCACCGTGGTTATGGTGCTGTTGCTCGGCCTGACCCGTATCGTCTTCGCCATGAGCCGCGATGGTCTGCTGCCGCGCGGCCTGTCCAAGACCGGCAAGCATGGCACCCCGGCCGCTCTGCAGATCGTCGTCGGCGCGGTGGTGGCGCTCGTGGCCGCCTTCTTCGACATCGGCGTGCTCTCCGACATGGTCAACATCGGCACCCTGTCCGCCTTCACGCTGGTGGCCATCTCCATCCCGATTATGCGCAAGAAGCGCCCCGACCTGCCGCGCGCCTTCAAGATGCCCGGCAGCCCGTGGATTCCGATCCTCATCGCCGTGGCCAACTTCTGGTTGATGCTCAACCTGTCCGTGCTCACCTGGATTCGTTTCGTGGTGTGGCTCGTGGTCGGCTTCGCCATCTACTTCGGCTACGGCTACTGGCATGCGCGCCTCGGCAAGGGCGACCTGACCGAAACGCTGTCCGCCGAAACCGATAAGGCCGTTAACGGCTGAGAGCGAGGAGCGTCCCAACAGGCGCGTACCCTTGTATCAGTATTTGTTAAGGAGGATTCCATGCCATATGTAATCGCTCAGCCTTGCGTGGATGTCAAGGACAAGGCTTGCGTGGACGAGTGCCCCGTCGACTGCATTTACGAGGGTTCCCGCTCGCTGTACATCAACCCCAACGAGTGCGTCGACTGCGGTGCATGCGAACCGGTGTGTCCCACCGAGGCCATCTTCTATGAGGATGATCTGCCGGACGAGTGGGCTTGGTACAAGGATGCCGCTGTCAACTTCTTCGCTGAAGTCGGCGATTTGGGCGGCGCTTCCGCCAATGGTCCAATCGGCAAAGACCCGGAACAGGTCGCCGCGCTGCCGCCGCAGAACCAGTAAGCTGATTTGCGGATAAGCGCTGCACACAGCGCATAGTTCGGATTGAACCCTCGGTCTATCACGGCCGAGGGTTCGTCGTATCTTAGGAACATACCGTCCAAGAAAGGGGTTCTCATGGGCTTCCACGCATATTCGTCGCCATACGACTGGTCTCGTATCGCCGGCTTCAAAGCCACCGCCAAAACCGTGCCGGGTGGCATGATCGACCTGTCCGTAGGCTCGCCTGTGGACCCGGTGCCGAGCAGTGTCCAGCAGGCGCTGGTTGCCGGCGCAGACGCCCCCAACGCCCATGGATACCCGGTCACCGCCGGCACCGCCGACCTTAAGGCCGCTATCGATACATGGTTCCGCGAACTGAGCCGCCGCCTTCTTCTTGTCCAGCTCCGTCTGGAGATCCGCAATGGCCTTGGGGGAGATGATGACATCATAGGCCGTGGCGCTGATGGCCAGCCTGCTGCACCTTGGCGAAGGCGATGTGGTCGTCCAACCGGCTGTCTCCTACCCGACTTACGAAATCGGTACCCAACTTGCCGGCGCCACCGTGGTCAAAGTCGATGATGTGACCGACGTCGATTCCTGGGTGAATATTCCGAACGTCAAGGCCATCTGGATCAACTCGCCGTGTAATCCCTCCGGCGAGGTCATCTCCGCTGACTGGCTGACCGACATCGTGGCTGCTGCCCGTCGCATCGGTGCCGTGGTGCTCTCCGACGAATGCTATGCGTTAATGGACTGGCGTTCGGTGCGCCGCAATACAGCCGCGTTCTCTGCGCCTGCCGCGTCTGCATCTGCTGCGTCTGTGCCTGCCGCACCGGTGGCCGAATCCAACGAGCCCGCCTCCGATACCGCATTCAGTCTCTCCGCCACGCCATGTGCCCTGAATCCACATGTGTGTGAAGGTTCGGCAGCTGGCATCCTGGTGCTCTACTCGCTGTCCAAGCAGTCCAACATGGCCGGCTACCGTACGGCTCTAATTGCCGGCGATTACCGGCTGGTCAAGGAAATGGCCGAATACCGCAAGCAGATCGGCCAGATTATCCCTGGCCCAGTGCAGGCCGCCATGGCCGCAGGCCTGAAGGACACAGCCGCTGTGCACGAGCAATGGAGGCGTTACCGTCGCCGCCTATCCGCGCTGGTTGACGCACTGAAGGCATATGGCTATTCGGCACAAATGCCCTCCGGCGCGCTGTACGTATGGGTCAAGGCCAAGTCCGGCGACTGCTGGGCCGATATGGCCGAGCTCGCCAAGATCGGCATCATCCCCAGCCCCGGCGAATTCTACGGCGCTCCCGCCTACCTGCGTTTCTCCGCCACCGCCACCGACGAGGCCATCCGTTCCGCCTGCGAACGTCTCACGGCGTAATGAGATCGTAAGTGGCGTTGAGCCGTTCACGCCCCAAACTGGGCGGCCTTGTTGCCGAATTTGCGGCGCACAGCGTCCAGTGCGGCCTCGGCATCATGCAAACGCGCCTGTGAGGTCTGGCCGCGGGCATTGTCGGCCTCTTCGAGCATGTCATCCAGTGAAGGCTGCACGGCCGTAGCCGCCGCCTTACTGAGCGAAGACGTGCTCATACCGGCCAAGCGAATAGTTTTGGGCAGGGGAGTGGCAGACTCCGCCGAGGCCGGTAGCCCCAGCATGACTTTCAGCTGCCGCACGCATTCCGGGTACAGCACGCCGGCCGTATCGGTCGGCCGCTCCATCGTAAAAGACCGGGTCTGATAGCTCAGGTCGGCGAACCGCAACTTCACCGTCAGCGTGCGCGCCACCAGCCCCTTGCGCCGCAGCGTGCTGGTTACTTCGTCGCAGGCCGAACGCAGTAGCCCACACACCACGCGCATATCGCGTGTATCCTCGGCCAAGGTTTCCTCGGACCCAATGGATTTCTCCTCGCGTACCGTGGTAATTTCGCGGGAATCCAACCCGTGCGAGGCCGCCCATAATCCACGTGCCGCAGCCGGGGAGCCAGTGGCACGAGTCAATGCAGCCTCATCCAGCTGAGCCAATTCAGCCACCGAATGCACGCCCCAAGCATTAAGCCGCTTCTCCAAAGACGGCCCGATTCCCGGAATACCACGCAATGGCATCATCTGCACGAATTCGGCCGAGCGGGCCGCGGGAATCAGCAGCATGCCGTCCGGCTTGGCATTGGTCGAGGCCATTTTGGACACCAGTTTGTTACAGGCGATACCCACTGAACACGTCACGTGGAAGCGCTCGGCCACCTGAGCGCGAATCCACGCGCCGATCGCGCTCGGCCGTCCCCACTCCAGCAGTGCGGCGGACACATCCATATAGCCCTCGTCCACCGAAACCTGCTCGAACCGGTCGGTGACGGTCAAAAACACCTCATGCATGATTCGGTGCGACATCATGCGGTAATACGCCATATCCACTGGCAGAAAAATGCCGTTCGGGCACAACCGATGGGCGCGCGCGGCCGGCATCGCCGAATTGATGCCGTATTTCCGGGCTTCGTAGCTCGCGGCGGACACCACCGCGCGCGGCCCGGTGCCGATGATTACCGGCTTGCCTTTGAGCCCGGGGTTGCGCGCCACCTCCAATGAGGCATAGAAGGCATCCATGTCGATATGCAGCACGGTGCATCCGGTCTCGTCGTGGCCCCAATCGCGTTTGGCGGCCTCAAGTCTCGGTGCGGTGCTCATGCCACCATTGTAGGAATGCCGAACGAGGTCATGCTCACTATGTGGCGCGCATGACGCGGCGCTCATTGTCATAATGCCGAATATCGCCGGAATTCCAAGGGTTTACGCACTGTGCGGCTGTTTCGCATGGTGGGTGCGATTCCACGGAATCGTCCACATTGCGTCACTGTCCGTAACGCCTTCCAAGTCAATGCGCGCTGTCCCGGCTCTCCGAGTAGCGTAAACCTCATGAAGAAGGCAGTGGTCGGTATCCTCAACCGTGTTCCCGTGGTTCTTATCGTGATTGGTGAGGCACTGGTGATTTATTTGGCTACGGCCGTCGCCAAACTTGCGTTCACCCAGCTCGACCCGCTGTACTCGGTGTGGTATCGCGTGGGATTCATGGCGGTGCTGTTGCTGCTGTGGCGCAGGCCCTGGAGCAAGGCGAAGCGAGCGCAACTGTTTCACCGCGACGCCCGCAGCTGGGGGCTGGTCGTACTGCTCGGCTGCTCGCTGGTGCTGATGAATACCCTGTTTTATGTGGCCATCAGCAATATGGATATGGGCATTGCCGTGTCTATCGAATTTTTGGGACCGCTTTCGGTGGCGGTGATTACCGGCAAAAGCTGGCGCGAGCGGGTCGGTATCGGTATCGCGGCGGTCGGTGTGGTGCTGTTAGCTGGCATATCATTGGCCAATCCGTCCGGCAATGGCACGTTTTTGTATGGTCTGATTGCGATTTTGATCGGCGGGTCGATGTGGGGCATGTATATCATCACCGGCCGGCGCGTGGCGGCTGGCGGCAATTCGCTGGATAATCTGTGCATCGCCGTGACCATCGGCTGGCTGGTCCAGTCCCTGTTCCTTGGCGTGCCGGCTGTGGCTCATGTGGTTCACCCCAAGGCCGATGCCACGTGGGCGCTTGAGCCCGGCGGCTCGCTGAAGCTGCTGGCTCTGCTGTTTGTGATTTCCCTGATGGCCTCGTTCATTCCCTATGTGGTGGAGCAGATCACGCTGCGACGCACCACATCCGGCGCATTTTCGGTAATGCAATCCATCAATCCCGCCATGGCGGTGGCCGTGGGACTGGCGTTCGGCGAGATTCCCAGCGTTGGTGAAATCGTCGGTGTGGCGTTGGTGATTTGCGCGGTTATCGTTACGTTCTCCGGCGACGCCGCACCCGCGGACGTTCAATAATGTGTCGTTCGGCACGCCGTATCCGCAGGACGTGGTACAGTAATTTGCTGTTGCGCATTATTGCGTAACGTGGAGTCATGCCTGAGTGGCCGATAGGGGCACCCTGCTAAGGTGTTAGTCGTGTAAACGGCTCGAGGGTTCGAATCCCTCTGACTCCGCCGATTAAGGTTCCGGGTGAAAGCTCGGAACTTTTTTGTTTTCCGGAAACTCCGGGTTAAGTAACTCCTGAAATAACCGAGGACGGGCGGTCTCCGCTTGTGGTAAGCGGAGTCGGAGGTACGCCATTGCCCGTCCGCCTCCAAACCGCCATTTTAGTGGGCGAACGAGTGCGGCACGTCGGGAAAAGTCCGAGCGACGAAAGAAAAATGTCCACTAAGTGAGACTTTTGCGTGGTGTTCGTGAATGGTGATTGAAGATTAACCGGTTTATATATTGCTTGTCCAATCGCTTGCTCATCGCCTCCCTCCCCGCAGTACTTGACCGAGATGGGCGGTACCCTAGAGAGAGAAGAAGAGTTCCGAAGGGCGGGCAAAGATGAGCCATATCGCTGGGCAGGGGCAACATCGCTCCAACTCGACACGAACCAACCGTGCGGCGCTGATTATCGTGTTCGTGATCGTGCTCGCCGTTGCGCTGGGCATCGGCGCATGGTTCGCAACCCATCGCACGGACGGCAATGGCCCCGCACACGCCGGAGTGTCGGACGTCGCGTTGAATAAAGCGAAGAACACGCCCAAACCGGTGACCGAACATCACGGCAATTCACCGGATTGCCCGGATACGGACTGCATCGCCATGCTGGTCAACGGCGATTTGTTGTTCCATGAGGGATTGTGGAGCCATTTCCAAGGCCCGAACCCCAACGCCACGGATGGCACCGCCTTCAACTTCGACCCGCTGTTCGCGCCGATGAAGCAGTACATTCAGGCTTCGGACATCGCCGTGTGCGAATTCGAAACCCCGATCGCCCAGCGCGGCGGCCCATATGCCGCGTACCCGATCTTCAACATTCCGCCGGAAGTGGCGGATGCCGCCCGCAACGTGGGATACAACGCCTGCACACACGCCACCAACCATTCCTGGGATCAGGGGGCGGATGGCATCGCCCGTCTGTGGGGCACGCTTGAGGCCAATGGCATCGCCCAGACCGGCTCGTACAAAACCGAAGCCGACTCCACCAAACCGTTGGTCATCGATTCCCCGACCGGCGGCGGCAAGCTGGGTCTGGTCACCGGCACGGTCTCCCTCAACGGCATGACCGCCGACGAGGACTGGCAGGTGGATCGTCTGCGCGAAGACGGCGACCCGAATCACGACAGCGACATCCAGCGCGCGGTAGACAAGGCCAACAAGGCCCGCGAGCAAGGTGCCGATGTGGTGGCCATCGCCATGCACTCGGTGCAGGAATACCTTGATTACGCCGATTCCTGGCAGATTTCGGAAGCCCATGAGCTTGCCGACACTGGTGCCTTCGACGTTATTTACGGTGCCGGTTGCCATTGTGCGCAGCCCATCGAGAACTATAACGGCACGTGGATTATCTACGGTCTGGGCAACGCCGTCACCGAGTCGGCGAACACGCCGGAAACCTTGGTCAACAATCAGGGTGTGACCGCACGCATCCAGTTCGCCGGCAAGAAGGGCGTCAAGGGGTCGTGGCGCGTCAACCGCATCGATTGGGTGCCCACCGCCAACGTGCATCAAGGCAACTACCAATGGTGCCCGATATCCAGCGACCATCCCATAGGCACATGTTGGGACGAAGCCTACGACGCTCAGATACGCCAACGCATCTGGGATGTCATCTATTCGATGGGCGCGGACCAGAACGTCGTCAAGGAATGGAACATCACGCAGGAGCAGGCGGCAAAGCAATAGTTGCTCGGCTTGGTCTCAAGGAGGGGAAGCCGCAAGGTGACGCTTTTCCCGCCGGCCTCCTAATGTGGAGCCCATGACCGAGATTTACGAAACCCAAAGCGAACGCACCGATCTGCCCCTCGTCGTGATGCCGTCCGTGCTTGACTCGATGATCGAGCCCATCAAGGCCCAGTTCCCCGCGCTCCACGACGTTGCCCGCGTGCGTATGTTCGAGGAATTCACGTCCGACGAGGCGACCATAGCCGAGCGTCTGAAGGATGCCGACGCCCTGCTGGTGGGCGGCTACCACATTTCGGACGATCTGCTGCGCACCATCAGCGGGCAGGGGCACGTCAAGTGCATCGTGTTCTGCGGTACCGGCGTCGCCAGCTACCTCAATCTCGATAAGGCGCGCGAGCTGAAGATCCGCGTCTGCAACGCCGAACATTATGGCGATCACGCCGTGGCCGAGCACACCTTCGCCCTTCTGTTCGAGCTCATCCGCCGCGTTGGCCAACTCGATAAGGACGTCAAGGCCGGCAACTGGGCGTGGGCCAGCGGCGATGGACTGCAACTCGCCGGCCGTCGCATGGGCATCATCGGACTGGGCGGCATCGGCTCCACCGTGGCCGGCATCGCCCGCGCCCTCGGCATGGAGGTCGCCGCATGGAATTCGCATGTGCCGCCCGAGCATTTCGAACGCTCCGGTGCCACTCCGGTCGACGATCTCAACAAGCTCATCGAAACCAGCGACGTCATCTCCGTCCATCTGCCGCTGAACAACGCCACGCGCGGCATCGTCACCGCCGAGAACCTTGCGCATGTGAAGCCCGGCACCCTGTTCATCAACACCGCCCGCTCCGAAGTCATCGAATCCGGTGCGCTGCTTGCCCGACTGCAAAAGGGCGATGTTCCCGCCGCACTCGACGTGTTCGACCATGAGCCGCTGACCGCCGACGACGCCATCTGCCATGTGCCCGGCATCGTCCTGACCCCGCACGTCGGCTGGCGTGCCGACGGCGCGTTCAAGGAGCTCACCCGCCAGATGATCGCCTGCCTGACCGCCTACTTCGCCGGCGAAGACTATAACGTCGTCGTCTCCGAACGCTGATAGCCCTGCCTAGCCTCGCGCTCAATCGAACACCCAGCCAGTCGACCACCGGAACACGCTCATGCAGACGATTCTCAACACGCCCGACGATCCTGCCCACGATTCGCTCGTCGAAAAAAAGTCCGAATTTATCGGCGACGCCGCCCATGTCGATACGCTCGACGAGGCGCTCGCGTTCGTGGCTGCGATCCGTGAGCAGCATCCGAAAGCCCGACACGTGGCGTATGCCGCCGTGTGCGGAGGCGCGGATGGGCGACTGTCCGAACGCATGAGCGATGACGGCGAGCCGTCCGGTACCGCCGGCAAGCCGATTCTCGACGTACTCAAGCAGTCGGGCACCACCGATTGCGTGGTTGCCGTCACCAGATATTTCGGTGGTATTCTGCTGGGCTCCGGTGGGCTGGTCCGCGCGTACTCATCCGCCGCATCATTGGCGATGAAAGCCGCCCGCGCCGCCCGCATCATGACCGCCAAGCGATACCGGGTTCGCCTCGAATACCCGCAGTTGGCCCGATTCCAGCAGATCCTGGCGCAGCTTGGTGGCAGTCAGGAGGATGAATCGTATGCGGTGAACGTCGAGTTGACCGCGGTGGTGCCGCAGGATGATTGCGCGCGATTCGAGGAGCGTGTGCGGGAAGCGTTCAATGCCGCTGTGGTGCCGGCTCCGATTGACATGGTCAACATTCCGGTTCCGCTCGCGTGACGCCTGTATGACTAAGCTGGGCATCATGACCGACGAGAACACCACCAGCCAGCAGACCCAGCCCACCGAGGCCGCAACCGAGGCCGCGGCCGAGACTGCAACCGACACGGACGCCCAGCAGCAGGACCAAGGCGCGCAGTCCGCAGCCGAGTCCGCCGCTCCGGTGGATTTCGAACCGCTGACCGCTACATACGAGCGTCTGCGCCATTCCACCGACCCGGCCGAACTGTCCGAATTCGCCCGTCGGCCGTTGCCTGACCGTGCCGATCAGGCGGCGTTCTCCCGCGCCACCGCACTTTTGGAGGCTGTGGCCGGCAACCCGCACACCCCGGTGGCCGATCGTGTGTTCCTCGCCGACACCATGCCGTTCCCGAACGTATTGGTCAAACTCTCCGAAGACCCCGAACCGTCCGTGCGTCAAGCCGTGGCCGCCAACGGGGACGACAAGAATTGGCTGGTCGGCCGTCTGACCAAGGACCCGGTGCCTGCGGTCCGGGATACGGCGTTGAAAAACAAGCGCACCAGCTGGAAGATGCGGCTTGAGGGTGCGCAGGACCCCACTGCGGATGCGGAGACATTGGATTTCTTGGGCATACTTGGCACCGAATCCGAAGAGGGAGCACCGGCGGTGCTTTCTTCGATGGTCCGCCGTGCCGTGGCACTGAACCCCAATACGTCCGAAGCGATGCTTGCCAAATTGGCCAACGACCCCTCGGCCGAGGTGCGGCACGCCGTGGAAAGCCGCCGCTAAGCACACTATTGCTGTGTTTTGCCGCGCAAAATTGGCCAGCAATCACCCCCTGTCCACCATTGTGAGCGCTCACATCTCACTATGTGAGGGTAAAAAGTACATAATTTGGCGGAATCATGGCATTTTTCTTACGGTGTGGCGCAATCAAACGGCGTTAGACTGGGGCTATGAGTGAGATTACCGAGAGTGAAGAGCGTCTGGCCCGTCCGTTGATTCGACTGGCCAAGTTGGTCGGTGTCGGCACGAGTTATTTGGGCATGAGCCATGACTACCACGAGATAGACGATGACGTCCTGATCGAGGTGCTGGCAGCGCTGGGCATCGACGCCTCCAGCGAGAGCGCCCAACTCATCGCCATCCGACGCATTCTGAACGAGCGTTACGCCCGATTGGTGGCACCCACCGTGCTGCATATCGCCGGTAGCGAGGACCGGGTGCTGGTGAACACCGGTATTCTGGACGTGCCTTCGGCGAGCATCACGCTGGAGAATGGCGAGCCATATCAAGGCACCATTGAAGTTGGTCCTGGAGATGGATCCCAGGCCTACGACTTGGATGGTACGTTCATTTCGAATGCGGCTGTGGTCATTCCCGCCGATCTGCCGATTGGTTACCATACGCTGCACGTCAAGGTCGCCGACCGTGTGCAAGACGCCACTTTGATCAGTGCACCTGATCGCGTCGATCTGCTTGACCCGATGAAGGGCGGCAGTCTGTGGGGCTGGATGGCCCAGCTGTACTCGATTCGCTCCTCCAACTCCTGGGGCGTGGGCGATTACGAGGATCTGAAGACCATGCTGGTGGACGCCAAGCAGAAGACCGGTGCCGACTTCGTGCTCATTAATCCGGTGCATGCCGCCGAGCCGGTGTCCCCGCTCACCCCGTCGCCGTATCTGCCGGTAAGCCGTCGCCTGATCAACTTCACGTACATCCGTCCTGAGGCGATCGCCGAATATGCCACGCTCAGCGAGGGCGACAAGAATGCCGTCGACGGACTGCATGCCGACACCGAACCGCTGAACGGTGATTCCCAGCTCATCGACCGTGACGCCATGTGGCGCAGCAAGATGCACGCCCTGTGGATTATCTTTAAGGCCGGCCGTACCGCCGAACGCCAAAGCGTATTCGACCAATTCAAGGCGGACTGTGGTTCCGACTTGGAGGCGTATGCCACGTGGTGCCTGTGCTACGACAAGTGGGGGGCGCCCAACGGCGAGGAGAGCAACTGGGAGCGCAAGTTCAATCGCAACTCCCCGGAAATCGCCAATCTGCGCAAGCAGTACCCGGACACTTTGGACTTCTACCGCTGGCTGGAATGGATTGCCGCCGAGCAGCTGTCCTCCGCCCAACAGGCAGCCAAGGACGCCGGCATGCATATCGGCATCATGTCCGATATGGCCGTCGGCGTGCACCCCTCCGGCGCTGACGTGTGGTGGAATCCCGAGCGCTTCGCCAAGGGGGCCACGGTCGGCGCACCGCCGGACATGTTCAACCAGCAAGGCCAGAACTGGAGCCAGCCGCCGCTGAGCCCGATCAATCTGGAGACCACCGGCTACGAGGCCTACCGCAATATGGTGCATGGCATGTTCGCCCGTGCCGGTGCGGTGCGCATCGATCACATCCTTGGTCTGTTCCGCCTGTGGTGGATTCCCGAGAACCGTTCGGCTATGGATGGCGCTTACGTGTACTACGACTCAGACATCATGCTGGGCGTTCTGGCCATCGAGGCCTCTCGCGCCGGCGGCGTGGTCGTAGGTGAGGACCTCGGCGTGGTGCCGGACCATGTGGCCGATTCCCTGTCGAGCCACGGTATTCTCGGTTGCGCCGTTGAATGGTTCGAGCAGTGCGACGGCGTGTTCCGCGCCCCCTCCCAGTGGCGTCCGTATGCATTGGCCTCCGTGAATACGCATGATTTGCCGCCGGCCGCCGGTTACCTGGAATACGAGCACGTCAAGATTCGTGAGCGTCTGGGCTTGCTGACCGGCCCGGCCGAGGAATTCGAAGCCTCCGCCAAGGCCGAGCAGGATGCGATGCTGGCCATGCTGGTCGAGCAGGGTTATCTTGATGCCGACTTTGCCGAACATCGTGAGGATCACGAGGCGGATATCGTCGACGCGCTGTACCGCGCACTGAAGGGTTCGCCGTGCAAGCTGCTCGCCGCCTCGATCACCGACGCGGTGGGGGAGAAGCGTGCGCAGAACCAGCCGGGCACCAACAACGAATACCCGAACTGGCGCATCCCACTGGCCGACGCCAAGGGCAACGTGGTACCGCTCGAAACCCTCTTCGACACCCCCGGTGCCCAACGCTTCGCCCAAATCTTCAATTCCTGACCCGCTTTACCTCCCTCTGACGAGCCGAGTCGTTAAGCGGACAGTCCAGTGGACTGTCCGTAGACGAGGCCTGAAAGAAGCGATAGCTGAGAGAAGGCAGGGAATTGCCTCACCGTAGGTGAGTCGGTTAGCCGAAGTGGGTGGGAGAGAAACCATAAATAGGGGAAGAGAAGCCATAAACCCAATGGAGTGTCCCCAGTTGCCCTATGTCAAGCCCGGCGATATACTAGTGGATTGTTGTGTTTCCCTAAGGGGTCCTTCAAAGCGCTATCCCACTCGCCATCGAGGACTTTCAGGGAGCCCACGGATAATGAGGTTCGACGCCTCTTGGATGCGGCCCTGACCAAGCCACACCAAGCAGCTGAGACCCGGAACACAATATAGAAAAGGTAATCCAGTGAAAACTTTCACTCCGAAGCCAGCTGATCTGACTCATGACTGGTACGTCATCGACGCCACCGACGTGGTGCTCGGCCGTCTCGCTTCCCAGGCAGCCATCCTGCTGCGTGGCAAGAACAAGCCGACCTACGCTCCGCACGCCGATTCCGGCAACCACGTGATCATCATCAATGCCGACAAGATTGCTCTGACTGGCAACAAGATGGGCAAGGAACTCTACTCGCACTCCGGCCGTCCTGGTGGTCTGCGTCGTGACTCCTACGCCGAGCTGCTCGAGAAGAACCCCGAGCGCATCATCAAGAACGCTGTCAAGGGCATGCTGCCGAAGAATCGTCTGGCCAAGGTGCAGCTCGACCGCCTGCGTATCTTCCGTGGCGCCGAGCACCCGCACACCCCGCAGAAGCCCCAGGTCTTCGAGATCGCCCAGGTCTCGCAGCAGGCCAAGTGAAACCTGAGAGGAGATAAGAATCATGGCTGAAAACACCAACGACTCCCAGGTTGTCGAGACCGAAGAGGAGCTCACCAACTACACCACCGAGACCAACGCTGGCGCTGGCACCGGCACCTCCGCGATTGAGCCGGGCTACGGCACCGGTCGCCGCAAGGAGGCTGTCGCCCGTGTCCGTCTGGTTCCGGGTGACGGCAAGTGGACCATCAACGGCCGCACTCTGGAGGAGTACTTCCCCTCCAAGCTGCTGCAGCGTGAGGTCAACTCCCCGATCGTTCTGCTCAAGCTCGAAGGCAAGTTCGACGCTATCGTCCTCGTTGACGGCGGCGGCACCACCGGCCAGGCCGGCGCCATCCGCCTCGGCGTTGCCCGCGCTCTGAACGCCATCGATCGTGATGCCAACCGCGCCGCCCTGAAGAAGGCTGGCTTCCTGACCCGCGACGCTCGCGTCGTGGAGCGCAAGAAGGCTGGTCTGCACAAGGCACGTCGCGCCCCGCAGTTCTCCAAGCGTTAATTTCGCTTGTCCTGTACCGAGCATACAAAGGCTCTCCGCGGAATTCCGCGGAGAGCCTTTGTGTTTGTGTCGCGCTGTCTTGAGTGTGACTCACACCTGCTTCATCAGCGTGATGCTCAGCGCCGGCATGGTCCAGACATTGTCGTCGACGGGAGTGTCCGGTGTATCATCCACAGGGGCATCGGGCATATCAGCTGATACCTCATCCCGAGGCGCGGACGAGGTGCCGTTTGCGGCGTGATCTGTTACTGGCATCGCGAATTTGATGGTATCCGCTTCATTCTCAGTCGAGGATTCCGTACGCTGCATGGCCACTTCTTCGACCATCTTGAGTACTGTCTCGCTGGCGTCCGGTACATGCTGCGTCCAGACGGTGGTGTCACCGTTCAAATCGCATTCCTCGACCTGAGTGCCATGCCCGGCTCGGCGGCCGTTGATTTCGGCCGAGCACCATTTAGGCGTCCAGTGGGTGTCTGGCGGCAGGCGGAATGTGCGGTCGTCAGCGGTGCCGTTGACCACAATGCACACGTCCACCTCACTGTTGGACAGCAATCGCATGGTGAAGCTACGTACGCCCAGATCGAACCAGTCACGCTCCATCGGCGTGGTACCGTCGGGCAGGAACCACTGCACGCGGCTTGAGGGCTTGAGTAGGCCGATCTGGGTCAGTCGGGTGAAGAAATCCTCGTGGTGATACAGGTCCAGTGATTTACGCAGCGCCACCAGTCGAGACACGGTTTCCAAGCGGCGCATTTCGCGCGTCTTGTTGGTGGAATACATCCAATCCCACTTCAGCCACGTGATGTTGTTGTCTTGGCAGTAGGCGTTGTTGTTGCCGTCCTGCGTGTTGCGGAATTCGTCGCCGGCGAGCATCATCGGCGTACCCAGCGAGAGCAGCAGCATGCCGATCATGTTCATGGCCGCCTGTTCGCGTGCCGCAATGACGTCTGGATCATCGGTGACGCCTTCGACGCCGAAATTGGCGGAATGGTTCACCGACGAGCCATCATTATTGTTTTCGCCGTTGGCTTCATTGTGCTTGGAGCGGTATCTGGTGAGGTCCGTCAGCGTGAAACCGTCGTGGCAGGACACGAAATTGATGGAGGCCGGAGCGCCACGCCCTGGTTCGGTGGCGAACAGATCGGCCGAGCCGCAGAGTCGCGTGGCCATCTCCTGCAAACTGATACGCCCGAAATCGGAGCCGCCGTCCACATCCTCAAGCCAGAAGGTGCGGGCCGTATCGCGGAAGCGGTCATTCCATTCGGCGAACGGCACGGAGAATTGGCCGGTGCGCCAGCCGAGGTTGCCCAGATCCCACGGCTCCATAATGAGCTTCAGGTTGCCCAGCAGCAGATCGGAACGCAGGGCGTAGAGGAACGGGTGATGATGGGTGAATTCGCCTTCCAGGCGGGCCAGCGTGACGCCAAGGTCGAAGCGGAAACCGTCTATGCCGATACGCTTGGCCCAGTATCGTAATGAGTCGATGGCAAAGGTGACCACATGCGTGTTGGTGAAGTCCAGCGTATTGCCGCAACCGGTGGTGTCTTCGAGTCGGCCGGTATTGGATTTTTGATGGCGATAGTAGGCCAGGTCGTCGAGGCCGCGCCAGCAGACCGTCGGGCCTTCGACGCCGCCTTCGCATGTGTGGTTGTAGACCACGTCCATGATGACTTCGAAGCCGGCCTCGTGCAGTGCGCGCACCATGTCTATGACTTCTTGGCGCACGGCGGCCGCGCCCTTCTCCTGGGCGGCTTTAGTGGCGTAGGAGGGTTCGGGGGCGAAGTAGCTGAGGGTGGAGTAGCCCCAGTAGTTCTTGCGGCCGTGTTCTTGCAGGAAGAGCTCGTCCTGCTTGGCCATAATCGGCAGCAGTTCGATGGATGTGATGCCTAGACCCTGCAGATAGGCGAGCGTGGTGGGGTGTGCGAGTCCGGCGTACGTGCCGCGCAATGATTCGGGCAGCCACGGTGCGTTGGCGGTGAAGCCTTTGACGTGCATCTCATAGATGACGGTTTTGCGCCACGGCACATGCGGGTGCTGCGGGTCGCCCTCATGCTTATGGGTATCGCGATCGTCGATGGCCACGGACACCGGCATATGGCCGAGCGAGTCTACGGTGCTCATGGCACCGTATGCCGAGCCGATTACCTTGCGGTCCACGACATCGCATTCATAGGAGAAGGCGGCGGGGGTGAGCTCCATGGAGCCGTCGATGCCCTTGCCATACGGGTCAAGCAGGAATTTGTATGGATTGAAGCGCACGCCGTGTTTCGGGTCCCATGCGCCGTCCACGCGGTAGCCATAACGCATGCCGTCCCATGCTTTGGGCAGGTGCACGTACCACAGGCCGTAGTTCGGCCCGGTCATGCGGAACAAGGTCTCGCGCAGATACAAATGTTCGATAATGCGTGTGCATACCGGGAACTCATGAATCTGCTGGATAAAGGAGATATTCGGGTCCTCGAACAGGCGGATGGCGTCTTGGAAGAAAGCGCTGGGCTCATCAATGGGCTCCAGTACACACAGCCAAACCTGATCGGCAGTTTCGGAACGAACAACGACGTCAGCCCCACCGTCGTCAGTGAAGTACAGCCCTGGGCGAGTGGCGTAACGATGCAACGGTGGGTTTTTCATACCTCCATTGTAGACGTGTTGTCACTTTTGGTGGAAGCCCTTGATTTCCTGCCGCGTTCCGCAGCACCGCAGATGCCGTCGAGATAATTCTCGGCGAACCGCAACGCGGCACCGATGATGTTCTGATCTTCGGCGCAGTAGCTCTTGCGCAGATTGAAATGGTCGGTGCCGAACGGGCTGCGTGCGATGACGCGCGTCTTCAGATCCTCGATGTCGCTGTCTTCAAGATGCTGGGCTGCTTCACCGCCGACAATCACGTCGCCCGCGATGATGGATCGCGCGTTGACGATGGCCTGCGCCACGTAATCCAGCCACTCATCCATGCGCTCGCGATGATGCCGTTCGCCCTGCTCAAGCACGCTGAAGAAGCCGGGAATGCTTTCGTAATCCTCGGGCAAGGTCTCCGGCGAGCAGTAGGTGTCCATGCAACCGCGCTGGCCGCAGTAGCATTCGCGGCCGCCCGGCACCAGCGTCATGTGTTCGATGGCGCCGTTGCACTGGTTCGGGCCTTGATACAGTTTGCCCCCCGCGATCACCGCGCCGCCCGGGCGTCGCTCCAGATAGACGCACACCGCATCGGTGAGCGTGGAGTCGAACCAGAGTTCGGCCATGGCTGAGGCATCGGAATCGTGGATCATCATGCACGGGTAATGGACCGATTGGCTGATGGTTTCGAGCGTGAGCCCAGTGTTGCCCATAATGGTGCCGAAGATGATGGTGGTGGCGTCGGGGGAGAGGATGCCTTGGATGGCGAACGAGACGCCGAGCACCTTGCCGTGCTTCTTTTCGACGTCGGCGGCGAAGTTGTTGATGATGCCGCCGATACGCTGGTAGTAAACGTTGGTGTTGCGGTAAGGCAGGGCATCGTTGCGTTTTTCGATGACGTTGCCGTACAGGTTAATCGCGCACAGGCGCAGTTCGTTGGACCGCATCACTACTCCGATGGCAGTGCGATGATCGGGATTGAACTCATAATTTTGCGCCTTGCGCCCGCCGGTGGAATCCTGCAGTTCGCCTTTGCGGATGAGTCCGTCATCTTCTAGTGCGTGCAGATTTTGGGTGATGGTGGGCAGGCTGAGGCCGAGTTCGCGTTCCAGTTCCTGCTTGGTGACATGGCTATGGCCATACAGATACTGGGCCATGGCACTGCGGTTGTGCGCTTTCACTGCGGTCGATGGCATTGCCCTCATGTTTACCCCTTTGTGCGATGAGATATATGCAAGTTTACTTTATGAAAGTGGCTTTCATGTGCCTCGACGCGGAGGTTATGAGGCAACAATCGTATATTTGTAGGCGATTTTGGGTACTTTTTTAAACCAACTTTCTAGAAATGTGGAGAAAATGATTGCTTTTGAAAACTTACTTTAAAAAAGTTCTCGGATTGTGTTGTTTGCAGGCATGTGATTTTCGGTAAAAAGTGAACAAAAAGTACCAAATCGCCGGATAGAGTGAGGATTTGTTCGATATTTCGCACAACTCGTAACAAAAACTGTTCAATATCGCACGTGAAACGCCGTCGATTTTGTGCGTATGCATCGCGCCGGACCGTTCAGTATATTGTGCCTCAGGTCACATATGCAATGTGACAACGCATCACCGGTCATTTTCGGTTACTGAGGCGGTATCCCGCTGGTGCAACTGAGGTGACGAGGCGATGGCCCAGAACTTTGCCATATACCCCAAGAAGATCGAGGAGGACCCCAAGTGGCAGAAGCAAAGAAGAAGGTCGAAGCTACCAAGCCGACTCCAGAAGAGAAGCAGGCCGCAGCTGAGGCCGAAGTTGACGCGCTGGTTGCCCGCGCCAAGAAGGCTCTCGTCGAATTCGAGAACCTCGACCAGAAGCAAGTTGATCGTATCGTCGCCAAGGCCTCCATCGCCGCTCTGAACAAGCACCTCGTTCTCGCCAAGATGGCTGTCGACGAGACCGGCCGTGGTCTCGTGGAAGACAAGGCCACCAAGAACATCTTCGCCTGCGAGCACGTCACCAACTACTTGGCCGGCCAGAAGACCGTCGGCATCATCCGCGAAGACGATGTGATGGGCATCGATGAGGTCGCCGAGCCCGTCGGCGTGGTCGCCGGCGTCACCCCGGTCACCAACCCGACCTCCACCGCCATCTTCAAGTCCCTCATCGCCCTGAAGACCCGTTGCCCGATCGTCTTCGGCTTCCACCCCGGCGCGCAGAAGTGCTCCGTCGAGGCCGCCAAGATTGTGCGCGACGCCGCCATCGAAGCCGGTGCTCCCGAGAACTGTATCCAGTGGATCGAGCACCCGTCCATCCAGGCCACAGGCGCCCTGATGAAGCATCCGGGCGTGGCCACGATCCTCGCCACCGGTGGTCCGGGCATGGTCAAGGCCGCTTACTCCTCCGGCAAGCCCGCCCTCGGCGTGGGTGCCGGCAACGCCCCGGCCTACGTTGACACCGATGTTGACATCGTGCGCGCCGCCAACGATCTGGTGCTCTCCAAGCACTTCGATTACGGCATGATCTGCGCCACCGAGCAGGCCATCATCGCCCACAAGGACGTCTACGACCAGCTCATCAAGGAGCTCAAGGTCCGTAAGGCCTACTTCGTCAACGCCGAAGAGAAGGCCAAGCTGGAACAGTACATGTTCGGCTGCACTGCCGGTTCCGGCGTCAAGCCCGTGCTGAACTCCGCGGTGCCGGGCAAGTCCCCTCAGTTCATCGCCAAGGCTGCTGGCTTCGAGATTCCGGCCGACGCCACCATTCTGGCCGCCGAGTGCAAGGAAGTCTCCGACGACGAGCCGCTGACCCACGAGAAGCTCGCTCCGGTGCAGGCCGTGCTCAAGGCCGACAACAAGGAGCAGGCCTTCGAGATGTGCGAGAAGATGCTCAAGCTGGGTGCCGGCCACACCGCCGCCATCCACACCAACAACCAGGAGCTCGTGCGTGAGTACGGCGTCCGTATGCACGCCTGCCGCATCATCTGGAACCAGCCTTCCTCCCTCGGCGGCATCGGCGACATCTACAACGCCATCGCCCCGTCGCTGACCCTGGGCTGCGGCTCCTACGGCGGCAACTCGGTGTCCGGCAACGTGCAGGCCGTGAATCTCGTTAACATCAAGCGCATTGCTCGGAGGAACAACAACATGCAGTGGTTCAAGATCCCGGCCAAGACCTACTTCGAGCCGAACGCCATCAAGTACCTGCGCGACATGTACGGCATCGAGAAGGCCGTCATCGTGTGCGATAAGGTCATGGAGCAGCTCGGCATTGTTGACAAGATCATCGACCAGCTGCGCGCCCGCTCCAACCGTGTGACCTTCCGCATCATCGACTACGTCGAGCCGGAGCCCTCCGTCGAGACCGTCGAAAAGGGCGCTGAGATGATGCGCGAGGAGTTCGAGCCGGACACGATCATCGCGGTTGGCGGCGGCTCCCCGATGGATGCCTCCAAGATTATGTGGCTGCTCTACGAGCACCCGGAAATCGCCTTCTCCGACGTGCGCGAGAAGTTCTTCGATATCCGTAAGCGCGCCTTCAAGATCCCGCCGCTGGGCAAGAAGGCCAAGCTGGTGTGCATCCCGACCTCCTCCGGCACCGGTTCCGAGGTCACCCCGTTCGCCGTGATCACCGATCACAAGACCGGCTACAAGTACCCGATCACCGACTACGCGCTGACCCCGTCCGTGGCCATCGTGGACCCGGTGCTGGCTCGCACCCAGCCGCGCAAGCTGGCCTCCGACGCCGGCTTCGACGCCCTGACCCACTCGATGGAAGCCTACGTGTCCGTGTACGCGAACGACTTCACCGACGGCATGGCCCTGCACGCGGCCAAGCTCATCTGGGACAACCTGGCTGAGTCCGTCAATGGCGAGCCCGGCCTGGCCAAGACCAACGCTCAGGAGAAGATGCACAACGCCGCCACCATGGCCGGCATGGCATTCGGCTCCGCGTTCCTCGGCATGTGCCACGGCATGGCCCACACCATCGGTGCCCTGTGCCACATCGCCCACGGCCGTACCAACTCCATCCTGCTGCCGTACGTGATTCGTTACAACGGCCAGATTCCTGAGGAGCCCACTTCTTGGCCGAAGTACAACAAGTACATCGCCCCGGAACGCTACCAGGATATCGCCCGCAACCTCGGCATCGACACCGGCAAGACCCCGGCCGAAGCCGTGGAGAACCTGGCGAAGGCCGTCGAGGACTACCGTGACAACAAGCTCGGCATGAACAAGAGCTTCCAGGATTGCGGTGTGGACGAGGACTACTTCTGGTCCGTGCTCGATCAGATCGGCATGCGCGCCTACGAGGACCAGTGCACCCCGGCCAACCCGCGCATCCCGCTGATCAACGACATGAAGGACATCGCCGTCGGTGCTTACTACGGTGTCTCCCAGGCGGAAGGCCACAAGCTGCGCATCGAGCGCGAGGGTGAGGCCGCCACTGAGGAAGCCTCCGAGCGTTGATTGCAGGCGGTTTGTGGTTGGTGGCACCATCAGTAGCCACCAACCGCGGTGTTGCAGCTTAGTGTCTGCATAGCGCGACACAAGGAGCCCGACCCCATTACAGGGGCCGGGCTCCTTTGCATATGTGGTGCTCCCTCAGCCAGCAGGTACACCTCCATGGGGTGGTAACCCACTCATGGGGCGGTAACTTGCCCATGGGGCGGTGAAAACCCCATGGGGCGGTGTACAAAAACGGCTCTATTCTGCGGAAGGTAAAATTTTACCGTCCGCCCCATGGGT
>ERZ773194.1869-NODE-1869-length-21460-cov-18.954917_pt1 | contig 21460 bp, 16 predicted proteins | sample MGYA00511240_ERZ773194 | MGnify/ENA primary metagenome ERZ773194 (study PRJEB29015, sample SAMEA2737774) | human gut metagenome | biome: human gut; feature: human-associated habitat; material: faeces | place: China | collected 2012 ... | reverse complement strand
TATTGGATATCGAGCGCCAGGGCGCCGTGCAGGTGTGTGCCAAGCGGCCGGAGACGGTGCGTATTTTCATCGCCCCACCCAGCTGGGATGAACTGGAGCGCCGCCTGACTGCCAGGGGGACCGATACGCCGGAGAAAATACAGAAGCGTCTGATCCGCGCCCAGGTGGAACTGGAGATGGCCGGCGACTATGACTATTTTGTGGTCAACGATACGGTAGAGAATGCCGTGAATGAGCTGCGGGCCATTATGTGCGCCGAGCACTGTAAACCAGCTGAGCGTATGTGCGCCATCCTCAGCGAAAAGTAAGTGTGTGAACCGACGCGGCCTGTCCGCGTATTTGGGCCGCCCCGCCTGGGCGCAGCCATACAAAACGAAAGGAATTGATCGTTATGTCTATGCTTTATCCCGCTATGAACAAGCTGACCGAGTACATCCCCAATCGCTACATGATGGTGAACGTGGTGGCACGCCGCGCCCGTCAGATCGCCGCCGAGGCCGAGGTCACCGGCGAGCCTCTGCCGGAGAAACCCGTGACGATGGCCATCGGCGAGGTGGCCGAGGGCAAGTACGTCAGCGACCCCGTTATTGAGGAAGACGAGGCCTGAGGTGGCGGTGATCGCCAAGGTGGCCGTACAGGCGGCTACCTACGCTATCGACAAGGCCTATGATTACCTGCTGCCGGAGGAAGTCGGCGGACAGGCGGGCTGCCGGGTGCTGGTGCCCTTCGGCCGCGGCAACCGGCTCACAGAGGCGATGATCCTCTCCCTGCATCAGGCGGTGCCGGACAAGCCGCTGAAGGCGGTCCGGTCTCTGCTGGATGAAGAACCGGTCATCACGGAAAGGGAGCTGCGGCTGGCGCTGTGGATGACACGCCGGTACTTCTGCACATTTTATGACGCGCTGCGTACCGTGTTGCCTGCCGCCGTATGGTACCATTACCGGGAGACTTGGTCCCTGGCACAGCCGCCGCTGGTGCCCACACGACAGGAGGCAGCGGTATGCCACCTTTTGCAGGATGGCCCGCTGACCACGGATAAGCTGCGTCAGGCGCTGGGCGACGATGTTGAGCCGCTGCTGCGCCGCATGGCCAAATCGGGTGCACTGCACTGCAAAAAGGAGCAGAGCCGCAAGGTACGCGACAAGGTGGTACTGTTCGCCCGTCTCGCTGTTCCTGCTGAAGAGGCGTTGGCTCTGGCCGGTAAGTCCCAGCGGCGGCGCGAGGCAGTGACGTTTCTGGCTCAAAACGGGGAGACAGCACTGCACGATGTGACGTATTTCACCGGCGTATCCCGCCAGACACTGAACGCCTTGGAGAAGTTGGGGGCGGTGGCGTACCGGGAGCAAGAGGAATACCGAATATCTGAAAAACAATACACTGTAAAGGCGGAAGAATTGACGCTGAACGACCAGCAGCAGCGCGTCTGTGACACGCTGCTGGCCCAGGTGCGGACGGAGACGCCCGGCGTCACGCTGCTGCGCGGCGTTACCGGCAGCGGCAAGACGGTGGTGTATATCCGGCTGGCGCAGGAACTGCTGAAAATAGGCAGATCTGTGATGATCCTGGTGCCGGAGATCGCCCTGACGCCCCAGATGATGGCGCGGTTCACCGCGTATTTCGGCCGCGAGGTGGCGCTGCTGCACAGCGGCCTACGGATGACGGAACGCTATGATCAGTTCAAGCGGCTGCGCCGGGGCGAGGCCCATATCGTGCTGGGTACCCGGTCGGCGGTGTTTGCACCGCTGGAAAATCTGGGCCTCATCATCATGGATGAGGAGCAGGAGGGGTCCTATCAATCGGAAAACGCCCCTTGCTATCATGCGCGCGATGTGGCAAAATACCGCTGCGCTGCCGAGGGTGCGCGGCTGCTGCTGGGCTCGGCTACGCCCACGGTGGAGACGTTTTACCACGCGCAGCAGGGTGAGTACGATCTGCTGGAGTTGACGGAGCGCTACAACCGCCGTGCCCTGCCCGAGGTCCGAATCGCCGATCTGCGGCAGGAGCTGCGTGCCGGAAACAGCACCGTTATCAGCCGCCCACTGCAGGAGGAACTGGCAAAAAACATCGCTGCGGGGGAGCAGAGCATCCTATTCCTGAACCGCAGGGGCAGCAGCCGCCAGCTGCTGTGTCCCCAGTGCGGCTATGTGCCGGAGTGCCCGCGGTGCAGTGTATACCTGACATACCACAGCGCCAATGACCGGCTGATGTGCCACTACTGCGGTTATTCACACGCTGCGCCGACGGTGTGCCCGGAGTGCGGCGGCACACTGAAGCATATCGGCTTTGGTACCCAGCGGGTAGAGGAGGAGCTGCATGAGCTGTTCCCGGGAGTCGAGGTGCTGCGGATGGATGCGGACACCGTATCCGTGGGACATGAGGCACTGCTGAAGGAATTTGAGGAGAGGCAGATCCCCATTCTGCTGGGCACCCAGATGGTGGCCAAGGGGCTGGATTTTGCCAATGTGACGCTGGTGGGTGTGCTCAGCGCCGACCTGTCCCTATATGTGGATCACTACCGGGCGGCGGAGAGGACCTTCAATCTGTTGACACAGGTGGTTGGCCGTGCGGGCCGAGGCGACAAGGCCGGGCGGGCTGTGATACAGACCTACACACCGGAGAATGATGTGATACAGGCGGCGGCCGCCCAGGACTATCAAGGGTTTTACGATGCCGAGATCGCGCTGCGCCGCCTGCGGCAGGACCCGCCCTTTGCAGATCAGTTCACCGTTACGGTGACGGGACCGGAGGAGACGCCGGTACGTCGGGCCATCGAGCTGCTGCGGCAGGGGATCGGGAATGCGGCGAAGAAGCCTCCCTACGACACGCTGGGGATACAGGTCATCGGGCCTGCGCCGGCGCCGGTGGTGAAGGTCAACGGCGTATACCGCTATCGCTTGTTGGTATTAGGAAAAAATACCGCGCCGGTGCGGGAGCTGCTGGCGGGTTTCATGCGGGCTTTTGTCCAACGGCCGGAAAACCGGCGACTGCATATTTATACGGACTGCGATAAAATGGATTAGATCCAGGAAATACGAGGTAGAGGTAAGATTATGGCTTTACGAAAGATCGCGTTGGAGGGCGAGACGTGCCTGAGCAAGGTGTGCCGCCCGGTTACAGATTTTAACAGCCGGCTGCATACGCTGCTGGACGATCTGGCAGATACACTGGCCGACTCCGGCGGCGTGGGCCTGGCCGCGCCCCAGGTGGGCGTACTGCGCCGGGTGTGCGTGGTGCTGGACGAGGAGGATCAGCTGATCGAGTTGGTGAACCCGGAGATCATCTACACCGAGGGAGAACAGACCGGGCTGGAGGGCTGCTTGAGCGTTCCCGGGAAATACGGCGTGGTAACGCGGCCTGAGGTGGTGCGTGTCCGTGCCCAGGACCGGGACGGCCAGTGGTTCGAGGTCGAGGACGAGGGCCTGACGGCCCGATGCTTCTGCCATGAGATCGAGCACCTGGATGGTCATCTGTTCGTGGAGCATACCGACCGGCTCATGGAGGGCGAGGAGCTGCAGAAGTGGCTGGAGGCGCACGCCGACGAGTACGAGATCGAGGAAGAAGAGGACAAGTAATGCGTATTCTGTTTATGGGAACGCCGGATTTTGCCGTGGCTTCCCTCAAACGGCTGGTGGCCGACGGACACGACATCTGCGGCGTGTTCACCCAGCCGGACAAGCCGAAGAACCGCGGCATGAAGCTGATCGCGCCGCCGGTGAAGGAATATGCTCTGACGCAGGGCCTGCACGTATATCAGCCGTTGAAAATGAAGGACGGTACGGCGTTGGAGCTTGTGCGGTCCCTTGCTCCCGAGCTGATCGTGGTGGCAGCCTACGGCCGTATCCTGCCGGAGGACATCCTGAACACGCCAAAGTACGGCGCCATCAACGTACACTCCTCCATCCTGCCGAAGTACCGGGGCGCGGCGCCCATCAACTGGGCGATTCTCAACGGCGACGCTGTGACAGGCGTATCCATTATGTATATGGCGCCGGAGCTGGATGCGGGAGATGTGATACTGTGCCGCGAGACGGCCATCGATCCGGACGAGGACGCGGTGGCGCTGACGGCGCGGCTGGCGGAGCTTGGCGCGGAAGCGCTGCATGAGGCCATCGGGCAGATCGAACGCGGCACCGTTACCCGGACGGCGCAGGATTACGCGGCGCACACCTACGCGCCCATGCTGGATAAAAGCCTCTCGCCGATGGATTTCTCCCGGTCGGCGCAGCAGCTGCACGATCAGGTGCGGGGCCTGGTGCCCTGGCCCAGTGCGTCCATGGTGCTGGCAGGCAAGCCGGTCAAGGTCCACCGCACCGCGGTAGGCGGAGAGACCTCCGCCCCGGCGGGCAGCGTGGTGGAGGCGGACAAAAACGGCCTGGCCATTGCCTGCGGCGACGGCAGGCTGCTGCGTGTTCTTGAATTGCAGGGCGAGGGCGGCAAGCGCATGGCAGCGGCGGATTATCTGCGGGGCCATCCGGTCCCGCTGGGCCTGTGACGCCCCGTGACGCGCGGGACGCGGCGCTGGAGGCGCTGCTGCAGATGGAGCGCCGGGGCGCGTGGTCTGACGGCAGCCTGAAGCGTATCGCGGCCCAGTCCGGGCTGGAGGCCCGGGACGCGGCGCTGTGTACCCGGATGACCTACGGCGTGGTGCAGAACCGGACACTGCTGGACTACTATATCGACCATTGGTGTACGCAGAAGGCCGCCCGGCTGGAACCGGTGGTGGCCTGCCTGCTGCGTTTGGGTATATATCAGATACTGTTCATGGACAAGGTGCCCGACCGGGCTGCTGTTCACGAGACAGTAGAGCTGACAAAACGCCGGGGCAAGACCCGTGCCGCGGGCATGATCAATGCGGTGCTGCGGAAATGTGCGTCAAGCAAAAACACTTTACCGCCATTGCCGCAGAATAGTTTTATTTCCAAAGCAGCGGTGCAGTACAGCCATCCCAGGTGGTTGGTGGAGCGCTTGACGGCTTTGGTCGGCGAGCGGGAGGCCGAGGCGTTCCTGCGGTTGGATAACGAGCCTGTTCCCACGGTGATACAGGCCAATCCGCTGAAGACCACGCCGGCGGAATTGGAAAATGAGCTGCGAACGGACGGTGTCCGTCTGACGCCCCATCCCTGGCTGGAGGGCTGCTTTGAAGTCACCGGTACCGGCGATTTGGAGCGTCTGTCCGCCTTTGCGTCGGGACGCTGCACGGTGCAGGATGCCGCGGCGCGTTTGGCGGCCATTGCCGCCGGACCGAAGCCCGGCGATCGGGTGCTGGATGTGTGCGCCGCCCCTGGCGGCAAATCCTTCGCCATGGCCATGCAGATGGAGAACCGGGGCGATATCCTCTCCTGTGACATTCACCCCCACAAGCTGAAGCTCATCGAAAACGGTGCGGCACGGCTGGGGATCACTATCATCCGCACAGCGCTGGCCGATGGGCGGGAGCGTCACACCGGCTGGGTGGAGCAGGCCGATGTGGTTCTGGCCGATGTGCCGTGCTCCGGCCTGGGCATTATCCGCAAGAAACCGGATATCCGCTGGAAGGATCCGGCGCAGCTGGCACAGCTGCCCGCTGTCCAGCTGTCGATATTGAACAACGTGTCCGCCTACGTCCGTCCCGGCGGCGTGCTGGTGTATGCCACCTGCACCGTCCTGCCGGAGGAAAACGGCGGCGTGGTGTCGGCCTTTTTGGACGTACACCCGGACTTTGCGAAAGAGGAATTTACCCTGCCCGGTATCGGAAGCTGTCCCGGTGATGTGACACTGTGGCCCCAGCGGACCGGCACCGATGGATTTTACATCTGCCGTATGCGCCGCAGGGGATAACGTCAAGGAGCGAACCGCATGACCGACATCAAATCCATGACCGAGCGTCAGCTGGCCGACTTTTTTAAGAATATGGGACAGCCGGCTTTCCGTGCCAAGCAGGTATTCACCTGGCTGCACCGTGGCGTGCGCTCCTTTGACGAGATGACCGACCTGTCCAAGCCTCTGCGTGCCCAGCTGGCCGAGACGTGCTTCATTACAGCGCCGACCGTGGCCCGGAAGCAGACCTCAAAGCTGGACGGGACCGTTAAATATTTGTGGGAGCTGGCCGACGGCAACTGCATCGAGACGGTCCTCATGCAGTACCACCACGGCAACACCGTGTGTATCTCCTCTCAGGTGGGCTGCCGTATGGGCTGCGCCTTCTGCGCCAGCACCATCGCCGGCAAGGTCCGGGACCTGCGGCCATCTGAGCTGCTGGACCAGGTGTTGTTTACCCAGCTGGACAGCGGCCTGCCTGTCTCCAACATCGTGCTCATGGGTATCGGCGAGCCGCTGGACAACATGGACAATGTGCTGCGCTTTCTGGAGCTGGTCAACAGCCCTCACGGGATGAACATCGGTATGCGGCATATCAGCCTGTCCACCTGCGGCGTAGTGCCGGGGATCGATGCGCTGGCGGAGCGGCAGCTTCAATTAACGCTGTCTGTCTCCCTTCACGCGCCGGACAGCGAGACCCGCAGCCGCATTATGCCGGTGAACCGGGCGTATGATGTAGAGACACTGTTTGCCGCCTGCCACAGATACTTCCAAAAGACCGGGCGGCGCATCAGCTTTGAGTATGCCATGATCGACGGCGTCAACGACCACGACTGGCAGGCGGAGCTGATCGCGAAAAAGCTGAAGGGCATGCCGGGCCACGTGAACCTGATACCCCTGAACGACGTGGTGGAGAGCCCGTATAAGCCCAGCAGACGCATCGGCGCATTCCAGCAGAAGCTGGAGAGTTTGGGCGTTACCGCCACGGTCCGCAGAAGCCTGGGCGGCGATATCGACGCCTCCTGCGGCCAGCTGCGGCGGAAGGAAATGCAGGAACGCGGCCAACTGTGAGAGGACTCTTTACGGAATAAAGGATGTGAGCGACTATGAAAATGTGGGGGATCACCAATACCGGGTTGGTGCGGAGCGAGAATCAGGACGCCTACGCCGTGTTCGAGGCCGGCGCATTCCACGCGGCCGTGGTGTGCGACGGTATGGGCGGCACCAACGGCGGACAGGTGGCCAGTGCCATCGCCGTAGCCCGGTTCGAAAAGGAGCTGCGCGACAGCCTGCGGGACGATATGGACATCCCGCAGCTGCGGCAGGCAATGCTCAGCGCTATCGCCTGCGCCAATGACGCCATCCGGCAGGAGGCGGCGCGGAACGCGGAGTACCAGCACATGGGTACCACACTGGTGTGCGCCGTGGCCCGGTCCGACATGGCGATTATCGGCAACATCGGCGACAGCCGTGCCTATCACATCACGCCGGAGGGAATTTTCCAGATATCCCGCGACCACTCGGTGGTGGAGAATATGGTGGCCAAGGGCGATCTGACGCCGCTGGAGGCAAGAACACACCCCAACCGCAATCTCATCACCCGGGCACTTGGCCCGGATATCCACGCCAAGGCGGACGCTTTCGAGCTGCCCTGGCACAAGGACGAGTTCCTGCTGCTCTGTTCCGACGGACTGGTGAACACCGTCTCGGATCAGGAGATGCTGTTTGAGGTCCTCCACGACGGGGACGTAAATGAATGTCTTGACCATTTGCTGCAAATATCGCTTCAGCGGGGCGCGCCGGACAACATCACGGCAGTGCTGCTGCTGAACGAGGAAGGGAGATGACCACATGGATCAGTATATCGGAAAAATGCTGGACGATCGCTATGAAATACTGGAACTGATCGGCTCCGGCGGTATGGCCAATGTCTATAAGGCCCGGTGCCACCGGCTGAATCGCCTTGTGGCCATCAAGATACTGAAAAGCGACCTGGCGGACAACGCGGATTTCCGCCGCCGGTTCCACGACGAGTCCCAGGCGGTAGCGCAGCTGAGCCACGCCAACATCGTGTCGGTGTATGACGTGTCCACCAATCCGGACCGGGAATACATCGTCATGGAGCTGATCGACGGCATCACGCTGAAGCAGTATATGGAGCGCCGTGGCCGCATGGACTGGCGGGAGTCGCTGCATTTCATCACCCAGATCATGCGGGGCCTGAGCCACGCCCACAGCCGCGGCATCATCCACCGTGATATCAAGCCCCAGAACATCATGGTCCTGCGGGATGGCAGCGTGAAGGTGGCTGATTTCGGCATTGCCTGCCTTGCCAACCAGGGGCAGACACTGACCCAGGAGGCGCTTGGCTCCGTGCACTACATCTCGCCGGAGCAGGCCCGGGGCGACCGTATCGACGCGCGCTCGGATATCTATTCCGCCGGCGTTGTGCTGTATGAGATGCTCACCGGACGCCTGCCCTTTGAGGGCGACAGCGCCGTGTCCGTGGCCATCCAGCACCTTAGTTCCGTGCCCCTGGCGCCCCGGGATATCGATCCCAGTATCCCCGAGCCGCTGGAGCTGATCTGCATGAAGGCTATGAACAGCGACCCCAACAAGCGCTACGCCTCGGCAGACGCCATGATCGAGGACCTGGAGAAGTTCCGCCGGGACCCCTCTGTGGATATGGACTATATCCGGCAGGAGCTGACTGCCCCTGCCGCGGATACCGAGCCCACCATGCCCCTGCCCACGGCGCAGGTGGCCTCCGCCGTAAAAAAGCACACCGGCGAGCTGCGCCGGGAACGCGAGGCGGAAGAGGAGCCGCCCCGCCGGGATAAGAAGTCTATTGCCATCATCGCCGGCATCTTTGCCGCGGCGGTGCTGCTGGTGGTGCTGCTGTTCAAGCTGATATTGGGCGATTTCGGCCCTGCCGGCAGCAACAAGAGCTACCCTGTGCCCGATATCCGCGGCAAGACCGTGGAGGAGGCCCAGGAGATGGAGGGCGTAAAGGATATCTTCCTGATCGAGGTACAGGGTACCCGCACCACAGAGGAATACCAGCCGGGGCAGATCGTCGAGCAGGATCCCGCCGCCGGACGTACCCGCAAGAGCAATCTGGTCATTCAGGTCTATGTGGCCGCTGAGCCGGAGAAGGTGCCGATGAAGGATCTGGTGGGCATGGAGTACCGCCAGGCGCGCGTGCTTCTGACCGATATGGGCCTGGACCTGAAGATCACCACGGAAACCCTGTCCTCCGACAAATACGGCGCGGACGCCGTGATCGAGACAGTCCCTGCCGCCGACGAGCCGCTGGTGGCCGGACAGACGGTGATCCTGCGGGTCAGCACCGGGCCGGAAACGGTGACGGTGCCTACCTTCACCGGTCAGGATATCGCCAACGCAGTGCAGAATGCTCAGGACCTGGGCCTTACTGTGGGTGAGATCACCTATGACACATTCAGCTTTGCGCCCCAGGGTCAGGTGATCGAGCAGGGCATTAAGCCCACCAGCGAGGTTCCCGGCGGCACAAAGATCAGCTTTACCGTCAGCGGGCAGAAGAACAGCGACGACGCCACAGCGGCCCGGGTGGTGGAGTTTACCATGCCCAGCGATATGGAGGGTATGATCAAGGTGGAGTTCGAGCAGGACAGCGTGACCCTGGACAGCCAGTACATCAACGCCTCCATGGGGACGGTTACGTATACCTTTACCGGCAAGACTGGGACCAGTTCTAACGTCTGTGCCGTCTTTACCAGCATGAACACCGGGGCCACCAAGGTCTCCGCCATTCAGGAGATACGCTTTTGAGCCGGGGCCGCATTGAGAAGGCACTCAGCGGTTTCTACTATGTGAATACCGGAGCCGAGACGCTGCAATGCCGCGCCCGCGGAAAGTTCCGCCGGGAGGGCATGAGCCCGCTGGTGGGCGACTGGGTCCAGGTCCGCGACCTGGGCGGGGGCGAGGGCTTTGTGGAGGCTGTGGAGCCGCGCCGCAATGTGTTTTCCCGTCCCGCCGCCGCCAATATCGATCAGCTGGTCATCCTGGCCTCCGCCGCCATCCCTGTGACGGAGCCGTATCTCATTGACCGCATTGCCGCCATCGCCGCCCTGAAGGGCTGTCAGGTGCTGCTGTGTCTGAACAAGTGCGATCTGAACACGGCGGACGAGCTGTATGACATCTATAGTCATTCCGCCCTGCCGGTGCTGCGTATCAGCGCCGAGACAGGGGAGGGACTGGAGACGCTTCGCGCCGCCATCGCCGGAAAGCTGAATGCCTTTACCGGGAACTCCGGCGTGGGGAAGTCCAGCGTGCTGAATCGGCTGCTGCCGGAATTGCACCTGCCGGTGGGCGAGGTCAGTAAGGCCCTTGGCCGCGGCCGCCATACCACGCGCCATGTGGAGCTGTTTGCTTTGGGCGGCGGCACCTATGTGATCGACACACCGGGTTTTTCCTCCTTTGATACAGAGGAAATGGACCTGGAGCTGAAGGCGCACCTGCCGGAGACGTTCCCAGAATTTGCGCCCTATGTGGACCAATGCCGCTTTACCGGCTGCACCCACACAAAGGAAAAGGGCTGCCGTGTGCTGCAGGCGGTGCAGGACGGTGATATCCCCGCCAGCCGCCACAGGAGCTACCTGCGGCTCTATGATGAACTGAAGGACCTGCGGGCCTGGCAGAAGAAGTGAAAAAGCGGAGTGCGATGCACTCCGCTTTTTGCGCTTCATATACTGGAGCAGGGGGAGGGATATACGGTGCGAAGATGGGGCGGCTGCTGCTGGTTGGGCATTTGTGCGCTGGGATTGGGACTGGGTATCCTGATCGCGGCGGTGTTCCCGGTGGGCTGCTTAATGTTCCTGGTGTCGTTTTTGCTGATCGCCTGCGGCATCGCGTGCTTGAGGGACAGGAGGTGAGGGCATGAGGATCATCGTCTGGCGGGCGCCCCGTGGGATGCGGGGACTGCTGCGCCGGCTGTTCGGCGTGGCGGCATAACCGCCGGAGTTCACACATAGAATGGTCACAAACCATAGGAATGTGAGGGCTGGAACGATGGAATGTGGCTTGCAATGGAAAGATATCACCTGCTGGGATGAGGTGCCCCGGCTGACGCTGACCCATGAGGAGACGCTGGAGGCAGCCATCCCCGATTACTGCCCGGACATGGGGCGTGTGGTGGAGGCCTCGGGCACACTGTGTCTGCGGTCCATCACCGCCCGCAGCGGCAATCTGGAGCTGAAGGGTACTGTTCGGGTCACGGTGCTGTATACATCAGAGGAGAGCGTGGGACTGCGGAGCCTGACCCAGGCGGTGCCCTTTGTCTGCACGGCGGAGAACCGTCCACTGGCGGCCTGCCAGGTGCTGTGGGCCGCCGGAAGGCTGCTGCTGTGCGAGGCCCAGGCACTGACGCCCCGCCGTTTGTCCCTGCGTCTGATGCCGGAGTGGACGGTCTGCGGCTATACCTGCACCACCGTACAGCTGTGCTGCGGCGTGGAGGAGGACCCCGCCCTGCGGCTGCGCCGCCGGGAGCATGAGCTGTACATGACCGCCGCCATGGCGGAGCGTGAGTGTGCCGTCGCCGGTGAGGTCACGGTACCGGCCGGCCAGCCGGCACCGGAGGACCTGCTCCTCTGCCGCCTGTATCCCCAGATCGCCTCCTGCCAGCTGGTGGGTGCCAAGCTGCTGGTAAAGGGCGAACTGACCCTCTGTGCCCTGTATCGCTGCCAGCAGCAGAAGCTGCATACATACACCGCCGCTGTGCCCTTCTCCCAGATCGTGGACAGCCCGGCCGGCGGTGAGGAGGGGGATGTTGCCGCCCGGGTGCAGCTGATCTGCGGCGAGGCGCGTCTGCTGCGGACCGAGGAGAGCAGCGGATTCTCCGTCTCGGCGGAGCTTCGGCTGCTGCTGCGTATCACGCGTAAGGAGACGGTATCCTGCGTTACGGATCTGTACAGCACCCACTGCGGCACCAAGCTGGAAACGGCAGAACGGTCCCTGCCCCTGGCGCCGGAGCGCCCCGTGCGGCAGGAGGCGGTCCAGCATCTGGATTTCGGTCGTCAGCGGCCCTTTGTGTTCGTTACGGATACCGCCTGCGCGCCCTCCGCCGGAGAAGACGGTACGCCTTGTGCCGATGTGCGTATGCGTCTGCTGTATCTGGACGAGGAGGAGGCCCCGGCCGTCACCGAAAAAATGGCGCAGCTGCCGCTGGGAGAGGGCGAGGTCTGTACCCTGTGCGGCGCACCGGAGGTAGCCTTCACCGGCAGCGGCTGCGATCTGCGGCAGGCGGTGGCGGTATCGCCCGCCGCCGCGCCCCGTGAAACGCTGTCAACCGTCAGTGCGGTGCAGTGTCTGCCTGAACAGGAAAATGCCCGACGGCCATCTCTGGTCATGCGCCGTCTGGCGCCGGGAGAGACTCTGTGGGATGCGGCAAAGCAGTACCGCACCGACGAGGAGCTGATTCGCGCGGTGAACCAGTTGGAGGAGGGAACGGTACCGGATAAAATGCTGCTGATCCCCCGCGTTCGGTAAATTTTCGTTGACTTTCCGCTGCCGTTTGGGTAGAATTGACTCTGCGAGTACGCTGGATAGTCGCGGGGACAGGGCGAAAGTCCGTCCATGAGGAAAGTCCGGGCTCCACAGGGCAAGGATAGCGGGTAACGCCCGCCGAAGGCGACTTCAGGAAAAGTGCAACAGAGATATACCGCCCGTCGGCTTTGCGTCGATGAGGTAAGGGTGGAAAGGCGAGGTAAGAGCTCACCCGACGGCGTGTGAAAGCGACCGTCGCTGTAAACTCTATCCGGAGCAACACCGGTATGGGAGCATAGGCCGGCCCGGCTGCTCCCGAGGTGGCTTGAGCGTACCGGCGACGGCACGCGTAGATAGATGACTATCAAAACAGAACCCGGCTTATAGGCATACTCGCACGCTTATAAGGGGGCCGCAGCGCTTTACGCTGCGGCCTTTTTTATGTTTTGTACAAATCAGACAAGAAAAAACAGAATAATTTGGAACACAAGACTATTTACATTAGTTCGGTAAAGTGGTAAATTGGTAGCGTAGTAAACAGAGCGCCGGCAGACCGGCGGAAAACAAGGACAAAGACCGGTATCCCGGCAAGAAAAGGAGAAAGACAATGAAAAAGATCATCGCATTGATTTTGGCCATGGTGATGGCACTGTCGCTGGTGGCCTGCGGTCAGACCGCACAGGATGACAAATCCAAGGATGATGCCAATTCCACTTCCGCAAAGACCTTCATCATGGGTATCGACGCGGAATATCCCCCCTTCAGCTATCTGGATGCGGACGGCAACTACACCGGCTTTGACGTGGAGGTCTGCAAGGCCGCCTGCGATCTGCTGGGATGGGAGCTGCAGATCTTCCCTGTGAACTGGGATCAGAAGCTGGTGCAGCTGGACGCCAAGGAGTGCGACTGCGTTTGGTCCGGCATGACGATCCTCGACTCCATGAAGGAGGCCGGCTATGTGCTCTCCACGCCTTACTATGACAACACGCAGGTGATCATGGTCAAGGAGGGCAGTGACATCAAGTCCTCCGCTGATCTGGCCGGTAAGGTCGTGGCGGTCCAGCTGGGTACCTCCGGCGAGGCGCTGCTGTCCGAGGGCGGCGATTTGGCCGATCTGGCGGCGACCTTTGGCGATCTGATGACCTGTGACAGCTTCCTCAAGTGCTTCACTGAGCTGGGCGGCGCCGCCGTGGATGCCGTGATCGTGGATAAGCCCGTGGCCGTTTCCTATGCCGCCGAGAACGCCGGCTTCACGGTCCTGGATGAGGGCCTGGGCGCTGAGCAGTACGGCATCGCCTTCCGCGCCGATGACGCAGAGTTGTGCAAGACCATCGAGGGTGCCGTGGCGCAGTTGGTCGAGAACGGCACCTATGCCGAGATCGCGGCCAAGTACCCCGACATTCAGAACAACCTGACGCTGCTGGGCTGATCTCATACACAGCGGATACCCAACGAAAAGCATAGCGGCTCCCGGAGGCAAAAGCTGCCTTCGGGAGCGTATGCGTGTGAATTGAGGATACGATATGACCTTACTGACAATGATCGTGAAGATGGGCGAGGGACTTTCCAAAACCTGCGCCATTTTCTCTCTGACGCTGCTGTTTTCTCTCCCCCTGGGCATGATCGTTGCCCTGCTGCGCATGAGCAAGAGCAAGATCATCTCCGGCATTACCCGCTTTTTTATCTCCATTCTCCGAGGAACCCCGCTGATGCTGCAGCTGCTGGCGGTGACCTACGGACCGTATTACCTCTTTGAACTGCCCGTGTCCCGCAATAAACTGATCCCGGTGGTGATCGCGTTCGCCATCAATTATGCGGCGTATTTTGCAGAGATCTATCGCGGTGGTATCGAGTCTATGCCAGTTGGGCAGTATGAAGCTGCGGAGGTGCTGGGATACACAAAGGTCCAGACGTTTATTCACGTCATTCTGCCGCAGGTTTTCAAGCGTATCATGCCCAGTATCACCAACGAGGTGGTGACCCTGGTCAAGGATACGTCTATGGCCTTTACCGTTTCCTATCAGGAGATGTTTACCATCGGTAAGCAGATCGCGAACTCCGAAACCAGCTTTGTACCGTTTTTGGTGGCAGGCGTATTCTACTTTGTGTTCAACGCGGTCGTGGACTTCGTCATGGGCAGAGTAGAGAAGCGCATGAGCTACTACCAGTAAGGAGGGGCGCCATGAAATTATTGCAGATGAACCACGTGAAGAAGAGCTTTAATGACGAGACGCTGCACGTGCTGAAGGACATCAGCCTCTCCGTGGAAAAGGGAGAGGTGGTGGCCATTATCGGCCCATCCGGCAGCGGCAAATCCACGCTGCTGCGCTGCGCCACGCTGCTGACCGAGATGGACTCCGGCGAGCTGATCTACGGCGACATTCAGGCCGTACACAACGACGCGGACGGCAAGGCGGTCTATGCCGATAAGGGTGAGCTGAAGAAGGTACGGGAAAAGTTCGGCCTCGTGTTCCAGAGCTTCAACCTGTTTCCCCACTATTCGGTGCTGAAAAATCTCATGGATCCCCAGATACGCGTGCTGGGCCGCGACAAGGGCGAGGCGCAGCAGCGCGCCCGCAAGCTTCTGGAAAAGATGGGGCTGTCCGACAAGGAGAACGCCTATCCCTGTGAGCTTTCCGGCGGACAGCAGCAGCGCGTGGCCATCGCCCGGGCACTGGCGATGGATCCCGAGATACTCTTTTTTGATGAACCGACATCGGCGTTGGACCCGGAGCTGACCGGCGAGATTTTGAAGGTGATCCGCGATCTGGCGGAGGAACACATGACCATGGTCATCGTGACCCACGAGATGTCCTTCGCCCAGGATGTGGCGGACCGCGTGATCTTCATGGCCGACGGCGTTATCGTGGAGGAGGGTACGCCGGAGGAGGTCATGGTGAACACCCGTGAGGAGAGAACGCGCCAGTTTTTGGGACGGTATCAGAGATGAGGGAGCTGCGTGTTGTCCGGGCGGACCCGGCCGGGAATATTACGCTGTTTGTCCTGACGCCGGTGGAGAAGGCGGAATGTGCCGCTGTCGCCGCCAAGCTGCTGGCCATCGAAGCACTGAAGGCGGAGCAGGTGGGGTTCATTTTTCCTAACGGACATATGGAAATGGAGGCCGGCGAGTTCTGCGGCAACGCCTCCCGGGCGTATGGCTATCTGCTGGCGAAGCAGCAGGGGCTGACCGGACGCCATACCATGCACCTGTCCGTCAGCGGGTGCGATCATCCGGTGGCCGTGACCGTGGATATGGATGCCGGTACGGCGTCTGCGGAGATGCCGCTTCCGAAGCTTGTAGAGCAAGTGGAGGTTGCCGGCACGGCGGGAACGCTCGTGCATCTTGGCGGTATCGCACACCTGGTGGTCCAGGGTGTCGCGCCCAGCCGGGATTTCTTTGCGGCAGCAGAGCCGATCTTTGCGGAGCATCCGATGTTGGAGGCCTATGGTGTGTGCTTCATCGAGGGAGAGCGCATGACGCCGCTTGTAAAGGTGCCTGAGGCGGGGACGCTGGTGTTTGAGGGCAGCTGCGGCAGCGGCACGCTGGCCAGCGCCATCGCCCTGAGCCGGGGCTGTGACGGAGACTTCTCCGTTGCCCTGCGGCAGCCGGCGGGAACGGTGTATGCGTCTGTTACAAGACAGGCAGGTGTCGTCACCGCGGCATCCATCGGCGGCTCGGTAGCGCTGGAAGCGCCCATCACAGTCGCGATCTGAAAAAACGCATCCTCCGGGGTGCGTTTTTTTGTTGTACAATCGGTGCCAAAGAGGTATAATGAACGGAACAATACTGTGCCGGATGGAGGAGTATAACATGACGTTGCATGAATATATAGAGGACATGCGCGGCAAGCGCATAGCAATCATCGGTATCGGCGTCAGCAACACGCCGCTGCTGGAGCTGCTGCTGGCGGAGGGCATCCGCGTCACCGCCTGCGACAAGCGCAGCCGGGAGCAGATGGGGCAGCAGGCGGAGCATCTGGAGCAGTTGGGCTGTGAGCTGCATCTGGGCGCGGACTATCTGAAGGACTTGGACGTGGACGTGATCTTCCGCACACCGGGGCTGCGCCCGGATGTGCCGGAGATATCGGCCTGTGTTCAAAAAGGCGCCGTTTTGACCAGTGAAATGGAGGTTTTCTTCCGGATCTGCCCGTGTCCGATCATCGCTGTCACCGGCTCTGACGGCAAGACGACGACCACCACCATCATTGCCGAGCTGCTGAAAAAGGCCGGAAAGCGTGTGTGGGTGGGCGGCAACATCGGCCACCCGCTGCTGTGCGAGGCGGACGGAATGCTGAGCACGGATTTTGCGGTGTTGGAGCTGTCCAGCTTCCAGCTGATGACCATGACGCAGAGTCCGCACATTGCGGTCGTCACCAATCTGGCGCCCAACCATCTGGATGTGCACCGGGACATGGCGGAGTATGTGGCGGCCAAGGAGAATATTTTTACCCATCAGAGTCGGGAGGACATTGCCATTTTTAATGCGGATAATGCCATCACAGCGGAGCAGTCCACCCGCGCGCCCGGCCGCGCCCGCCTCTTCAGCAGGCAGGGTGAGGTTGCCGATGGCGTGTTCCTGCGGGGCGAGGACGTTGTCTGCCGCAGCGGCGGTCATGAGCGCATCGTGATGACCACGAGGGACATCAAGCTCCCCGGCGTACACAACGTGGAGAATTATATGGCGGCCATCGCCGCCGTGGACGGTCTGGTGCCGGACCAGGTCATCCGGACCTTTGCCCGGGAATTCGGCGGTGTGGAGCACCGCATCGAGCTGGTACGAACCTATAAGGGCGTGCGGTATTATAATGACTCCATTGCCTCCAGTCCCTCCCGTGCCATCGCGGGGCTGCGGTCGTTCAGCGAGAAGGTAATCATGATCGCCGGCGGCTATGACAAACACATTCCCTTTGATGTGCTGGGGCCGGAGATCGTGGCGCATGTGAAGCTGCTGGTGCTCTGCGGTGCCACAGCGGATAAAATACGCGCCGCCGTGGAGAATGCGTCGGGGTACCGGCCCGGCCACCCGGAGATCATCGACGCCGCGCCTCTGGCAGCGGCGGTGCAGGCCGCCCGCGATCGGGCACAGCCCGGTGATGTGGTGACGCTGTCGCCGGCCTGTGCATCTTTTGACCAATTCAAGAACTTTGCCGAGCGCGGCGACTTTTTCAAAGCCATCGTGAACGGCTGGGAGGAATGAGGAAAAGCCGTGGTGTCATAGACTTCCGTAGTAAGCGCGTCATACAGCGCGTCTATGGGAGGTGACGGCATGGGCCGGCTGCGGTATATACGATTGACCCGGCGGCAGCGGGTGCGTGTGTGGCTGGCGATCATCCTGCTGGCGCTGACGGCGCTGCTGGCGGCGATCCTGCTGCACCTGCGGCCCATGCTGGAAAATCTGGCAACAGCCCGGTGCGCCAATACTGTCAGCCGCATCGTGGTAGCGGCGGTGAACGACGCCGTGGAAAACGGCTGGATGGAATACGACCGGCTGGTAAAGTTCGACAAGGACAGCGACGGCCGCGTGACGGCGCTGAGCAGCAATATGGCGGAGTTCAACCGCCTGCAGACCGCGGTGGCGGATGACGTACTGGCGCGGCTGAGTCAGGTATCCGCCAGTGAGCTGGCGGTGCCGCTGGGCACACTGACCGGTTCGCCGTTGCTGGCGGGCCGGGGGCCGAAGCTGACGGTAAAAATGGAGACCATCGGCACGGCTACCGCCAAATTCCGGGATAAATTCACGGCGGCGGGCATCAACCAGACAAAGCACCAGATCCTGCTGGATGTGGACGTCTATGTGACCATCCTGCTGCCGGGCATCACCACCTATACGAAGGTCAGCAACGAAATATCCGTGGCGGAGACGGTGATCGTGGGCAGCGTGCCCCAGACGTACACCTACTTCAGCACCACGGAGGATAAGATCGAGGATTACGCCGACGAATACATTATGAACAACGGATGAGGGCTTGACTATGGACTATCGCAAGGAGATACAGGAGCTGCGCCGCACGCTGACGGAGAACGGATACCTCTATTATGTGCTGGATGCGCCCACCATGTCGGACTACGAATACGACCACCTGCTGCGGCGGCTGGAGGAGCTGGAGGCGGAGCACCCGGAGGAGATCACACCGGACTCTCCCACCCAGCGGGTGGGCGGACAGACGCTGACGGAGTTTCAGCAGGTGACCCACGCCGTACCGCTGGAGAGTTTGCAGGACGTGTTCAACGATGACGAGGTCTGCCGCTTTCTGGAGAAGATACCGCTGGAGGACGCGGCTTACAGCGTGGAGCCCAAGGTGGACGGCCTGTCTGTGGCGCTGGAATACCGGGACGGCGTGTTCGTCCGGGGCGCCACCCGTGGCGACGGACGGGTGGGGGAGGACGTGACGGAGAATCTCCGCACCATCCGCTCCATCCCCATGACGCTGCCGGAAAAGCTGCCCCGGCTCATCGTCCGAGGCGAGGTCTACATGGCGCGCAGCGTGTTCGAGGAGATCAATGCCCGGCGGGAGATCGAGGGCAAGCCGCTGCTGGCCAATCCCCGCAACGCCGCCGCCGGCTCCCTGCGGCAGCTGGATCCCAAGATCGCCGCCCAGCGGCGGCTGGATATCGCGGTGTTCAATCTGCAGCTGGCGGAGGGGCGGACATTCAGCACCCACACGGAGACCATCGACTATCTGGCCAGCCAGCATTTCAAGGTCATTCCCCACAAGCGGCTGTCCAAGCCGGCGGACATTCTGGCGGAGATCGCGGCGCTGGGCGACGGGCGGGAGCAGTTCCCCTTTGACATCGACGGCGCTGTGGTGAAGCTGGACGACCTGCGCCGGCGGCAGGAGATCGGCAGCACAGCCAAGTTCCCCAAGTGGGCCATCGCGTACAAATACCCGCCGGAGGTGAAGCCCTCGGTGGTAAAGGATATCATCATTCAGGTGGGGCGCACCGGCGTGCTGACGCCCAAGGCGGAGCTGGAACCGGTGCGGCTGGCGGGTACCACCGTCACGTTCGCCACACTGCACAATCAGGATTTCATCACCCAGAAGGACATCCGCATCGGGGACACGGTGCTGGTGCGCAAGGCGGGGGAGATCATCCCGGAGGTGCTGGAGGTGGTCATGGACAAGCGTCCCGCCGGAACGCAGCCCTATCTGCTGCCGGCGACGTGCCCGGTGTGCGGCGCGCCGGTAGTGCGGGACGAGGACGGCGCGGCTCTGCGCTGCACCGGCGCGGAGTGCCCCGCCCAGCTGCTGCGGAATCTGACCCATTTCGCCAGCCGGGGCGCCATGGACATCGACGGGCTGGGGCCTGCGGTGATGCAGCAGCTGATCGACAGCGGCCTTGTGAGAACCGCCGCCGATCTGTACAGCCTGACGCCGAAGCAGCTGGAGCCGCTGGAGCGCATGGGCAAGAAATCGGCACAGAATGCGGTGGACGCTATCGCCAGAAGCCGGGACAACGACCTGTGGCGGCTCATCAACGCGCTGGGCATACGGCAGGTGGGGGAGAAGGCTGCCAAGACGCTGGCGCAGCGGTTCGGCACTATGGACGCACTGGCAGCGGCTCCGGAGGAGGAGCTGACTGCCGTGGACGACGTGGGCCCCATTACCGCGCGGTATCTCTGCCAGTGGATGAAAAGCCCCCAGTCCCGCGATCTGCTGGCGCGGCTGAAGGCCGTCGGCGTCAATATGACCTGTAAAGAGAAAACGGTTGACAGTCGTTTTGCCGGAATGACTTTTGTGCTGACAGGCACGCTGGAAAAGTTTACCCGTGACGCGGCGGCGGAGATGATCGAAAAGCGGGGCGGCAAGGCCGCCGGCTCCGTGTCAAAAAAGACCACCTATGTGGTGGCCGGAGAAAATGCCGGCAGCAAGCTGCAAAAAGCAGAGGCGCTGGGCATTCCCGTGCTGACGGAGGACGAATTTTTAGCACTTCTGGACTGAGGAGGCCATCAATATGGCAGTGAATACGGATAAGACATTGCAGCATCAGCTGATCTACAGCGTGTTCGTGCGAAACCACACACCGGAGGGCACCTTCCGTGCGCTGGAACGTGATCTGGACCGATTGAGCGCCTTGGGTACGGATATCGTATGGCTGATGCCTATCCATCCTATTGGCGAGGTGGGCCGCAAGGGCACGCTGGGCAGTCCCTACGCTATCCGTGACTACCGGGGCGTGAACCCGGAGTACGGCACCGTGGAGGATTTCCGCCATCTGGTGGACGCCATCCACGTCCGGGGCATGAAGTGCATCATCGACGCCGTCTACAACCACACATCGCCGGACTCGGTGCTGGCCCAGACCCACCCGGAGTGGTTTTTCCGGGACGAGCAGGGTCGGCCCAGCCGCCATGTGGCGGATTGGTGGGATGTAGTAGATCTGGATTATACCCACAAGGAACTGTGGCGCTACCAGATCGATACGCTGAAAATGTGGGCGGAGATCGTGGACGGCTTCCGCTGCGATGTGGCCAGCAGCGTGCCGCTTGACTTCTGGTGTCAGGCACGGCAGGAAGTGGAAGCTGTCCGCCCCGGCTGCATCTGGCTGGCGGAGAGCGTACACGGTGCCCATGTACTGGGGCTGCGGAAGCAGGGTGCCTATTGCGCCACGGATACGGAGCTGTACCGGGCCTTCGACATGACCTACGATTACGATATCTGGCCGTGGTTTGAAGGGTATCTATCCGGTAAAAACAGCCTGCGGCAGTACATCGATATGCTGAACTACCAGGAGTTGACATATCCCGCGGGCTTTATCAAGATGCGCTGCGGTGAGAACCACGACACACCGCGTCTGGCCCACTGGGTGCAGGATGAACGGCGGCTGCGGCACTGGCTGGCATTTTTGTACTTCTGTCGGGGCAGTATGCTGCTCTACGGCGGCACGGAGTTCGCACCGCGCCGGCAGGTAGGCCTGTTCGATGCGGACGACAATTTCGGCGACAAGCGGTCTGACCTGTCAGACTTCCTGCGCCGGTGCAAGGCCATGAAGCGGACGCTGCCGCTGGACGGCGCGGTGTGGTACGAGGTCAGCGGCGGCGCTGTCATCGGGCACTACAAGTCCCCGGAGGGGGAGCGCACCGGCGTGTTTGATCTGTCCGGCTGCGGCGGCCGCGTACCGGTGGAGTTACCCGACGGCGTGT
>ERZ773194.1868-NODE-1868-length-21470-cov-3.827131_pt1 | contig 21470 bp, 4 predicted proteins | sample MGYA00511240_ERZ773194 | MGnify/ENA primary metagenome ERZ773194 (study PRJEB29015, sample SAMEA2737774) | human gut metagenome | biome: human gut; feature: human-associated habitat; material: faeces | place: China | collected 2012 ... | reverse complement strand
TAAAGTTTGAAAAGGCCTACGCAAATTTAGGTTTTGCAGTATTTATTAAGGACGAAAGTAAAATTTGTAATATAAATGTTAAAAAAACTTAATAAAAAGTGCTAAAACGACAAAAAATAGCATCCCTAGTAGAAAAAAGCTGGCAATTTTTGCCGGCTTTTTTCTTATATTGTTTTTTTATATATATGAAGCTAAATTATTAATGATATATATTAAAGTTATAAAAACAAGGAGAATGTATATGAAAAAGCTTGTAGAAACAAACAAACAAGAAAGAAATAGGAGAAAAAGAGGCGAGCAAGGTTCTGTAACCTTATTCGTTTTAATTGCAATGATTTTCTTTTTAACGGTTGGAGTTGCGGTTTACATTTCGAATGTAAATAATTCTTCATCTCAACAAAGGGATGTTAAGAAGATTCAAAGTGAATATAATGATACTGGTGATGTAAATAAGGTATATGAAGACCAAAAAGATAGGCTTAACCAAAGATTGTTTATTACTGTTAAAGACAATGATAAAAATATATATCAAGAAGGTAAGTGGACTAATAAAGTTCCTTTGACAGTTGAGGTAAAATGGCCAGATGGATTAAGTAAAAATGAAAAAATTATAACAGTAAAAGGCAAAAAAGATGGAACTGAAATTACAGTTACAGATGAAGAAATAAAGGATTTGAAAATAAGTGAGTCATGTACAATATCAGCTAAAATAAATGGAACTACATCAAAAATTGAAGTTTTAGTTGATACAACTAGTCCTGATATAGAAATTGAAAAAAATGGCGGAAATTATGTAATAGATAATAATCAAACATCAAAAGAAATAACAACGACAATTACAGTAAAAGATGAAGAAAGTGGAGTTGATAAGGTTTTATATAAATGGTTAAAGGCAAAAGATGATGGATCAAGACCAGATGCACCAGCTGAAAAAGATTTAAAAACATTAGAAGGAACAACGGCAAATGTAACAAATACAATTTCAGAAAGCGGAAAATATTATTTATATGTTAAAGCACAAGATAAAGCTGAAAATGAAAGTGAAAAGTGGAGTGAGCCATTTAATGTTATAAATAAAGCAGATGTAGAAAATACAATAAAAATTGCTAAAGAACCAGATGGATGGACAAATGAAGATGTAAAAGTAACAGTTGATTATGGAAATATATTAACTACATTTAGACGTCAAGGATTTGGAAAAACAGAGAATGAAGCAAGACAAGATGCAATAAATAACACAATACAAACTAAAAATCCAATAACAGTTACAGTAAAAGAAAATGGAATAATTTATGTATCTGCAAAAGATCAAGAAGGATTAATAGATGATATATCAAAAACATTAAAAATAGATAATATAGATAAATTATTACCAGAAATAACATATACAAAAAATCCTGCACAAGGGTATACAAACAAAGATGTAGTACTTACAATAACATTAAAAGACCAAGAGGCAAACGATAAGTATGGATGTAGCAAAGTAATAGCATGGCAAATAAGCAAAGATGGTAATTTAGATGAAAACTCTAATAATTGGACAAATTTAGATGAAGCAAAAGAACAAACAACAGTAGAATATAGCATAAAAGAAAATGGAACATATTATATATATGCAAAAGATCAAGCAGGAAATGTAGCAAAAGAGCAAATTGTAATAGATCAAATAGATAAAAATCCACCAAAAGTTGAAGTTACAGGAAATCCAACTACATGGGTAAAAGGTGAAGTTGAATTAGACATAACAGCTAAAGATGATGAAACTGGAATAAAAGAAATAAAAATAAATGGACAAAAAGTAACAGCAACTATAGATGAAGACAAAACAGCAAAAGTAAAATATCCTGTTACAGAAAATGGAACAATAAACATAGAAGTTACAGATGAAGCAGGAAATGTAACTACAAAAACAATAACAGTAGATAAAATTGATAATAAAGGACCTGAAGTAACAATAACAGGAAATCCAGGAAATTGGACAAATAAAGATGCTACTTTACATGTAAAAGCAAAAGATGATGCAAGTGGAATAGAAAAAGTAACAATAACACAAGTAGTAGATGGTAAAGAAGAATCAAAAGATGTTAATTTTACAACAAATGAAGATGGTTCTATTGATTTAGACTACACAGTAGATAAAAATCAAACAATAAAAATAAGTGTTACAGATAAGGCTGGAAATACAACTACAAAAACAATAGTAGTAGATAAAATAGACAAGGAAAAACCAACATTAAAAGCACCAACTGCTGTTGCAACAACGAATACAGTTACAGTTACATTTAATCAAACAGATGCATTAAGTGGAATAGATGAAGAAACAATAAGATATGCAATAAGAAAACAAGGTGAAGATGAATGGGAAATAGTACAAAATAGTGAAAAAGTAAACACATTTACAAAAAGAACAAAAGATACATTATATGAAGTAAAAACAATAGCAAAAGATAAAGCTGGAAATGAAATGGAATCTGAAATTGTAATAGTTAAAACACTAAATTTAACAGAGCCATTAATTAAACAAAATCCAGAAACAATTACAAACGAAAATGTAAAAGTTACAATATTAGCACCTGATGCACAAGAAGGAACAACAATAAAATATGGAACAGATGGAGTAAATTTTGAATCAATTCCAACAAATCCATATACTTTTGAAGTAACAAAAAATCAAACAATATATGCATTAGTAGAAAATAATGATGGTGAAAAATCAAATGTTGCAACACATCAAGTAGATAATATTGATAAATTATTACCTATAGTTACAAATATAAGTGCAAGCACAAAAGCAACAAATAGTACAGTAACAATTACAGCAAAAGCAAAAGACCAAGCTCAAACAGAGGAATATGCAAATAGTGGAATAGTTGCATATATGTTTAGCAAACAAACAGACATAACAAATAAATCTGAAGGATGGAACGAAATAACACAAACAACAGAAGAAATAACAAAAACTCAAGAAGTATCAGAAAATGGAATATGGTATTTCTATGTAAAAGATGCTGCAGGAAATGTTAATAAAGCAAGTGAAGAAAACAAAATAGAAATAGGAAATATAGATAAAACTCTTCCTATAATAAGTGTAGAACCACAAAATAAAGAAGTATGTAAAAACACAAATGTTACAATACATGTAACAGATGAAGGTGGAAGTAACCTATCAGATTCTAACCAATATGAATATCAATTAGGAGAAAGTAACCAAAATATACCAACAGGAAATTGGTTAAAATACACAAATAATGTAGCATTCAATATAGGTGATAATATAACAGGAACACGTTACTTGTGGGTAAAAGAAGTAAAAGATAATGCACAAAATATATCTAATAAAGAAGGAACAAAAGTTAGCACATACCATGTATTTGGACCATATGTGTTTGATAATAGTGCACCAGAAGTAACATTTACACCAAATGGAAATGACACATATAGTAAAACACAAAAAACAAAAGTAACAGTAACAGATGTAGGAACATCAAATATAAATGAAAATGAATTAAAATATAAATGGGTAGTACAAAATGAGGCAGAACCTGCTGAAAATGAAATAGATACTACATTTATTAATGGTGCCAATATAGAAAATGCAAAAAAAGTTACAGGAAAATATTATTTATATGTTCTTGCTAAAGATAATTTAGGAAATACTAAAAAAGCCAAAAGTGAATTATTCTATTTAGATAATACAAATCCAAATAGTGAAGCACCAGTAAAGAAAGTAGCAACAAGTAGCAGTATAACTGTTGAATTCAAGCAAACAGATTCACACAGTCAAATAGATAATAATACTATTTATTATGGAAAAAGATTAAAAGGTACAAATGATTGGACATGGGAGAAAGATGCAAATTTAACACATAAATTTAAAGGACTTGTAAAGGAAACAACATATGAAATATGCACAAAGGCATCAGATAATGCAGGAAATGGAGAACAAATATCAAACATAGTAGAAATAACAACAGAAAAAATTGATAAACCAACAATTACTACAGACCCAAATGCACCAACAAATAAAAAAGTAAAAGTAACAGTAACATACCCAGAAATAGATGGTGGAAAATACAAATATAGTGAAGATGGAATAAATTATATAGAAGTTAGTTTAAATGATGGTGAATATGTAACATATATAGAAGAAAATAAAACAATATATGCATTAGTAGAAGATGAAAATGAACAAACATCTGAAGTTGCAACATTAGAAATAACATTTATAGATACTAAAAAGCCAACAGTAACAATAACTCCTAATGGAGGAACTTATGAACTAAATCCAGGACAAACAAATGTAAAAGAAAATGTTACAATTACAGCAAAAGACACAGGAACATCAGGTTTAAATGAAACATTACAATATGCAATAACAAGTAGCAATACTCAAAAACCAACAACAGGATGGACTAATTTTGAAAATGGATCTACAAATGAAATTACACTAAATGGAGGAAACAATTATATATGGTTTAATATTACAGATAATGCTGGAAACGAAGTAGAAAATAATGTATCTAATGTATTTAAAGTAAGCTATAAAATTATATATAATGCAAATGGTGGACAAAATGCTCCAAATGCACAAACTAAAGAAAAAGATGTTAATTTAACACTTTCAAGTGATGAGCCAACATGGGATGGATATACATTTAAAGGATGGTCAACATATAAAGAAGCAGTAGAAGCAGAATATAAAAAAGGTGCAACATATAGTAAAAATGAAGCTACAAACTTATATGCTGTATGGGATGCAAAAAGTTATGTAGTAACATTTAACCCACAAGGAGGAGAGGTAACTCCTACATCAAAAGATGTTGTATATAATAAAGAATATGGGCAATTACCAACACCAACAAAGCAAGGATATAGATTTGGGGGATGGTACTTAGAAAACACATATGAAAATAAAGTAGAAGAGAAAACAATTGTATCAAAATCAGAAAATCATACATTATATGCAAAATGGACAAGTGCAGAAAACACACTATATACAATTTATCACTATGTAGAAAATGCAAATGATAATGGTTATACATTATATAAAACAGAAGGAAAAGAAGGAAAAACAAATTCAGTAAAAACATTATTAGATGAAAAAATGGTAATAGATAATTGTACATATAAATATGCAAGCTTAGAAGAAGGTGGAAGTGAAGAAACAAGTTTAACAATTAATGCAGACGGAACATCAAAAGCTTATTTATATTATACAAGAAATAAATTTACATTAACATTATCAAAAAATGAACATGTTGCAAGCGTTACAGGAGATGGAAGTTATAAATGGGGACAAGATGTTTTAATAGATGCAAGTTTAAATCAAGAAGATGGTTATACATATACATGGGTTAACTGGACAGAAAATGGTGTAGAAAAAACAAAAGATCAAAAAGCAACAATAAAAATGAGTGCACAAAATATGACATTGGTTGCTAATGCAACAAGAAGTGCAAAAAAATATATAGTAACATATAACTCTGTAGTAAATGGAGGAACAACTGAAACTATAGAAGAAGAGTGTACATACACACAAAATGTAGACCTAAGCAAAACAGCTGCAAAAACAGGTTATACATTTATTGGATGGAATACTAACAAAGATGCTACAAGTGCATTATCTACATTAGTAATGCCAAATAAAAATATAACTATATATGCAATATTTAAAAAAGATATAAAAGCAACATATATAGATTATAGTGCTACAACAAAACAAATAAGAACACAAGATATAACAATATATAATAATCAAACAGCAACAATAACAGTTCCAGAACAAAATGAATACAATGGATGGACAAAAAATGGATGGACTAAAGATACTTCAAATTCTGCTGCTAAAGAAATAGAAGCACGGAGGCGGAGAAGTTTTAAAAATCACAACAAATGTTACATATTATGGATTATATACTAAAAATGTAAGTGTAACTTATAACTTAAATGGTGGAGTAGGTACAACTCCAAGCAAACAAACAGTAGAAAGAAAAGTAAATAGTTACTCAATTATAAATATATTTGATCCAGAAGTACAAATTTCTGATTTACAAGCAAGTAAAACAGGTTATACATTTAATAGTTGGAATACTAACGAAAATGGAACAGGAACAAAATATTTAGTTGGAAACAAAACTAAACTTAGTGAAGATTTAAATTTGTATGCTATATGGACACAAAATAAATACCAAGTTACATTTAATACAAATGGTGGAAGCAGTGTAGAAAATAAAGAAGTAACATATGATTTAGCATACGGAAATTTACCTTCTACAACAAAAACTGGTTATACATTTTCAGGATGGTATTTAGATAATGAAACATTTAAAAATAAAATAGAAGAAACAACTAAAGTTTCAACACCAAATAACCATACATTATATGCAAAATGGGATATTATAACATATAAAATCACATATAATTTAAATGGTGGAACATTAGAAAATGCAAATAAAGAAAGTTATACAATAGAAACACCAAGCTTTACATTAAATAATCCACAAAAAGAAGGATATACATTTATAGGATGGACAGGAAGTAATGGAAATGAAGCAAGTAAAACTGTAACAATTGAAAAAGGAAGCACAAGTGATAAACAATATACTGCAAATTGGGAAGCAAACAAATATACAGTTTCATTTAATTCAAATGGAGGAAATGATATAGCTTCTAAAGAAGTTACATTTGGACAAAACTATGGTGATTTAGAAAAACCTAAAAAACAAGGATTTACATTTGCAGGATGGTATTTAGACAATGAAACATTTAAAAATAAAATAGAAACAACTACAAAAGTTAAAATAGCAAACAATCATACATTATATGCAAAATGGACAGAAGGTGAATCTGAATATATTGTAGAACATTATAAACAAAATATAGAAGATGACCAATATGGTGAGCCAGAAGTAGAAACTTTAACAGCAGTAACTGGAAGTGAGGTAACACCTGCAACAAAAGATTATGGAAAAGGATTTGAAACACCTAACTTAAAATCAGCTGTAGTTAAGGCAGATGGAAGTACAATAATAAAATATTATTACAACAGAAAACTATTTACAGTTACATTTAACACAAATGGTGGAAATTCTGTGGAAAACATAACTGCAAAATATGAAAAAGAAGTAACATTACCAACTACTAGCAAAACTGGTTATACATTTAAAGGATGGTTAAACCAAGAATTAGAAGTTACATCACCATATAAAGTAGAAGATAATGTAACATTAAGTGCAAAATGGAATGCAATAACATACAATATTACATATTCATTAAATGGTGGAAACCTAGCAGAAGGAATAACAAATCCTAAAAATTACACAATAGAAACAGCAAGTTTTACACTAAATAATCCACAAAAAGATGGTTACACATTTACAGGATGGATAGGAAGTAATGGAACAACACCAAACACAACAGTAACAATTTCAAAAGGAACAACAGGAGATAAGGAATTTATTGCAAATTGGAAAGCAAATGAATATATAGTAACATTTAATCCAGATGAAGGAACAGTAAATCCATCTTCTAAAACAGTAACATATAATGAAAGTTATGGACAATTGCCAACACCAATAAAGACAGGTTATAAATTTAACGGATGGTATACTGGGCTAAATGGAGCTGGAACAAAAATTACAGACCAAAGTATAGTTACTATAACTGCAAATCAAACATTGTATGCAAGTTGGAGTGTTAATAGTTATACAATTACATATAATGCAAATGGAGGAAGCGGAGCACCAGGAAGCCAAACTAAAAAATATAATGAATCTTTAACTTTAAGTGCTACTAAGCCAACAAGGACAGGCTATACATTTAAAGGTTGGGGATTAAATGGATCAGCAACAGAGGTTAAATATAATCCAGCAGATACGATTGGAGCAAATACAATTTCTAATGATTTAGTATTATATGCAATATGGGAAATAAATAAATATACAATTACATATAATGCAAATGGTGGAAACAGTACTCCTGAACCAACAACTGCAAATTACAATGAAACAATACAAATGCCAAGTGCATCAAGAAAATATACAGTTACATTTAATACAAATGGAGGAACAGCACTTGATAATCAAACATCAACATATCAATTTACAGGTTGGTATACAGATGCAACAAATGGAACAAAGAAAGAATATAAAACAATGCCAGCATATAATGAAACATTATATGCACATTGGGACGATACAAAATCAAGTATAACAATTGGAACAACAACAAAAGAAGGTTATACATTTGCAGGATGGTATATAGATGAAGATTTAAAAACACAGTTAACAACAAATGAGAATGGAACATATTTACCAACAAAAGATATTACAATTTATGCAAAATGGAATGCAAATAAATATGTGGTAACATTTGATCCAGGTGAAGGTACAGTTAATCCAACTACAAAAGAAGTAACATATGATTCAACATATGGAGAACTTCCAGTAGCTAAGCTTGCAGGCTATGGATTTGGAGGATGGTATACAAAACAAGATGGACAAGGAGAGGAAATAACATCATCAACAATTGTAAAAATTACATCAAATCAAACATTATATGCAAGATGGGCACAAGGACAATATGTTGTAAAACACTATAAACAAAATATAGATGGAACATATTCAAGTGTTCCAACAGATGTAGAAAATAAATCAGCAGTGCCAGGAAATAAAGTAACACCACCTACAAAAGATACTACACAAGGAAGCTACTTAGGATTTAGTGCACCACAAACACAAACAAAAGAAATAACAGAGGATGGAAATACAGAATTTATTTATAAGTATGAAAGAAAATCATATGATTTAAATATTAATCCAAATGGAGGAAAATATGAAGGTTCTCAATCAACAGTAACAGTTACACAAAAATTTGAATCAACATATACAGTTTCTAATAAAATAGAAGCACCCGCTGGATATGTGGTTACATTTAAAAACTTTGGAGGACAAGATGATTACACTAAAAAAACTTCAACAAAAACATTTACAAATTGGACAAAAACAGGACAAGGAACATTAAATGGAAATGTTTATACATATGGTGCAGGAATTGGAACAATAGTTGCAAATTATAAAAATGATAGTATAGAAATGCCAGACGATCCAACACATGAAGGCTATACATTTACAGGATGGTATTTAGATGAGCAATGTACAAATAAAGTAAGTTTAAATACAGATAAAACATATACACCAAGCCAAAATATTACATTATATTCTGGATGGAGCATTAATAAATATAAATTAACAATTTCAAGATTAAGTGGAAATACAACAAAAGAACAAAATTACAACACACAATTAGACTTAAGTACTTATAATAGTAGTGGATATAAAGTAACATTAAATCCAAATTATGACGGTGGAGCAAATACAGTATTAACACAAACACATAAATCTTGGAGTAAAGATGGTTTTGGTACATTAAGTGGAAACATTTATACATATGGTGCAGGTAATGGAAAAGTAACAGAAAACTATAATGATGTTACATTAACTACTCCGACACAAGTAGGTTATACATTTGTTGGATGGTATACAGATTCAGAACTAAAAAATGAAGTAAAATTAAATGCAGACAATACATATACACCAACAGCTAATATAACATTATATGCAAAATGGACCGCAAATACTAATACAAAATATACTGTAAAACATTATAAACAAAATATAGACGGAACATACCCAAGTGTTCCATCAGAAGAAGAAGTAAAATATGGAACAACAAAAGAAACAACAAATGCTGGTCCAAAAACATACAAAGGATTTACAACACCAGCAAAACAAAATAAAGAAATATTAGCAAATGGAACAACAATAATAGAATATAAATATGTAAGAGATTTATCAACATTAACAATTAACCCAAATGGAGGAACATATAGCAAAGATCTAAATATAGAACAGGCATATGAGTCAACATATGTAGTAGATAATGCAAATATAACACCACCTAAAGGATTTACTGTAACATATAATGCAAATGGAGGAACAACAGAAGTTGGAAGTGAAGTTTCAACTAAAACATTTGAAAGTTGGTTATTAACAGGCGGTGGAAAATTTGTAGGAAATACATATACATTTGGAACAAAAGATGAGGATGGAACATTAACTGCAAATTATAAAAATAACAGCATAAATTTAACAACAGCTAAAAAAGTTGGCTATACATTTACAGGATGGTATTTGGACAGTAATTGTACACAAGCTTTAGTATTAAATGCTGATGGAACATATACACCACAAAAAGATATAACAATATATGCTGGTTGGTCTGCTAACCAAGTAACATATAAGGTATACCGTTATTTAGAAAATGCAAATAATGAAAACTACACATTATATGGAGATGTTATAGAAGGAAAAGCAGCAGCTGGTTCAACACTTACACTTTTAACAGAAGCAAATAAAAATCAAATTGCAAATACTAAATATGTAGGAGCAAATTTAACAGGTGGAACTTTGGGAGTTGGAACATCTATTACAACAACAACTGTAGCACCAGATGGAACAACAAATATATATTTATATTATGATAGAAATGAATATACATTAACATTAGAAAAAAATGAATATATAGAAACTGTAACAGGTGCAGGAACATACAAATGGGGCGCAACAGTAGCTATTAATGCAACTGTAAAAACAAATATTACAGGTTATAATGCTTCTGTATGGGATAAATGGACATTGACTGAAGGAAATGGAGTAACAGTACCAACGACAATTAAAGGAAACATTGTTATGACAGCAGGAAATATTACAATAGTTGCAAATGCTGTTAAAGGAACACCAATTACTTATAGTGTTGTATATAATGGAAATGGAGCAACAGGAGGAACAACAGCAAGTTCAACACATACATATGATAAAGCACAAAATTTAACAGCAAATGGTTATAAAAAAGAATATACAGTAACATTTAATTATAATTATTCTGGAAGTACAAATACAGTAGCTGCATATAAATATGATTTTGTAAATTGGAAAGATTCAAACAATAATACATATTTAGATAAAGCAAGTGTAATAAACTTAGCAAAAACTAGTGGAGCTATAGTAACACTTAATGCTAACTGGCAAGAAGGAGAAAATGATCCATTGCCAAGTGCAAAAAGAACAGGATATGGTTTAGCTGGATGGTATACTGACAAAGAATGTACAGATGCAAATAAAGTAGGTGACCCAGGAGCAAGTTACAAAGTAAATGCAAATACAACTTTATACGCAAAATGGGAAGAAGGTCAAGTTGAATATACAGTTAAATATTATATTCAAAATATTGAAGGAACAGGTTATGATTTAAAAGATACTGAAATTAAAGCAGGTAAAACAGGAGGAGCAACAAATGCAACACCAAAAACATATGTAGGATTTACAACACCAGAAGAAAAAACAGCAACAATTGCAGCAGACAGTTCAACAGTAATTGAATATTACTACACAAGAAATTCATATACATTAACACTTACAAAAAATGAACATGTAAAAGAAGTATCAGCAACAGGGGAAGTAAGTGGAATAACAAATACAAGCAAGTCTTATAAATATGGAGAAAACATAGATTTAAGTGCAACATTAAATGATATTGCAGGATATACATATAGTTTTGTAAATTGGGTATCAAACAATACAAGCTTAGTTGCAAACACAACACAAAAAGATGCTAAAATTACAATGCCAGCAGGAAATGTAACATTAACAGCAAATGGTTCAAGAACTATACAAAATTATACAATTACATATAATTTAAATGGAGGAGCACTTGTAGCAGGAAAAACAAATCCAACATCTTACAATGTAGAAAGTCAAAATATAACTTTAAATAATCCACAAAAAACAGGATATACATTTACAGGATGGACTGGAAGTAATGGAACAACACCAAGTACAACTGTAACAATTGCAAAAGGAAGTACAGGAAATAAAAATTACACTGCAAATTACAATGTTAACCAATATGAAGTAACATATATAGATGTAGTAGGAAGCACAACAGGAAAAGTATTAGGAACAAGTAAAGAAAATGTAAACTTTGGAACACAAGTAACAGGAGCAAGCAAAGGAACAGATGTAACTGTTGGAAAATACTATGCAGGCTATGTATATAGTAGTGCAACAACAGCGACAGTAACAACAAGTGGAGCAACAGTATATAGAATATTTACAGCATATGATAAAACAAAATATACAGTAGAGCACTATGTAATGAAAACAGATGGAACATATGAGGAAGAAGCAACAAAAACAGATAGTACAAAAACAGGAACAACAGACAGCGAAGTTACAATAGCAAACCTAAAAGATAGCACACTATTAGTTACAAATGGAATATATTATAGTTATGGACAAGTAGATGGAAAAACAGTAACAAGTACAACAATAAAAGGTGATGGAACAAGAGTAATAAAATTATATTATGCACGTACAAGTGGAACATTAAAGACAGTAGCAGGAGAAAATATAGAAAGTGTTACAGTGCAAAATAGTGTAAAATATTACTATGGAGCAACAGTACCAAGTTTAACAGCAAAAACAATGACAATAGAAGGACATACAGTAACATTTAGTAAATGGACAAGTAATAATGAAACATATGTAAAAAGTAGTACAGTTAATCCATATGGATCATTTACATGGCCAGCAATACCAGATGGAACAGCAATAACATTAACAGCAAGTGCAAGTAAAACACCAAATAAATATGAAGTAACATATAAAGATGTAGTAGGAAGTACAACAGGAAAAGTATTAGGAACAAGTAAGGAAAGTGTAAACTTTGGAATACAAGTAACAGGTGCAAGCAAAGGAACAGATACAACAGAAGGAGCATATTATAAAGGCTACTTATATGACAGTTCAACAACAGCAACAGTAACAACAAGTGGAGCAACAGTATACAGAATATTTAAACCAAGTACTAATACAAAATATACAGTAAGTCGTTATTTAGAAAATGCAAATGACAATACATATACTTTATATGATACAACTACAAAAACAGGAACAACAGATAGTACACTTACACTAAGTACAGAAGCTAAAAGCTTAGAAATAGCAAATACAACATTTGCTGGAGGAAACTTAGTAGGAGGAACATCAGGTGTTGGAACAGTTATTACAAGCACAACTGTAAAACCAGATGGTAGTACAAAAATTTGCTTATATTACACAAGAAATAAATTTACTTTAGAATTAAGTAAAAATGACTATATTTCAAGTGTAACAGGAGCTGGAAGTTATAAATGGGGACAAAATGTAACTATAAAAGCAAATGTAAAAGCAAATGATATTTATTATATATATGGCTTTGCAAATTGGACAAAAGACGGTGTGCAATATGAAACAGAAAGCACAAAACAATTTTCAATGGGAACACAAAATCTATCATTGGTTGCAAATGGTAAAATATTACAAGGTCAAGAATATACAGTAACATTTGAACCAAAAGGTGGAACAATTACAACAAATACTAAAAAGGTAAATTACTCATCTACATATGGAAATTTACCAGCAGTAAATGGACAAGAAGGCTTAACTGCAAAAACATACACATTAACATATAATTATAAATATACAGGAAAGGCAAATTCTAGTAAACAATATGCATGTAGCTTAAATGGTTGGTATAAAGAAGAAGCATATACAAATATTGTAACTAGTGCATCAAAAGTAACAACAGCAAGTAATCATACATTATATGCAAAATGGAATAATCCAAGTGTGACATTGGAAACACCTGTAAGGGCTGGATATACATTTGATGGATGGTATACAGATGAAAGCTTAAAAACAAAAGCAGGAAATGGTGGAGCAAGTTACAGTATTGGAGCAAATACAACATTATATGCAAAATGGATTGCAAATACAGATACAAAATATACAGTCGTACACAAAAAGATGAATTTAGATGGAACATATCCAGAAGGAAATTCACCAATAGCTGGAAAAGTAGAAGTTGTAGAAAAAGCAGGAACAACAGATAGTAATGTAACACCAGAAACTAATACATATACTGGATTTACAGCACCTGAAAAACAAACAGTAACAATAAAAGGTGATGGAACAACAGTAGTTGTGTATGAATATTCTAGAAATAAATATACATTTACATTAGGATCTTTGACAGGTGTAAGTAATGCTGGAAGTACAGCTACTGGAAGTTATTATTATGAAACTGTAATTACATTAAAAGCAACAGTAAATACAGGTTATACATGGAGCAAATGGGAAAGCAGTAATACAAGTATGCAAGCTAATATAACTGGACAATCAGGAAGCTTTACAATGCCAGCAGGAAATATTACAATGACACCAAAGGTTACTGCAAATACATATACAGTAAACTATAATGGAAATGGAGCAACAGGAGGAACGACTGCAAGTTCAACACATACATATGACAAAGCACAAAACTTAACATTAAATGGTTATGTAAGACAGTATACAGTAACATTTAATGGAAATTATGAAGGAAGCACAAGCCAAACAGCAAAATCAACATATGCATTTAAAGATTGGAATTTAAAAAATGATGGAACAGGAAATGCATATACAAATGGACAAAGTGTAACAAACTTAACAAGTACTAACAATGGAACTGTGACATTATATGCTATGTGGGATAATACTGTAAGCAGTGCTAAATTAACATTACCAACACTTACAAGAGCAAATTATGTATTTGAAGGTTGGTATAAAGAACAAGCGACTACAACACTTGTTGGAACAGCTGGAAACACATATACTCCAAGTGGAAATATAACATTATATGCAAAATGGTCTTTAGCAAATTATAGTGTAACAACCAAAAATGGTTCATATTACTTTAAAACTCTTGCAGAAGCTGTAGCAAAAGCAGATAGTGATGGATCAACAATAACAATATTACAAACAAATACAGATATATCTACTGTAATAATTGATAAAAATGTAACGATAAATACTAATGGAAAAACAGTTACAAGAAATGCAACAATTACCGTAAATAATGCAAAAACAGTAACAATTAATGGTACAGGAGGATTTACAACATCTGCTACTAATACATTTACATTAAATGGAGGAAATTTAACAGTAAATGATGGAACAATTTATTCAAGTGGAGCTGTAGCAATAGGGCAAACAGGTGCTGGAACAATTAATATATTAGGAGGAACAATAAAAGGTAAAACAGCGGCAATTAGTAGTTTGCAAGCTGCAACTGTAAATATAGGAAATAACAGTAACTCTATAGTAAGTGCTGAAGCTCCTGTAATAGAGGCAACAGCAGGCTATGGTATAAATTTAACAGGAACAAACTCAAAACTAAACTTTAATTGCGGAGTTATAAAAGGTACATCAAAGACTACATATAATGGAATAGATGTTGCATTTAATGTAGCAGGGTCAAAAACATATAGAAGCGGTTATGGAGCAAAAACAACTTTAGCAAATTCAGTTTATAGTACAATATTAGTAAAGGCAACAATTGCAGTAAATCCAACGCAAGTATATTTAAATACTACAACAAATAAAACAAAAGTTTTAACAATAACAGGAGCTTCTTTAGGAACATTAAGCTATTCAACTAATGATGCAAATATTGCAACAATAAGTAATGGAACAATAACTGCATTAAAACAAGGTAAATGTACAATAACAGTAAAAGAAGCAAATGCAGGATTAACAGCAACATGTAAAGTAATAGTAGATGATATACTTCCTGTTTGGACAATAGAGGTTGAGTCTGTAGAATAAAATAAAAAATCAGAATTTAAGATTATAATTAAATTCTGATTTTTTTATTTTTTATACAAAAAAGTCGAAAAAAGCTTACGCAAATAAGAAATTTGCGGATTATGTCAAAAATTACGTAATAAAAATGTAAACAAAACTTAATATATGACATCAAAACACGGCAAATAAGCATCCCTAGTATGATAAAAGGCGGTTTTAAATACAATAAAATACCTATATTGATTTTAGTAAATTAAGAACTTAAAATATATGTAGAAAATACTATTTTTAAATGTTGCGAAGGGAAGGTATTTATAATGCTAAGCAAATTAAAAAATTTAAAATTAAGCAAAATTACAATTATTAGTATATCTATATTGATAAGCCTAGCCTTATGTTTTGGCTTTTTTTATGCAGCACTTATAAACCAAGAAAAGCAAAAAATGGAAGTAAGTGTATTAGAAATAAGTCCATATACGGAAGAAGTATCAATTTCTGGAAAAGAAATTACACAAAACTATGCAGTTACAACAATTAATGGCAAGAAGTATATTAATAATTTAAACACAGTAAAATTATTGTTAAAAGGAACCGACGAAAACTATAGTGGGAATAGCTTAACTGCTAGCAATATAGTTGTTAAAGTTGGAGGTAGTGTTGTTACACCAAAAACAAAAACACTTGGAAGTGCACAAAATATAACAAATGGTGTTCAATATGAATTAACATTAGCAGGAATACCTGGAAATGGTGTGTTAACTGTTGAAGTTGATGCTAATACCTTAACAGATAAATCACAAAATAAAAATATATTAACAAAATTTGATTCTAAAATAGAGGTTGACAATACTGCACCTACAATAGCTGCAAGTGATATAACATATGGCGATACATTACAAATTACATTATCAGACAGTAGTTCATTAGTTAATAAGTGGGCTATTACATCAAGTAATGTTTTACCAACAACAGGATGGAACGAGATTACTCAAACTCAAAAACAAACTGTAACAAAAACAGGATTAACAGTTGGAACATATTATATTTGGGCAAAAGATTCAGTAGAAAATGTTAGCTCAAAAAGTATTAAAGTTACAGGCAAATCAATAGATAATAGTTCAATTAGCGTAGCATTAAATCCAACAACTTATACATATGATGGAACAGAAAAAAAACCAGGTGTTACTGTAAAAGATGGGACAAATACATTAACAGTTGGAACAGATTATTCATTTGTATATTCAAATAATATTAATGCAGGAACAGGAAAAGTAACAATAACAGGAAAGGGAAATTATACAGGAACTAAGATTGTAAATTTTACAATAAATAAAAGAACATTAACAGTAAAAGCAGAAGCAAAATCAAAAACATATGGAGCAGGAGATCCAGGATTAACATATACATATAGTAATCAAGTAAGTGGACAAACCCCAAAATTTAGTGGAGCATTATCAAGAGATGCAGGAGAAAATGTAGGAACATATGAAATAAAACAAAATACATTAGCCCTAGCAGATAATTCACCATTTTTAGCAAATAATTACACATTAGCATATACAGGAGCAAATTTAACAATAAATAAAGCAGCCACAGCAACAGCAGCGGCAGCAGACAAAACATATAATGGAGAAAGCCAAACAGGAGTAACAGGAAGTTATGTAAGTTGGGCAAACTCAACAACAGGAATTGATGCAGGAAGCTATACAGCAATAGCAACCCCAGATGAAAACCATGCATGGAGTGATGGAACAACAGCAGCAAAGAGCATAACATGGACAATGTCAGCAAAAGAAGTAGCAGTAACATGGGAAACAATAACATTTACATATAATGGAGCAGCACAAGGACCAACAGCAACTGCAGAAAGTGGAGTAACAGGAGAAACAATAAATATAACAAGAACAACAGGAACAAATGCAGGAAGTTACACATCAACAGCAAGCATATCAAGTGTAGCAGGAGGAAGAGCTAAAGCTGAAAACTATAAATTAACAGGGGCTGCAAAAGCGTTTACAATAAATAAAGCAAATTTAACATTGACATTTAGTGAAAACAGTGGAAGTGTAAGTTACCAAAATGGAACGGGTTTATTTACAGTTACACCATCTGGTTATGTAGATTCAGAAACTGGAACATTGAGCGTTACAAGTGAAAATACGGATTATATAACGGTTACAAGCGAAAATGCAGCAACGGCAAAGAATAATACAGCTGTAACTGTAGGCTATAAAGCAAATCAGTATACTTCTTCAAAAATAAATATAATAGTATCTATAGCAGCAACTACAAATTATAATGGTGTTTCTAAAAATTATGAAATAACTATAAGTGATTCAATTGCACCAACAATTAGGGTAAGTAGTAATACAACTTATGCAAAATCACAAAATGTAACAATTACTTTAAGTGATGAAGGAAGCGGTCTTGCAGCAGGAACATATGGAATAACATATGTTGGAATTCCTGCAACAAATGGATCAATAACATCTAAATCATTAAGTATTATTGTTTCTATATCGGGAATTAAAAGTGCATCAACAAGTGTAACTGTAAGTGATGGAACTGGAATTTATGATGGAACTGCAATAGTACAAAGTATTGTAAATGATGTTTCAGGAAATTCATTAGCGGCGGGAACTAGTGTTACAGGAGAACAATATCTTGATAATACAGCACCAGAATTATCTGACTTTAAATATGCTATTTCAATTTCTAAGCCATCTTCATACTCATCAGCAAGTTATAATGTTAAATTTGATATAACAGAAGGACACTCAGGAATGGCTGGCTATTATGACACAGTAGATTTAAGCACATCATTATCATCAACAGATAGTAGATGGAAGGCTCATACTGGTAAAACAATAGTTATTGAAGACATGAAGTATGGAACAACTAAGAAAATTTGGTTAAAAGATAATGCTGGTAATGTATCATATAAGAATTTTTCATTATCACCAGTTGCAGTATCTACTGAAACAGATTGTTACGTGCTATATCCAACATTACAATCTGCAATAGGAACGGCTTCAAGTAATAGTGATTTGCGGAAATGGAACAGTTTCTGGAACAGTTACATTATTAAAAAATGTTAAAGAAAAAATTAATAATAAGAGAACAGATAAAACTATAACAGTTTCTTTAGGGACTTATAGAGTGGAATGGAGTGAAGATAATACATATGTAATATATAATTATGGAAAGTTAACTCTTAGAGGAACATCATCAACTAGTCAGGCTAATATAGGTTCAACACAATATTCAAATACAAATGGAATATATAATGGTAGTAATGGAACTTTAATATGTTGGTATCTAAGCTTTAATTCTTATAAGACATCATTGAGTAATAATGGAACTGCATATATACATTATTCTGATATGAGTCCAGTAAGTTCAAATGCAATATATTCTAATGGAGGAACTATTGATTTATCAGGTTCAACATTGAGCGTGCAAGGCTCAAGTTCTCCAACAGTAAGAATTATAAATACAACTTTGAATTTTAAATTTGGAACAATTACATCAGCATTGGGGGGAAAAGCTATATATGCTTCAGGCGCATCAGTATTAAATGTATCAGGAGGTACAATATCAAGTGATACAAGGACTTCATGTAAAGATACATTGATAGGAGTTTATGGCGATAGTGCAAAAATGAATATGACTGGTGGAACAATAAATAATACAAAACATAATATGGCAGTTGCAGTTGATGGGCAATCATCATTTACCATGAGTGGAGGAACAATTAATGCATCTTCTGCCCATGCACTAAAAACGGAATCTAAAGCAAATCCATCAATAAATATAACAGGAGGAACAATTTCACATACAACTGCATCTACAACTAGTGGAAGTGTTACAACTTCTTGGTGTGCAATTTTGGCAGAAATGAATGACACAAGTACAAGTAGTAGAAATTATATAAATATAAATGGTGGTAAAATTAGTTCTAAATATTCATGTGTAATAGGAATAAGTGATAAGGGAACTGGTAGAGCAGCAATAACAATTGGAAATAGTTCTACAACATACACAAATTCAACGCCTGAATTAATATCATATGAATCATATATAGTTGATGCTTCTAATACGCCAAATAAACCAAGTGTGTATTTTTACAATGGCAGTATGACATCAAAGCAAAGTAGTTATAATAACAATTGTAATGCTTATGTAAGATCAGGATATAGTAGAAAATCAAATTATGGTTCACCACATGGTGCATATTATTATCATACATTAACAAAAAATTAAAAGCTAATTTAGAGTTGAACTCTGTTAAAAAAGCAATAAAAAATATATATAAAAATTTTTAAAAGTATTGACTTTTCACAGTATTTTTGGTATTATTTTAAATGCTTACTAATAAAATTTAGTATGCATTTAAATGCGGGAATAGCTCAGTTGATAGAGCGCTGCCTTGCCAAGGCAGAGGTCGCGGGTTTGAGCCCCGTTTCCCGCTCCAAAATATTGTGTTCTAATTTTAAAATAATGGAATATAATTAATTAAATGGCGACATAGCCAAGTGGCTAAGGCACGAGTCTGCAAAACTCTGATCCCCGGTTCGAATCCGGGTGTCGCCTCCAAAAAATAAAACCTATTATTACGTGTTATTACGTTTTAATAGGTTCTATTTTTTTCTAAAAATAAGTACAAAAAAGTGAAATAATCGACAAAATACTATTGACGATTTATATTTAAAATTATAAAATATAGTCAATAAAAATGAGAAGGAAAAAAGTTATGAATAAAGAAATAATGGAAATAGTAGAAATTAAGAATGAAATTGAAGATTTAAAAAAATTAAATGCAGAAGAAAATGAAAAAATTAATAAAAAAATTAAAGAGGTTAAAGCTTCAAGCAAAAAATTAATTGAAGGTAAATTTGAAGAGATTTTTGAAACTTTTAATTTTAGCATGCAAAATAACCAAGGAAAATCAAATGCAAATTCTACTGAAAACATAAATAAAATAATTGAGAAAAAAATAAATTCATATGTAGAAAAGCAAGAAAATGATATGGGGGATTTAACATCACTTGTAGAAGAAATTGCAAATAGAATAATAGATGAAAACAAGAAAATAACCCAAAGATTAAATGAGCAAGAAGACAATTATACAGCAGAAGAATATGAGCAAACATTTACGGATATAAAAAGAATTATAAAGGTTTTAGAAAAAGAAATCCAAAGTGTTCAAGATGAAACAAAGGGGAAAATAAATGAAATAAAAGAAAAAGAAAATTATAATAATGAGCAAATTGAACAAATAGAAGAAAAGGTAAATGAACTTTTAGAAAATAAAAATGATGTAGTAGAAGAAGAAATTAATAAAAAAATTAATGAAATTTCAAGTAAATACGAAAATGAAAACAATAAAATAAAAAATGAAGTTACAAGCATAGACGAGAAAACAAAAGCAACAATTTTAAATTTAAATAAACAAATACAAACCTTAAGAAATGAAATATTAGAAAAATTAGAAGAAAACGATGAAATATACCAAATACAAGATAAAATAGAAGAAGTAAATAAAAAAGTAGAAAAAAATTGCCAAGAATTACAAGAACAAAAAGAAATTGCAAAAAAAGTTGAAGAAATAAGTGAAAAAGTACAAGAAAATAGCCAAGAATTGCAAGAGCAAAAAGAAGTCTCAAAGAAAATAGAAGAGATAAGTCAAAAATTACAAGAAAATAGCCAAGAATTGCAAGAGCAAAAAGAAGTCTCAAAGAAAATAGA
>ERZ773194.1866-NODE-1866-length-21486-cov-6.226588_pt1 | contig 21486 bp, 21 predicted proteins | sample MGYA00511240_ERZ773194 | MGnify/ENA primary metagenome ERZ773194 (study PRJEB29015, sample SAMEA2737774) | human gut metagenome | biome: human gut; feature: human-associated habitat; material: faeces | place: China | collected 2012 ... | reverse complement strand
TTTTTTCCCTTTTACTTTTCTAAAATATTGACGTCCATTAAACGAACGTCTAAAAAACATTCTTTGTTTTTAATGTCTTCGTTTTCAGCTTTTTATGAGCGAATAACTAACATAACTGTTTTTCTACTTCTTTTTTCCGCGATGGTAGGAAGTTCTAAAACAAGATGGATGCTAACTAAACTGTTGAAAATAACTGCATTACATAAATTGATCGGAAGTGCTTCAGTACTCCGGTGTCCCTAAAGAACGCCTTTTTCATTAGGATTTAATCACTTTATACTCTACAATTATTATTATAATGTCTCGTTCCTCAGTAAAGACATCTTCTGCTGTACAGTGCAATTCTGGTACTCAACCGTCGACTGTTAATCCTCAATCGGATATGAATTGGTTTGCAATTCGGGTTTCTTACAGTCGTGAGTTGGCTTTGAAAGCGATTTTGGATGCTGAGAAAATTGAGAATTTCATTCCGATGCGTTATGAATATGTCATAAAGTCTGGTAAGCGTGTTCGTAGATTACTTCCGGCTATTCATAACCTTGTTTTTGTTCACTCTACTCGTAAACGTATAGATGCTTTGAAAGATGAATTGGAATCTTCTATGCCTATACGTTTTATCATGAATCGTGAGTTTTGCCGACCTGTAGTTATCCCCGATGCGCAGATGCGTAGTTTTATTCTTGTGGCAGGTAGCCACGAGGAAGCTATTCTTTATGTGGAACCTGCCGAATTACATTTGGCAAAAGGGCAAAAAGTACGTATTACGGGTGGTGTATTCGAGGGGGTAATAGGTGAATTTGTCCGTATTCGCCACGACCGTCGTGTAGTGGTCAATATTGAAGGTGTCATGGCTGTTGCTACTACTTTTATTTCGCCATCACTCGTTGAACCTGTTGAATAATTTTCTATTTGTAATTCATAATTTATCAATCATAAACCATACTTAGTCAATGGATTCATTATTTTCCTTAGCCCATAATCTTCTTGTTTATGGGTTGGACGGAAGTCCCATCTACGTTGACCAGTTCACACGTTTGAATCGTGATGTTTACGAGCAGGCTCTTGATCTTTACGGTACTCGAGGCAAGACTGTGGAAGCGGAAGCCGAACTCTGTCTTGGTCTTTTAGTGGCTTTTGCCGCTACAATTTACGATAACGGTCATAAGCAAGAATACATTCAGAATGTATTGGACCGTAGTTGGGAAGTTCTTCCTAAACTACCGGCATCATTGCTCAAAGTTCGACTTTTGACTTATTGTTATAGCGAAGTTTATGATAAGGAATTAGCTCAAGAAGCACATGCTATTATCAATACGTGGGATCAGTCACAGTTGACGTTGGAGCAGGTGGAGATTATTGAGGATCTGAAGAATTTTGAAGAAAATCAATATCCTTGGGATAGTTCTTACGAATAAATTTGGGGTATAATGTTCAAATAGTCTCTTATGTGTATTAATAAAATAGTAATGATTTAATTTGTAAATGAAGATTTTTAAGGTAGTCTATTTAATAATAAGGTGCTAGCTAATGAATCTTTACTTTATTGATAATAATGAAATCTTTAAAACATCGGGCTATTGGGGGAGTTGCATGGAGTGCAGTTGAACGTTTCTCAACGCAAGGAATATCTTTTTTACTTGGTATTTTTATAGCACGCTTAGTTGCCCCTGAAGAATATGGTCTCATTGCTATGTTAGCGATATTTATAGATATTGCTCAAAGTTTTGTAGACAGTGGTTTTTCGAATGCTTTGATTCAGAAAAAGGATAGGAAAAGTATTGATTTCTCAACAGTTTTTTATTTTAATATTATAATATCGTTAATAGTATATGGTATTTTATATTTATTAGCTCCAAGTATATCTTCATTTTATAATGAACCAATATTGGTGGTTGTATGTCGTATCTTAGGATTAGATATTGTTATTACATCATTAGCCTTAGTGCAAAGAACTATTTTGCAAATAGACATTGATTTTAAGCGTTTGACGAAAATTTCACTTCTAGCTACAGTTCTTAGTGGTGTTTTGGGACTTTTTCTTGCATGGAAAGGTTTTGGAATTTGGGCATTATTAATTCAACGGATTACGAATACTATATTTCAAGTTATATTATTGTGGAGTACTTCTTCATGGAGACCGCAATTTATATTCTCGATAGCTTCTTTTAAAGTGTTATTTTCATTTGGCTCAAGATTAATGTTAGGAGGATTATTACATACTATATATTTGAATTTATATCCATTAATAATCGGTCGTTTTTTTAATTCTGTTAGCGTTGGCTTCTTTACCAGAGCACAACAATTAGGCGTTTTCCCCTCTAATAATGTTACATATATAATTAAACGAGTAACATATCCTTTACTTTGTACAATGCAAGATGATGATCGTAAAATGGAGGAAGCGCAATTTCGTATTATGCGTTTAACAGCTTTCGTTGTTTTCCCTTTGATGGTAGGATTAGCAGTTTTAGCAGAACCTGTAATAACGATACTTTTAACAGCGAAATGGCTGCCAGCAGCTCCGATGCTTTCTCTATTATGTTGTGCTTATATGTGGTTTCCCATAATGAGTTTAAACGATCAATTACTAAGTATAAAGGGGCGTAGTGATTTGTCTCTAAAAGCTGAAGTTATAAAAAAAATTGTGGCTATCGTTTTGTTGGTTTTAGCAGTTCCTTTGGGGATTAAAGCAGTCTGTGTTAGTCTTATTGTATATGCTTTTTTTGATATGATTATTATTTTATTATTTGTACGGAAAATATCCAGTATTGGTTTTATGTCAGAAATGAAAGTCTTATTTCCGATATGTATAGTTACTGCTATTATGGGTGTATGTGTATGGATAGTAAAAGAAATAGTTATTACTCCTGTTTTAATTTTATTGGTAGGTACTCTCGTTGGATGCATAGTCTATTTATCATTAATCTATTTTTTTAGATTACGTGAAAGGGCTTTTTTACATTATCTATTATTAAAACTCAAATAGATTTCAAATAAAAGTATGGTAATTTCAAGTAATGATATGCTTTTTTATAAAATAAAGGAATTTTATCGTCGATTGATAAGTGAAGAGTGGAATATTGGATTTGTAAATAACTTAGATGATTTACTGAGTCAGGAACATTTGAACATACAGTGGATGAAACATTCTTATACAAAAGGATGGTTTGCAGATCCTTTTATTTTAAGAATAACAGATTCGGAAATATTCGTTTTGGTAGAAGAGTTTCAGCATATGAAGCAATGTGGTTGTATATCAAAGCTAATTGTTGATCGTCAAACAATGAGATTAAAATGCGTAAAAGAAATATTGAAATTGAATACGCATCTATCTTTTCCTGCTATATATAGATACAATAATGAAATATATATTTATCCAGAAAATTGTGTGACAGGTCGTCTACAAATATATCATTATGATGAAGAGACAGATATTGTTGAGCCTATACATATATGGTGTAAAGAACCTTTGGTAGATGCAACTTTATATATGGACGGAGATCTTCCTTTCTTACTAGCAACTAAACAGCCTTTTCAAAATGGTAAAAGTTTAGATGTATATATTGCTAGTGGGAACTCCCCTTTAAAATGGTGTTTTGAATATAAGCAAACTATTAATTTTAATGATAATATAGCACGTAATGCAGGACTACCTTTTATTTATAAAGGTAAAACGTTGAGACCAGCACAAAATTGTAATGGAGGATATGGAAAAGGCATTGTCTTGCAGGAATTGACAGTTACGTGTTCAGATATAGTATTGAAAGAAATTAAGCGCTTTTTTCCATCTTCTAAAAAATGGAATGATGGTTTACATACTTTTAATTATTATCATGGAATAGCAGTTGTAGATGGAAGGAGGTTTAGGCATCCAATACTCACTCGATTACATCGTTGGATACAAGGTTTATATTTATTAACTAAATAATACTTGATAGATGTTTGTAAAAAGATACATGAAACGCTTTCAAGAGCGTATGTTGCGTAAAATAGAATGGATGAATCGTATAAGGAACTTAAATGATTTTGTGCTTCACTCTTCTGAGCAAGGAATATCGGCAGATAGATATTGTAATAATGAAGTAATAGTATCATTGACTACATATGATAAGCGATTGCATTCGGTTTATTTGACTATTGAAAGCATAATGCAGCAAACAATGAAACCTAATAAAATTATATTATGGTTAGAAGATGAATTGAAAAAGGTGGAGCTTCCTCGAACATTACAGAAGCAAATGAAAAGGGGGTTGGAAGTTAGTTATTATAAGAATATTCGGTCATATAAGAAATTGATACCCACATTACAGAAGTACCCAAACGATGTAATAATAACAGTCGACGATGATTTGATATATGAAATTGATGTTGTTGAAAAATTGGTACGAGCTTATAATGAAAATCCGGCATTGATATATTTTAATAGAGGACATCGAATTACATTAAAAAAAGATGGTAAACCTAATAAGTATAAGAAATGGAATAAAAGGATTCATGATTTGGATATTTCTCCATTAAATTTTCCTACTACAGGAGGAGGTACTTTATTTCCTCCTCATTGTTTTAGTGATGAAGTTTTTAATGAGGATGTTTTTATGAATATATGTGGCTCAGCAGATGATGTATGGTTTAAAGCTATGGCATTATATAATAATGTATTAAGTAGGAAAGTATATACTCATAATTTTTCAGGAGAGGATTATTTAGAAAATATGAATGTTCAAGATATAGCTTTATCTCATTACAATACTGCCGCCGGAGGAAATGATGTACAGCTTTTAGCTGTCTTTGATAAATATTCATTGTATGATAAGCTATAGTGATAGTTTTTGTAGTTGATTTTTTGAAGAATAGTTATTTCTTTTCAGTTTGAAATGATAGATTTTGTTATAACATGGGTAGACGGAAATGATCCGAAATGGAGAAAAAAATTTGAATCTTATTCGGAAGAGTACGAGGGAGATAAACGTACTGTGCGTTATCGTGATTGGGATTTATTGCAATATTGGTTTCGAGGAGTTGCCCAATATGCTCCATGGGTCAATTGTATTTTTTTTGTAACAGAAGGACATATTCCGAATTGGCTAAATACAAAATGCCCAAAATTGAAAATTGTGAAGCATAGTGATTTTATTCCTAAAGAATATTTGCCATTATTTAATTCTAGAGCAATAGAGGTAAATTTGCATAGAATACATGGTTTATCGGAACATTTTGTTTATTTTAATGATGATTTTTTCCTTATTAATACTATAAAACCTTCTTTTTTCTTTAATAAAGGATTACCATGTGATATAGCCGTTTTAAATGCTTTAGATGGCGGTGGAGTCTCTGATGCTATAATGGAGTCTCTTATAATTCTTAATCGACATTTTAATAAAAGAACAGTTATTTGTGATAATGTATTAAAATGGTTTAATTATAGATATGGTAGCTTTATGCTTCGTACATTATTTCTGTTGCCATGGCCTAATTTTACTGGATTTTATGACTCACATCTTCCTACCCCATTTTTGAAGTCAACTTTTATAGAAGTTTGGCAGAATGAGAATGATATCTTATGTAAAACTTCTAAATCTAAATTTAGAACATATGGAACTGTTAATCCTTATATATTTAGATATTGGCAATTGTTAACAGGAAAATTTTATCCCCAAAATCCATGTAGAAAAGCTCTTTATATTCAACTGTCTAATGAGAATTTGGAATATATAATATCTGTTATAACGCAGCAAAAGAAAGCCATTGTTGTATTGAATGATTCTTCGGATATTAACGATTTTGATTTATATAAACATGAATTAATTAAAGCTTTTGATGAGATTTTACCAACCAAATCTTGCTATGAAATTTAGCTTTTATGATTACTATACTGATTTATAACGTTATACTGTTTGGGAGTATTATATGTGCTTATTTTGCTGAATATGCTAAATATTATAATCAGCGAGTTTTATCTCGTGTGTTATGTTTTATAATCATATTTACTCCAGCAGCTATTCGTTATGATATTGGTACTGATTATTCTTTTTATGTCGATGCTTATAATTCGTTTTTTTTACTTTCTGATTATGAATTTGGATTTAGAATAATTGTAAATCTATTGAATTATTTTTCTCTTCCTCCACAGTCTTTATTTGTTTTTACTAGTTTTCTAATCTATGCTCCTGTCTGTTTCTTTTTTAAAAGAGAAGGCTATTTCTTTAAAATAACGTTGTATCTACTGCTATTTTATTTATATTCATATAATGTTATTAGAAATTCAATAGCTTTGTCATTTCTATTACTAGCATTAGAAACTTACTTTAGTGGGGATAAATTTAAAGCATATATAATATATGCTATAGCATGTTTGTTTCATTATTCGATACTTTTTTTTATACCTTTATTCCTGTTAGATTTCATACGTATTGGTAAGATTTACTTAACATTAGGATTTGTGGTAATAATTTATCTTGTGTTTACAAATAAAATATTTTTGTTACTTAATTCTTCCTTGTTTTTTAATAGTAAATATGGTGTTTATGTTGGAAGTGTGCATTCCAATGAAACAGATATAGGATCAGGCATTGGAGTTTTGCTATATATGCTAGTACCAATTGTAGCATTAATTATATTACTATACTATTATAATAATAAAATAAATAGAATGCTTCTATTTATGGTCTTTTCTTATATAATCTCATATATGCTAGCACTGAAAATTCAAATATTAGGAAGATTATCTGATTTGTTTTCAATTTCGCTAATATTCATAATACCATATATAACAAATTCATTATCGGTTAGAATCAAAAATATGAAATATGTTGGATACGCATCATGTTTTCTGCTATTTATGTTATTTCAAATGCAGATTATTAATAATAAGAAGAATAACATGTCAGGTGGACATGGGATAAATCCATATGAAACTATAATTTATTAATGTTATGAATATTGCGATTGTAGGAACTGGTTATGTAGGCCTTGTCACAGGAACTTGCTTTGCTGAATTAGGAGTGAATGTCGTATGCGTTGATATTGACAAAGAGAAAGTGGAACGTTTGAAACAAAGTATTTTACCTATATATGAACCTGAATTAGACGCTATGGTGTCTCGTAATTTGCGGGCTAACCGTTTAAGTTTTACAACAGATTTGGCTGCAGTATTAGATGATGTTGAGATTGTATTCAGTGCAGTTGGTACACCTCCCGATGAAGATGGAAGTGCAGATTTACGTTACGTTTTAGATGTTGCAAAGACTATCGGTCAAAATTTGAATAGATATATATTAGTAGTAACTAAAAGTACTGTACCTGTAGGTACTGCACAGAAAGTTAAGAATGTTATACAGGAAGAATTAAATAAACGACAGGTTCATGTAGATTTTGATGTTGCTTCTAATCCTGAATTTTTAAAAGAAGGAAGTGCTGTCGATGATTTTATGAAACCTGATCGAGTTATTTTAGGTGTAGAGTCTGATAAAGCGAAAGAACTATTCACTCGCCTCTATCAACCAATGATGCTTAATAACTTTCGCGTTATATTTATGGATATTCCATCAGCTGAGATGACTAAATATGCAGCAAATTCTATGTTAGCAACTAGGATTAGTTTTATGAATGATATTGCTAATCTTTGTGAATTAGTAGGGGCTGATGCCAATATGGTCCGTAAAGGAATAGGGACAGATAGTCGTATAGGAAGTAAATTTTTATATCCAGGATGTGGTTATGGTGGTTCTTGTTTTCCGAAAGATGTAAAAGCTTTAATAAAAACTGCAGAAAGTAATGGATATAATATGCATGTCTTAAATGCAGTAGAATTGGTTAATCAGAAACAAAAAAACATCTTATTTGAAAAATTTCAAAAGCATTATAATAATGTAGAGGGGAAAAGAGTTGCTATTTGGGGACTATCTTTTAAACCTAATACAGATGATATGCGCGAAGCTCCTTCATTAGTTTTGATTGATAGTTTATTGAAAGTTGGCTGTATAATTTCAGTTTATGATCCTATCTCAATGGATGAATGCAAAAGACGTATAGGTAATGTTGTTTCATATGTATCTGATAAGTATGAAGCAATTATTGATGCGGATGTATTGTTTCATGTTACAGAATGGAAAGAGTTTCGTATTGTAGATTGGGAGAAAGTAAAGAAAGCTATGGCAAAGGATCCTGTAATTATCGATGGGCGGAATGTTTATAATCTTGAAGATCTAAGAAATAGTGGCTTTCATTGTTATAATATAGGTGGGTGTTAAATATTATGCCTATTCTTTTTCAAATAAGTATTGAAGTCAATTCTGGCTCTGTAGGCCGTATTGCAGAACAAATAGGGCAAGTTGCTATCTCACATGGTTGGGAGAGTTATATTACGTATGCTCGAAATCATTTGTCTAGTCAATCTAAGACAATAAAAATTGGAACCAAGTGGGAGTTGTACTGGCATGGAATAATGACTCGCTTATTTGATAGGCATTGCCTGCATTCTACAAAAGCTACTAAGAAACTAATACAACAAATTGATAGGCTGAAACCTGATATCATTCAACTTCATCACATTCATGGTTACTTTCTGAATATGGAGGTCTTGTTTAAATATTTATCTTCTATTTCAATACCTGTTGTGTGGATATTTCATGATTGTTGGGCTATGACTGGTCATTGTGCTCATTTTGACTATGTTGGATGTACTAAATGGTTAAAACAATGTGAGTATTGTGAACAGAAGAAATTTTATCCGGGAAGTTATTTGCAGGATAGATCTTTTGAAAATTATCTATTAAAGAGGAGATTGTTTACTTCAGTAAAGAATATGACTATTGTTCCTGTTTCAAATTGGCTAGGATCTATTGTTTCTCAATCTTTTTTGCGAGATTATCCAGTGGAAGTTATTCAGAATGGTATTGATTTAGGGCTATTTTCTCCTCAAAACAGTCAATGTATAAACCGTATGAAAATAAGATTGGAGCTTTCTGAACATTCAGTTGTTTTGTTAGGAGTAGCAAGTACATGGGATCAGCGTAAGGGACTGTATGATTTTATTCAATTATATGATATTATTCCTTCTGAATGGGAAATTGTATTGGTAGGTTTGTCTAAGTCTCAAATAAAAAAGTTACCTGCGGGAATTATAGGCATAGAAAGGACCGAAAATGTGACTCAGTTAGCAACACTATATTCTTTAGCCTCTGTTTTTATTAATCCAACTTGGGAAGACACTTTTCCTACTACAAATTTGGAAGCGTTGGCATGTGGTACTCCGGTTATAACTTATAGAACGGGTGGAAGTGTTGAATCTGTGTCGGAGGAAGTTGGATATGTTGTAGAAAAAGGGGATATAATGGCTATAAAAGATTGTGTTGGTGAAATTGTGATTAAAGGTAAGAATATTTACAATAATGCTTGCCGTAATCGAGCTTTAGCTTTATATAATAAGGATGATCGTTTTGAGGATTATATTAAGTTATATAATAGACTTATAAGTGAATAATAATTTAAAATAAAATTGGTATGTCCAAAGAATATCAAATATGTAATCACTGTGTGCTTGATACACAAGACCCAAATATTAGATTTGATGAACATGGCGTTTGTGATCAGTGCAATGACTATAAAAATAATGTGGAACCAACTTTGGAATGGGATAGGAAAAAGGTTGAGTTTGATGCAATGATACATAAAATGAAGGAAGATGGTAAAGGACGGGATTTCGATTGTCTTCTTGGAATGAGTGGGGGAGTAGATTGTTCGTATATGCTTCATCTTGCTGTAAAGGAGTTAGGGCTTCGACCATTGGTGTTTCATGTGGATGGTGGATGGGATTCTGAATTTGCTGTTAATAATATCCAAATGATGGTGGACAAACTTGAACTGGATCTATATACCGAGGTTATCAACTGGGAAGAGATGAAAGATTTCCAATTGGCTTTATTTAAGTCAGGAACGCCTTATTTGGATTCAGCGCAGGACTTGGCTTTTGTAGGTGGGGTATATAAGTTTGCAGAAAAACATAAAGTGAAATATATTCTGAATGGTTATAACTTTTCATCGGAGTTCTGTTCTTATCCGTCGAAGTACTATTTTTATGACAGTAAGATGATGAAAGATATCCATAGCCAGTTTGGTGCTAATCCGATGAAGACTTATCCGATGACAAGTGTATTTTATCGTAAATTTTACATGAAATACATAAAAGGGATAAAGTTTGTGAAGTTACTTACCTATTTCCCATACTGCAAAGATGAAGCTAAAGAAATACTACAAAAGGAATATGGGTGGATACCGTACCCTCAAAAACATTTTGAATCCCGTTTCACGCGTTTTTTTGAGAGTTATTGGTTGCCTGAACGCTTTGGGTACGATCCTCGTAAGGTTCAATTCTCAAGTTTAATTCTTGCCGGGCAGATGACACGTGAAGAGGCATTAGAGGAGTTGAAAAAGAAACCATACGATGAGGAGACTATTAAGGATGACTTCAAATACGTAGCCACTAAACTGGGAATCTCTGTAGAAGAATTACAAGGTTATTTTGAGATGCCGCAGAAGTTTTACTGGAATTATAAGAATAATAAAGAGATTCTTGATAAGCTCACCAAATTTGCAGTTAAACTCCATCTTGATAGAGCTCAAACACGATGATTACAATACTTGATTATGGATCGGGGAATATTAACGCTATAAAGAATATTTATGAGCGTTTGAATATTCCGTTTGAATTTGCTACGACAAAAGGACAACTGCAAGATGCAGACCATATTCTTCTGCCGGGAGTAGGGGCTTTTGATGAAACTATTTCTAAATTTATGGATAAGGGATATCTTGAAATACTAAATAAAAAAGTGCTTGATGAGAAAGTACCTCTTTTAGGTATTTGTGTAGGTATGCAGATGCTTGCGGATAGTAGTGAGGAAGGGGTACTAAATGGTCTTGGTTGGATACATGGAAATGTGAAAAGGTTTGATAAGAACCTGATACCTAATAAACCTAAAATACCACATCTTGGCTGGAATTCGATTAAGATTATGCAGGAGTGTCCATTATTTAAGGGTATAGACCCAGAGGTGGGTTTTTATTTTGTCCATTCCTATTATTATGAGTGTGCTGATGATGCCAATGTGGTTTGCAAAACTCAATATGGAGATTTTTTTCATTCTGCAATAAATAAAGAAAATATTTATGGCGTACAATTTCATCCGGAAAAAAGCCATGATAATGGTATTCAGTTACTTAGAAATTTTGCCAATTTATAGTACTATATGTTGAGATCTAGAATAATACCTTGCTTATTGGTGCATAAGAAAGGTTTGGTGAAGACGCTTAAATTTAGCGTAGAGGATGGTAAATATGTCGGTGATCCTATCAATGCTGTAAAAATATTCAATGAAAAGAATGTGGATGAAATAATGGTAATTGACATTGATGCTACAGTAGAAGGGTATGAACCTGACTATGAGATGATAAAAAATGTGGCTACAGAATGCAGAATGCCACTATGTTATGGCGGAGGTATAAAAAACGTAGAACAAGTCCGTAAAATTATAAAACTGGGAGCTGAAAAGGTAGCAATTAGTTCCGCTGCTTTAGAAAATATTAGTTTGCTGAATGAAATGAGTGGGGCGGTAGGTGCTCAAAGTGTGGTACTCGTTTTGGACATAGCTAAAAAGAAGAGTCTTTGGGGAGGGACGCATTATGAAATATTTACTCATAATGGCAGAAGAAAAACAGGAAAGAAATTGTATGATTTTCTAGAAGAAATAAAAAATATTTCATACGGAGAATTGGTTATCAATAATATTGATTTGGATGGTGCAATGACCGGTTATGATATGGATATGTGTGATAAAGTAAGAGAATTGACGGATATTCCTCTTACTTTTCTTGGGGGGGCTGGCTCGTATATGGATTTAAAGCGACTCGTGTCCCGCTTTAAGGTTATTGGTGCAGCTGCCGGAAGTATATTTGTTTTCAAAGGAAAATATAAGGCTGTTCTAATTCAATATCCATTACCAAATGAGAAAAAAGAGATACAGCCATTAAAATAGATGAGTTACTACAATTGTAATAGAAAAAAATCAAAATCTTAAGTGCGATATATGTCAGTTTTTAAAGACAAAGTTTTATTGATCACCGGTGGTACAGGTTCTTTCGGTAATGCGGTTCTACGCCGTTTCCTTGATTCCGATATCAAAGAAATCCGTATATTCTCTCGTGATGAGAAAAAACAGGATGACATGCGTCATCACTTGCAGAACCCGAAAGTGAAGTTCTATATCGGTAATGTGCGTGACCGCCAAAGTGTGGACGGTGTAATGATGGGAGTGGACTATGTGTTCAGTGCAGCCGCATTGAAGCAAGTACCGAGTTGTGAATTTTTTCCATTGCAGGCTGTACAGACCAATGTTGTCGGTACGGATAATGTATTGGAATCTGCCATTGCCCATGGGGTCAAGAATGTGGTGGTACTTTCCACTGATAAGGCAGCTTATCCCATCAATGCGATGGGTATCAGCAAAGCCATGATGGAAAAGGTGGCAATAGCCAAAGGTCGTGCTTTGGGTGAGGATGCGCAGACTACCATTTGTTGTACCCGTTACGGCAATGTGATGGCAAGTCGCGGTTCTGTTATCCCCCTGTGGGTGGAGCAGATAAAAAACGGCAAACCCATCACGATAACGGATCCTAATATGACCCGCTTCATGATGACTCTGGATGATGCCGTGGATTTAGTAATTTATGCGTTTGAACATGGGCATAACGGAGATCTTTTTGTGCAGAAAGCTCCGGCCGCTACCTTGGATGTTCTTGCCCGGGCCCTAAAGGAAACATATGCACAGATAAATCCCGTTTATGGAACCACAGAAGTGAAAACCATAGGTACCCGTCATGGTGAAAAGCTGTATGAGACTTTAGTGACACGTGAAGAAATGGCAAAGGCGATTGATATGGGCGGCTATTATCGTATCCCTTGCGATACCCGAGATTTGAATTATGATAAATTCTTTACGGAAGGTAATGAAAACATAGCCCAGATAGAAGACTACCATTCTCATAATACGGTCCGTCTGGATGTGGAAGGCATGAAAACATTGTTACTGAAACTTCGTTTTATACGTGAAGACCTTGGACTGGAGGAGAAAGCTAAAACAGCGGAGATAAAGAGTGAATAAGCATTATATAAGTTAATATAGCAGGAAATAAAGTGAATAGCGCCATTTTTTCAGAAAAAAGTTTTATCTTTGTTTTAAAACTAAGGTAAACGAGATATGGCAGCGACAGTATTAAATCCGGTTCAACAACATCTATTGAAGATGTTCGCTTTTGATGGTTCGGAAGAAAGATTGATGGAAGTGAAAGAGGTGCTGACAAAGTATTTTTCTCAGAAGTTAGATGACCGTTTGAATGAATTATGGGATTCTGGAATATTAAATCAAGAGAAACTTGATGAATTAAGAAAGATTGATGTCCGTACTCTTTTAAAGAAAGATGAGTAGAATAGTCTTGGATACAAACAGCTTGGTGCAATGCATCTCTCCTAAAAGCAAATATCGTAAAATTTGGGACTGCTTTCTGGATGGAACAAACCTTTTGTGTGTATCTAATGAGATACTCAATGAGTATGAAGAAATCTTAGAACGATTGGCTGGCAAGGAAACAGCCAAAATATTTATAGAACTTATTCTAAACTCTTCTTATACGTTATTTTTTACTCCATATTATAATTTCAATCTGATAAAATCCGATCCGGATGATAATAAGTTTGTGGATTGTGCAATTGTGGCCAATGCCAAATTTATTGTGACAGAGGATCATCATTTTCATATCCTTAAGCAATATAGTTTCCCTAAAGTGGATTTTATCGGGCTGGATGATTTCTACAAACTATTGTAATCTTTCCTTTTTTCTGCGATAAACAGAATTATACCATTTATGAAAATCTTAGTAACCGGCGCCAAAGGGTTTGTCGGTCGAAACCTCGTATCCCAACTGCATAACATTCAATCGGGGAAAGCCCGCAATTATGGAATGGAAGGGAAGGAGTTGACTGTGTTTGAGTATGACGTGAACAGTGACGCCTCGGAGTTGGACGTTTATTGTCGTCAGGCGGATTTTGTGTTCAACCTTGCAGGCGTGAACCGTCCGAAAGAATCGTCGGAATTCATGAAGGGGAATTTTGGCTTTGCCTCCACATTGCTTGATACATTGAAAAAATACGGCAATACGTGCCCTGTGATGCTCTCTTCTTCCACGCAGGCTGCTCAGGATAATCCTTACGGTGAGTCGAAGCGGGCAGGAGAACAACTGATGTTTGATTATAGTAAAGAAACTGGCGCAAAAGTGCTGGTCTATCGTTTTCCGAATGTATTTGGTAAGTGGTGTCGCCCCAACTATAACAGTGCGGTGGCTACATTCTGCCATAATATAGCCCATGATTTGCCCATTCAGGTGAACGATCCTGATGTAGTGATGAACTTGGTATATGTGGATGATGTTGTGGATGAATTGATTGCAGCGTTGAACGGCAGGGAACATCGTAAAGGGGATTATTGTGAAGTGCCTGTGGTGCATACTATAACCCTCGGTAGCATTGCAGTGTTGATAAAGTCTTTCAGGCGGATGTCTGAGAACTTGGATGTTCCTGATTTAAGTGACGCTTTTACCAAGAAACTCTATTCCACTTATCTCTCATATTTACCGGTTGAAAAGTTTTGTTATCCTCTGAAGATGAACGTAGATGAACGCGGCAGCTTTACTGAGATTATTCGTACGGCAGACCGCGGGCAATTTTCTGTGAATATCTCCAAACCGGGTATCACCAAAGGTCAGCATTGGCACCATACCAAAAATGAGAAATTTGTGGTGGTAAGCGGGCATGGTTTGATTCAGCTTCGTAAGATAGGCTGTGAAGAAATCATAGAGTTTGAGGTCAGCGGTGACAGGATTGAAGCAGTGGAAATGATTCCGGGTTATACGCATAATATTATCAACCTGAGCGAAACGGAGGATTTGGTGACTGTGATGTGGTGCAACGAGTGCTTCAATCCGGAACGTCCGGATACTTATTTTGAGAAAGTTTGAGGAGAATAAGAACAAAGGGACAACATAAAAAATGGAAATTAGATTGAATTATTCAGATATCAAGTTTCAGGAGAACGGACGCTTGAAACTCTTGATTATAGTAGGTACCCGCCCGGAAATTATTCGTCTGGCGGCAGTTATCAACAAATGCCGGGAGTATTTTGATTGCCTTTTGGCTCATACAGGTCAGAACTATGATTATAACCTGAATGGTATCTTCTTTCGTGACCTTAAGCTGAACGATCCTGATGTTTATATGGATGCTGTGGGCGATGACTTGGGGGCTACAATGGGCAACATCATCAATGCGGGCTATAAGCTGATGGTACAGACGCGGCCGGATGCTGTGTTGGTGTTGGGTGATACCAATTCCTGCCTTAGCGTAATAGGTGCTAAACGGCTTCATATTCCGATTTTTCATATGGAAGCAGGCAACCGATGTTTTGATGAATGTCTGCCGGAAGAGACGAACCGCCGTATTGTGGATATAATTTCCGATGTGAATCTTTGTTATTCAGAACATGCAAGGAGATACCTGAACGCTTCGGGGGTTGCAAAGGAACGGACTTATGTTACAGGCTCTCCGATGGCTGAGGTGTTGCATGAGAATTTGTCTGCAATCGAATCTTCGGATATTCATCATAGACTGGGCCTTCAAAAAGGCAGGTATATTCTTTTGTCTGCCCATAGGGAGGAGAATATTGATACGGAAAAGAATTTTCTTTCGTTGTTTAAGGCAGTCAATGCTATGGCAAAGAAATATGACATGCCAGTTCTCTACAGTTGTCATCCTCGCAGCAGGAAGCGTCTGGAGGCAAGTGGCTTTGAACTTGACAGCCGCGTGGTGCAGCATGAACCTCTCGGTTTCCATGATTACAACTGCTTGCAGATGAATGCGTATGCTGTGGTGAGTGATAGCGGTACGCTGCCTGAGGAAAGTTCTTTCTTTACTTCTGTGGGACATCCTTTCCCGGCGATATGTATCCGTACGAGTACAGAACGTCCCGAGGCTTTGGACAAGGGCGTCTTTGTTTTGGCGGGTATTGATGAGAGCTCACTGTTGCAGGCGGTGGATACTGCCGTAGCAATGAATGCTAACGGTGATTATGGTATTCCAGTTCCGACTTACTGTGATGAGAATGTATCGACTAAAGTTGTGAAGCTGATACAGAGCTATACAGGGGTGGTGAATAAAATGGTTTGGAGAAAATAAAAGAGCATGTCTAAAAAAATCTTGATACATAGCTTGATTTTTAGTCCGGATGGGGTGTCAACAGCATATCTCTATAATGATATTGCTTTGAAATTTCAAGAAAACGGTTATGAAGTAGTGGTGTTGACAACTACTCCCCATTATAATATTGTAAAATCACAGTTAGCTGCACAGCCGTTGAAATGGAAAATATTGGGAATTTGTAAAGAAAGTAATTTTCATGGAATTAGGGTTCTTCATGTGCCACAGAAGAAGTTTAAATGTACTTTTCTACGAATATTAGGATTTACTTATTGGCATGTTGTGTCTTTTTTTATTTGTTTGTTTCAGAAAGATATAGATGTCATATTGTCTCCTTCTCCTCCATTGACTATCGGTGTAATAAACCTTTGGCTGGCGAAAATTAAAGGTTGTAAGACGATCTATAATGTACAGGAAATATATCCAGATATTTTAAAGAGAAAAGGAGGCCTCGTTATAGAGCTTTTACATAAAATGGAACGATATGTTTATAGCCATTCTACAGCTGTTACAACAATAGATCAAGTCTTTTATAATGTAATAGTAGAGAGGTTTAGGGATAAATCCAAACTTCATATTATACCTAACTTTGTAGATACAGAATTGTATAATCCTCACTCTGGAAATATAAGTTTATTAGATTCTAATTTGTTTCCAACCACAGCTTCTTTGAAACTACTTTATGCAGGAAATATTGGCTTTGCACAAGATTGGGAACCTTTAATCCGTTTAGCAGAAAGAACTAAGGGATGTCCATTTGAGTATTTTATAATTGGTGAAGGAGTTATGAAGACATATCTTGAAGAAAAAGTATGTGAATTAGGTTTGACTAATGTACATATTTTGCCATATCAACCAAGGTCTTTAATGCCATCTATCCTTGCCTACTCAGATCTTCAGTTTATTTTTATGAATCCTGATATGGAAATGCAAGGATTCCCTTCCAAAGTTTATACAATTATGGCATGTGGGAGACCTTTATTGGTTTGCTCTGGAAATGATACACCTATCGTTAAATTCTTGCAGGAACATAATTGTGCAAAGTTGATCACAGAAAAGAATATGGATGACAAAGTCGAAAAAATGATGAGCTGGTTAAATACGGTTTCTAGCGATGAATTGACTTCTTTGGGGCATAATGGAGTGGAGGTAATTGAAAAAATGTATACTAAAGATGTAATTACTCGGGAATATATGAATTTGGTTGATTCTTTATGACTATATGTATTCATAGAACACTATAAATACTATATTTATGAATATACTAATTACTGGAATCCATGGTTTTGTGGGTTCCAATCTTGTAATGTCTCTAAAGGGGCATTACAGCCTTTATGGACTGGATATTATTGCTCCTGAAAAAGAGGGGGTAATAAAGACTTTCTTTTGGGAAGATATTAATCCGACTTTTTGTCCAATGCAGAATCTACCTAAATTTGATGCGATTATTCATTTGGCAGGTAAAGCACATGATACGAAAAATAAGTCTGCTTCTCAAGTTTATTTTGATATTAATACGGGATTGACGCAGAGAATTTTTGATTTTTTTTTAGAATCAACTGCTAAGAAGTTCATCTTTTTTAGTTCGGTAAAAGCTGCTGCTGACAGTGTAGTAGGGGACATACTGACAGAGAACGTGATACCTATGCCGATAGGGCCTTATGGAGAGAGTAAGATTAAAGCAGAAAACTATATTCTTTCGAAATTGGGAACTAATAATGAAGATTTAAAACAATGTGATAAAAAAGGAAAACAGGTATATATTTTGCGCCCTTGTATGATTCATGGACCCGGTAATAAAGGCAACTTAAATTTGCTTTATAATGTGGTGAAGAAAGGTATTCCTTGGCCTTTGGGTGATTTTGAAAATAAGAGGTCTTTTACTTCAATAGATAATCTTTGTTATGTCATAGAAGGTTTACTTACTAAGAATGTCGCAAGCGGTATTTATCATATGAGTGATGATGAAGCTTTATCAACGAATGAATTGATTACTTTGATATGTGGAGTTTTAGGGAGTAAGCCACATCTCTGGAAGATAAATAAACGTATCATGGAAGGATGTGCTTATGTTGGTACATGGTTACGGCTTCCGTTGAATATAGAGCGTTTACGAAAATTAACAGAAAATTATGTAGTAAGTAATGCTAAAATAAAGGCTGCCCTGGAGATTGAAAAAATGCCTGTACGGGCACAGGAGGGGATAGAGAAAACAATCAAGTCATTTATTTAAAATAGATTATATGTATTATTTGATAGTCTTAGTTCTGCTATTTTTAGCAGAACTTTTTTATTTTAAAGTCGCGGATAAGTATAATATCATTGACAAACCTAATGAGCGTAGCAGTCATACACGAGTAACCCTGCGTGGTGGGGGAGTTGTCTTTTATTTCGGAGCATTGGTATATTTTCTGACGAGTGGATTTGAGTATCCATGGTTTATGCTAGCACTGACTTTTGTGGCTATTATTAGTTTCATAGATGATATTCGTTCCACATCTCAGAAATTAAGATTGGTGTTTCATTTTTCGGCTATGGCTTTGATGTTCTATCAATGGGGATTATTTTCTTTATCTTGGTGGTGGATAATTATAGCTTTGATAATATGTACAGGTATTATTAATGCTTATAACTTTATGGATGGTATTAACGGGATAACTGGAGGTTATTCATTGGTAGTTTTGCTGTCTTTGGCTTATATCAATGAGGAAGTTACTCCGTTTGTGGAACAAGACCTGATTTATACAGTAATAATGTCAGTACTGGTTTTTTGTTTCTTCAACTTCAGAAAGAAAGCACGATGTTTTGCAGGTGATGTGGGGTCGGTAAGTATTGCTTTTATTTTATTATTCTTGCTAGGAAAGCTGATTATCCAAACAGGGGATTTTAGTTGGATTATATTGCTGTCAGTATATGGAGTGGATAGCGTATTGACAATTTTTCACAGGTTGATGTTGCATGAGAACATAGGCTTACCGCATCGTAAGCATTTATATCAGTTAATGGCTAATGAACTAAGGATACCTCATGTGGTGGTGTCTGTTATCTATATGGTATTGCAATTTTTGATAGTGGCAGGATTATTGTGGTTACCGGTAGATCATTGGGTGTATTTTTTTACGGTTATTGGTGGTTTAGCCGTAATTTACATTATTTGTATGTACAGATATTATCCTTTGCACGAGACTTACTTGAAACAACAAAATATAATAAAGTGATATTTGGGATATAGTTGCTTTATTCAATATGAATAAAAACGTTTTTGTTCAAATTGTAGGATTTTTTGGCCTTTTTGTTAATTGGGAATTGAAAATATTGCTTGTTATGTTGTATTATTTCTATCTTTGCACCCCGAATTTTTAAATTATAAACAGACATGAAAAAAATTGTTGCAAGTTTGGTATTGTGCATGGCTGTTATTGCAGCTAATGCGCAGAAAGCAGTAGAAGGGAACAAGTTTACAGATAATTGGTCGGTAGGCTTCAATGCTGGTGGAACTACTCCGCTTACTCATAGCGCTTTTTTCAAAAATATGCGGGCTGTATTGGGAGTAGGACTGGACAAGCAGGTAACTCCGGTATTAGGTTTGGGATTTGAAGCAATGACAAGCATCAATACTACGCCAAGTCGGACAGCATTTGATAATACGAACCTGAGTGTGCTGGGTACATTGAACTTAAGCAATCTGTTTGGCGGTTATGCCGGTGCACCGAGACTTTTTGAGGTAGAGACTGTTGCCGGTATCGGTTGGCTGCATTATGCTGTAAATGGTGAAAGTGACCTTAACAGTATGTCAAGCAAATTGGGACTTAACTTCAACTTCAATCTGGGAGAAGAGAAAGCATGGACTTTGGCTTTCAAACCGGCTTTGGTATATGACATGAGTGCAGACGGAACTGACAATGTATGTTTCAATGCCAATCGTGCCGCATGGGAGTTTACAGCCGGATTGAAGTATCACTTCAGTTGCAGTAACGGTAAACATTACTTCACCATTGTGAAACCGTATAATCAATCGGAAATAGATGCTTTGAATGATCAAATCAACAATATGCGCCGGGAAGCTGATGATAATGCTGCTGCGTTGAAGAATGCCAACCAGAAAGCTGCTGATTTGGAAAAAGCACTGAATGATTGTAAAAATCAGGCTCCGAAAGTAATTACAGAGACTGTTACCAACAATAAGAAGACTTTGGAATCTGTTGTTACATTCCGTCAAGGCGGTACTTCTGTAGAGTCTTCACAAACTCCTAATGTAGAGCGTATCGCTACTTATTTGAAGAATCATAAAAATGCAACCGTATCTATCAAGGGATATGCTTCTCCGGAAGGAAATGCTGATGTAAATGCTCGTATCGCTAAACAACGTGCAGAATCAGTGAAGAATATGCTTATCAACAGATACAAGATTGCTGCAAATCGTATAACTGCCGAAGGTCAGGGTGTAGGTAATATGTTTGAAGAACCTGATTGGAACCGCGTCAGCATCTGTACAATCAATGAAGATTAATTTGCATCTGTCTATAATAGACAACTAATCAACGGTATCATAATCTATTTTCAGAAAACAGCTCCAATGGGGCTGTTTTCTTTGTTTATACCGGTGTTTTTGCTAATTATTTCAAAACTTATAAACGAAAAAACGTATATTTGCATATGGCTTCTAAAAAAGAATAGAATGGAACAAATGCGCAAATTGCCAATAGGCATACAAACTTTTGAGAAACTACGTGAAGAAAACTACCTTTATGTAGATAAGACTGCATTGGTTTATCGGATTGCATCTACCTCTGTGCCTTATTTTTTGAGTCGTCCACGTCGTTTCGGAAAAAGCCTGCTTATCTCCACTTTTGAGGCTTACTTTCAAGGACGTAAGGACTTGTTTGAAGGACTTGCTATAGAAAAATTGGAAACCGAATGGAAAGAATATCCGGTATTTCATTTGGATTTGAACGCCGAGAAATATGATAGTAAGGAAGCACTGGAACAGGTGCTTTCTCGTAATCTAAGTCTGTGGGAAGATCGATGGGGAAAGGATGCGGCAGAAGATACAATTGCTTCCCGTTTTGCAGGAGTACTTAGGCGTACTTACGAACAGACCGGCAAACAAGCAGTAGTACTGATCGATGAATATGACAAGCCATTGCTTCAGGCTATCCTTGATGAGCCGTTGTTGGAAGAATACC
>ERZ773194.1860-NODE-1860-length-21522-cov-3.279406_pt1 | contig 21522 bp, 18 predicted proteins | sample MGYA00511240_ERZ773194 | MGnify/ENA primary metagenome ERZ773194 (study PRJEB29015, sample SAMEA2737774) | human gut metagenome | biome: human gut; feature: human-associated habitat; material: faeces | place: China | collected 2012 ... | reverse complement strand
CCCAGATAAAACCTGCCAAAATAAACCTGTCCCTTTTTGGCAGGTTATCGCTTCCAAAAGTGGAGGATGAGCGTCGTGCGGTTTTGCTGTTCGGTTTTGACCAGGATGTTGTGGATGTGGGTCTTGACGGTGCCCACGGCAAGGAATAGCTCGTCAGCGATCTCTTGGTTCGATTTGCCCAGTACGACCAGACGCATAACTTCGGTCTCACGGTTGGAGAGCTTGTAGGCGTTGCGATAGAAGGGCATCTGCTCTTCGATGTGTCGATCAAGATCGCTGACGTTCTTTTCCTCGGGCGCCTCCTGCATGCGGATTGAAAGCACGTGGTAGGAGTAGATGATCAGCAGAATCGCAAAGTAGCAGGCAAAGACGTTTTCGCTAAAGTTGCGCTCGGACAGATATAGTTGCAGCCAAGAGGGCGCCAGACTCATGGGGACAATCAGAATGTTGTAGAAATCCTCGGCAACGATGCAACCGACCAGAATAGCGCCGATAATCAGGTGCTTTCGTTGGTTGTTAACGCGTGCCTTCAGCTCGACTTGTGTGCTCTTGCGTGCCGTCCAAAAGATATATAGCCCCACGAAAACAAGGAATACCTGACGCATCGTGTAGTAGAGCCATTGATGCATGGGGCCGTAGGGGACAGCGACGATAATCAGCAGCTCGCTCAGCAAGAACGTTGCGACGGGAATGACAAACTGCTTTTTTGAATGCTTGTCGAGCAAATCCATGGCAATGAGCCAAATAAAAGCCTGCGAAGCGGTCGCCACAAAGGTCCGCAACACAGGCATGGTAATTGAGTAATAGTCGCTGGCTGGAAAACTCTGGTTTTGCAGCGTGTATTCAAAAAAGAAAATCTCGGTCATCTCGATGGCATAGCAGATAAATACGCCGCTGCCATAGATAAAGAAGCGTCGACGAGATGAGGCATAGGCGGCAAGCGAGAGCACCGCCGTCACAATACAGATCACGAGTATCGCTAGGGTATAGAAGAACATCAGGGTGTTCATCTGCCACCGTCCCATCTCATTTATTCTATGGCCGAGCTCTGTATACCTTGTGGGATATAGACGTCTCAACCCTTCGTTTCATTGCGGATTAGGCGCCGAGATACAGCATAGCCGTATACCGTTCGCGGTTCTAGATGGTAAACCCCCTGTAAACTCTTGACCTGCGGGTTTATATTGGTTTAGAGGGGGTGTAACTCCGTGAACGGTCTTTAATCCCGAATAAACTAGGTAAAAATTGCATACGGGTGAATGATGGTCTTGTCAACACGAGGCGTGATGTTCGAGCGCCTCATAGTAATAGTCGGCAAGACCGGCGGAAAGGAAATCGACATGGCACTGCCTAAGGATTTCATCGACACCAACGACTTCACCAAAGAGCAGATCCTGGCTATTGAGGATCTTGGCCTGGCAATGAAGAAGGCCATCAAGGTTGACGGTTATTATCCGCACCTGCTCCGCAACAAGAGCCTTGGCATGATCTTCCAGCAGGTCTCCACCCGCACTCGTCTTTCCTTCGAGACCGCTATGACCGACCTCGGCGGCCATGCTCAGTTCTATGGCCCTGGCACCATCCAGCTCGGCGGTCACGAGTCCCTGGGCGACACCGCTCGCGTTATGGGCTCGCTGCTCGACATCATGATGGCTCGCGTTGACCGTCACAAGGACGTCGTCGGCCTCGCCGAGGGCTCCGCTGTGCCCGTCATCAACGGCATGTCCGAGTTCAACCATCCCACGCAGGAGATGGGCGACCTCATGACCATGCTCGAGAACCTCCCCGAGGGCAAGAAGATCGAGGACTGCACCCTGGCCTTCATCGGCGACGCCACCCAGGTCTGCGTCTCCCTCATGTTCATCGCCTCCAAGGTCGGCATGAAGTTTGTCCAGTTTGGACCTAAGGGCCACCAGATCCCCGACGGCGGCCTGCACGTTGGCACCGTCGAGGAGCGCGCCGAGTTCGGCAAGCAGATGATGGCCATCGCCGAGGAGAACTGCAAGGTCTCCGGTGGCTCCATCGTCATCTCCGACGACATCGAGTGCGTCAAGGGCGCCGACTTCATCTACACCGACGTGTGGTATGGCCTGTACGACGAGGAGGTCTCGGGCGAGAACTACATGGACGTGTTCTATCCCAAGTATCAGGTCACCATGGACATGATGAACTTTGCCGGCCCCAACTCCAAGTTCATGCACTGCCTGCCGGCCACCCGCAACGAGGAGGTCGTCGACGAAGTCATGGACGATTCCGAGCGCTCCCTGTGCTGGGTCGAGGCCGAGAACCGCAAGCACTCCATCCGTGCTCTCCTTGCCGCCCTGGGCAAGCGCACCCCGCTCAACGACGAGGGTGTCGAGTACTCCGCCAAGGCTGAGCTCCACGCCGCTCTCGAGGCTCTCGAGCAGCTCTAAGCCTCAAGGCTTCTAAAAGCACGTTTGCGGGCGGCGGATGCTCGTCTCCTGTCGCCCGCTCACCGAGGCCCAAGCAATTGCCTTAATACCTTAGGGCCTCGGATCTGTCCAAGACTGAGCGAAGGAGCTCATCATGAGCGACGGAAAGAAAAAGCTATCCTTCTTGACGGTCATTTCGACCATCATCTGCGTCGTCTTCGTTTGCGAGGCCGCCGCTCCTGCTGCTGCCATTGGCAACCAGCAGTTCTTCTGGTGGATCTTCCTGATCCTGACCTTCCTGCTTCCCTACGGCATGGTTGTCGCCGAGCTCGGTACCACCTATGACGGCGAGGGCGGCATTTACGACTGGGTACGCGATGGCCTGGGCGACAAATGGGGCGCCCGCATCTCGTACTACTACTGGGTCAACTACCCGCTGTGGATCGCCTCGCTGGCTACCATGTTCCCCGACATTTTGGGCATGGTCTTTGGCGTCGAGTTCAACTTGATCGCCAAGATGGGTATCGATCTTGCCTTTGTGTGGATCGTCTACCTCATGGGCCGCTCCAAGGCGGCCGACTCCGAGTGGGTCCTTAACGGTGGCGCCATCATCAAGGTCGCCGTCGCCGTTATCGTTGGCGCTTTGGGCATTTGGTATGCCATGGAGAACGGTTTTGCGAACGACATGTCCGCCGCCACCTTCCTGCCCGAGCTCACCAACACCAACGCTCTCGGTTACCTGTCGATCATCATCTTTAACTTCATGGGCTTCGAGGTCATCTGCACCATGACCGACGACATGGCCGATCCCGCTCGCGATATCCCCAAGGCCATCATCGTCGGTGGCCTGTCCATCGCCGTGATCTACCTGTTCGCTGGCTTTGGCATCGGCGCTGCTGTGCCGGCCGATTCCATCGACCCCGACTATGGCATGATTGTCGCAGTCCAGACCATGGTGGGCGACTCCATGATCTTTAAGGTCATCTGCATCGCCTTCCTGATTACCCTGTTCGCCAACATGGCCGCCTGGTCCTTCGGCGTCAACTCCGTCGCCCGCTACGCTGCCGAGCACGGCAACATGCCCAAGGTCTTCGCCTCGATGATCTCGGATGACGACATGCCCAACGGCGCCAACCTGGTCAACGCCGTCGTTGCCTCCCTGGTGCTGTGCCTGCAGCTCGTTCCCATCGACGCCATCTCCAACGGCGTCTTCTGGATGCTCTTCGGCACCTCCGTCGTCTTCCTGCTGCTGACCTACATCCCGATGTTCCCGGCGTTCCTCAACCTTCGCAAGAACGACCCCGATCGCGAGCGCATCTTCACGTTCCCGTTTAAGGGTGCCATGATGAAGGTCATGCTGGCCATCCCTTGCATCGAGCTGATCCTGGCCATCGTTGCAACGCTGGTGCCGCTCTCTGCCGCTGAAATTGGCGACAAGCTCCCGATGATCGTTATCTTCATCGTGCTTCTGCTCATCGGCGAGGTTGTCCGCGTCATCAGCGCCAAGGGCCGCGAGACCGAGTACAAGGGCCTCACTCCCGAGCTGGCAGCTCAGCGTCTCGCTGAGGAGGCCGCCGAGGCCGAGGAGAACTAGAGCACCCGGTTCTGGGGCTCCAACCCTCCTCGCGTACCAACGTGCGCTTCGTCGGGCTTGTCGCTCCCGACTCCGGGCACTCTAGCCTCTTCGGAGACGTGCCCAAGCGACAGGTTTGCTAACCATTCCCCGGGGTGGGTGTGAGCGATAGCTCCGGTAACCACCGCCCACCCCAATCTCTCTTCCGTATCCTTCGTGCGTTTTGTCTCCGCGCACTTGGTTACGTCGTCGCTTGCCGGTGCGACTCCGTGAAAACCGGCGCCGGGCGCCCCGACCTTTGCCGGGGAACGGGCGCCTACCATCTCTTGGTTTTAGGCTGCGGGTAACCCGCCCGCAGCAAGCGATCGTTCGATTTGGAGGAAATCTTATGCGTACGATCACCGAGTCCGAGTCCACCCCCAAGGCCGACGGCTTCTTTATGCCCGCTGAGTTCGCCCCGCAGGATCGCGTGTGGATGGGTTGGCCCCACCGCACCGACACCTGGGCCCACGGCGCCAAGCCGGCTCAGAAGCAGTATGCCGCCATCGCCCGCGCCATCGCCGAGTTCACCCCGGTTACCATGTGCGCCAACCAGGTCGACTATGCCAACTGCAAGGCCGTCTTCGAGGAGGACGAGAACGTCACCGTCATCGAGATGACCACCGACGACGCCTGGTTCCGCGACACCGCCGCCACCTACGTCATCAACGGCAAGGGTGAGAAGCGCGCCAACCACTGGCACTTCAACGCCTACGGCGGTCTCGTCGACGGCCTCTATTTCCCGTGGGACAAGGACGAGCAGATTGCCCTTAAGATGGCTGAGCTTTCCGGCTGCCGTCGCTATCGTCCCGATGACATGATCCTCGAGGGCGGCTCCATCACCGTTGACGGCGAGGGCACCCTTGTCGTGACCGACCAGTGCCTGCTTTCCCCGGGTCGCACCTGCTCTGCAGTGCTCGAGGAGGAAGAGGATCCTGAGTCCATCTGGCCCAAGTTCAAGAAGAAGTTTGAGCCCTGGAGCGAGGAGCTTCGCGCCTACATGGACGAGCACCTCAAGGATTACCTGGGTGTCGAGAAGGTCATCTGGGTCAAGGAGGGCATCGACCCCGAGGAGACCAACGGCCACATCGACGACGTCGCCACGTTCATCGCCCCGGGCGTCATGGCCTGCATCTGGACCGACGATCCCGAGTATCCGTTCTACGAGCAGTGCCACGCTGCCTACGAGACCCTCTCCAACGCCGTTGACGCCAAGGGCCGCAAGATGAAGGTCTACAAGCTCTGCATGCCCGTGAACCCGCTGTTCATGGACCAGGCTTCCTGCGACACCATCGACGCCGACGAGAACGCCGAGCCGCGCGTCCCCGACGAGCCGCTGATCGCCTCCTACATGAACTACCTGGTCACCAACCACGGCGTTATCGTCCCGCAGTACGGCGACGAGAACGACCAGCTGGCCGTTGACACGCTCCAGAAGATCTATGACGAGGTCTGGGGCGAGGGCGTCTACAAGTGCGTCGGCGTTCAGTCCGAGCAGGTCGTCTTCGGCGGCGGAAACATCCACTGCATCACCCAGCAGGAGCCGTCCGCTTAATCGTCTGGCTTCCCGAGGCACGGCACCTTGCCCTTCAATCGTCGGGCATGACCCTTAAGGTCTATGCCCTCCTCTTTCAGGGCAATCTGCCGCACCTCGGAAACCCAGCCGATCAATCGGACAGTCGATGAATCGCACCGTGACCATCTCGGGGCATTGATGGTCGGTTTATTCGATGTCTTGGTCGGCTGGGTTTTTCTTTGGGCACTCCGTTGCCTCCACTTCGGAGTGCCCGCCTCTTTGATTGAGTACGCGTCTGATCTGGGATTTATTGCGGGTTAGGCCAATTGTTCGCTTGAATATCCCAGGTCAGACGCGTCTTCAATTGCCAAAAGATTCCGGTCGCAATCGCGGCCGTTTTGATCGGAGTATCTATGTACCAGCGTATCGTCATCTACACGCGCCTGTTCCGCGAGCGTTGGTCCAACATCTGCATCCTCTCCTCTCTTTGGGATGGCACCTGTACCGGTGACGCGGCCTGCAACCCTACCTTGGGCTGCGCCTTCGGTACAGATGCCATCCTTTTTGCTGTAGGGGGAGCGTGCCGTGGCAGGTAAAAAGTTCTCCCTGTTCGAGGTCATCCTCTCGGTTATCTGCGTCGTGTTTACCATTGAGGCGGCGGCTCCGGCATCTGCCATGGGTAACGTGCAGTTCTTCTGGTGGATCTTCCTTATCATTACGTTTTTGCTTCCCTATGGCCTGGTGGTGGCCGAGCTGGGCACGGCGTTCGATTCCGAGGGCGGCCTGTACGACTGGGTACGTCTGGGCTTGGGTGACCGTTGGGGTGCCCGCTGTTCCTGGTGCTACTGGGTCAACTTTCCGCTGTGGGTGGCAAGTATCGCCTGCATGTTCCCCAGTGTCATTAATGCGGTGTGGGGTATCGAGTTTTCACTCGGGATCCGAATTGCCATCGAGATTGCCTTTGTGTGGGGCGTCACGGTCATGGCAATGCAGCCGGTGGCGGAGGCCGATTGGGTTATGGACGGCGGCGCCGTCATCAAGGTGCTCATTACCGCTGTGGTGGGAATCGTCGGCATTTGGTTTGCCTGCAATAACGGCTTTGCCAACGACATGTCGCTTAAGACCTTCATTCCAGATCTGGGCGACACCAATTCGTTGACGTACCTATCGATTATCCTGTTCAACTTTATGGGCTTCGAAGTGGTCGCGACCTTTGCCAGCACGATGAAAAACCCGTCGCGCGATATCCCCAAGGCGGTTATTGCCGGTGGCGTGGCTATTGCGGCAATCTACATCATTTGCGGCATCGGCATTGGAGCCGCGGTTCCCGCCGAGCAGCTTTCGCTCGATTCGGGCATTGTGGACGCAGTCGCCGCTATGGTGGGGCGCACCCACCCGCTAACGATGATTGTTGGCGTGGCCTTTTTGGTGACGCTGTTCGCCAACATGATCTGCTGGAGCTTTGGCGTCAACAACGTGGCGAGCTATGCCGCGCGTCATGGCAATATGCCGCGTCCCTTTGCGCTGGTGTCCAAGATGACCGGCATGCCCAACGGCTCGGCACTCATTAACGGTTGTTTTGCAAGTATGGTGCTACTGCTCCAGATTCCGCTGGGCGAGGGCTCCGACGTCTTTTGGGTTTTCTTCTCGATGAACGTCGTCTTCCTGCTTATGAGCTATATCCCGATGTTCCCAGCGTTTTGGCGCCTGCGCAAATATGACGATCGCCCGCGCGTGTTCCGCGCGCCCTTCGAGGGCAGGGTGCTTGCGGTGGCACTTGCGATTCCCGTGGTGGAGCTTGTTCTTTCGATTGTCGCTACGATTGTGCCGCTCAACGGCTCGCCCGCCGAAATGGCAAAGTTGCCCGTTCTCATGGGTGTGGTGATCGCCGTGTTGCTGGGCGAGGTTTCGCGCCTCATATCGCGCCGCGGCCGCAGCGTCGACAATCCCGGCGTTGGTGCAAGGGGGACAGGTTTCTTTGCACCAAAACAGTAGCGCCGCGAGCTGCGCGGCGCTTACTGCATTTTGGTTTACTGTTCGCGGTGCTCGGGATCAGAAGCGAGCTTAGGCGCAAAGTAGGGGATGTGGCCCAGGTAAGGGCAACTGTCGTTGCGCTCATCAACGATGCAAGGAACGTCATCGTAGGTCATGGTCGAACCGATCCTGGCGATGGCCTTGGCGGCGGGCGCGACAATAATCTTGAGCGGTGCAATCGGCGCCATGGCATCTCCTTTCGATCTTGGTATTCGTTCGATGTCTTACCATAACTGTAATGCGGAATCAAGCTGGTTGTGCGCGGAATGAGGGTAGTATGAGCTTCGCATTCTTTATCTACACGATTCTTGTCATGGGCGTTGGATTGGTGACGGCATCAACTGCACTCGTAATATGGCTCATGACTCGTCGACGCGATTGTTTGGTGGCGGCCGCGGGCTTCCTTCTCTATATCTTCGATATGTCGGTGATCTTCTTTGATGAGTACAACCGGCTCAAATATGACTATGTGGTGACGTTTAATGAGCCGCTTCAACATCCGTTACTGCGCTGCGCGCTGGGCGTGGCGATTCTTGCGTGCGTATGGCTTTGGGTAACGTTTCGCTTACACGATGAGGTGACCGTTAAGCGCGTTGCCGCATATGTCGTACCGATCGCCGTGCTTCAGCTTGCTCTGGTGCCTCGTACTGGCTTTGCGGGCCAGGTTCAGCAATATCTTTTTTGGCTTTCGCGCGATTTGGGAATGGCATTCTGCTTGGTATATGCTTACGCCCGCTATCGCAAGACGGAGAATAGGGCTGAGCGGCTCGATCTTGAGCGCTCTCGGACGTTCTTTCGCATAGCCTGCGTGCTTACCGTGATGGTGGTTATCGAGGATACCTATATGATCCTATTCTGCACGCCTGACGTTGACAACGTGATGGTGAGCGCCTTTTTATGGTATCTGGGCGAGCGGAATATCTCAGAGAATTTATTGTTTGTTGCTGCAGCCGTTCAGCTATTTAAACAGTTCAGCCATATCTTACGTGTGTTCTCGCGTCACCCTCGTGCCGATGAAGAGGTAGCGACAGAGCGCCGTGATGCACGGGAGGACCTTGTCTCGCGTGTTGCGATTTTCTCGGACGAGCATGGGCTTTCAAAGCGCGAACAGGAAGTGCTTACACTCGTATTGCGTGGACTCGATGTCCAAAATATTGCTAATGAACTTGTGATTAGCCCAGGTACCGTCAAGGCTCACCTGCATCGCATCTATGTAAAGAGCGAAGTCAAGGCGCGCGACGACTTGATTGAGACATTCTGGCGCTCGTAAGGCTGGGGTGGATCGGCTGACGGCATATCGCAGACCACTCGGCGTAAAGAAGCGACAATAAACTTAGACAATAAAATACCTGGTCAGACGTGTAAACCTGCTTAACCCGTCCGTTCGCCCGCTTCCATCTTGGCAGCTTGTGCAGGAGGTGCGTCAATGGGTGTTGACACGGGGAGTAGGGCGCTGGACAGACGCCCGACCGCTCGTAGGCACGTGTCATGCAGGGAGCAACAAATGCTCCCTCACCGATTGGGCGCGCCGTATCGTGGCGTTCATCCATTGTCCTGTAACGTCTGAGGAGGCTCATATGGACAAAGCGGATTTAGTCATCAAAAGCAATGCTGTGTTCACTGGTGACGGGCTGGCACCGTTCAAGGGCGGCGTTGCCGTCGCAGGTGACAGAATTGTTGCGTGCGGCGAAGATAAGTACCTCGACGCTTTTATCGGCCCCGATACTGAGGTGTGCGACTATGGCGATAGGCTCGTCATGCCTGGCATCATCGACTCACATACGCATTTTGCCCAGGGCGCCTTTATGACTGATCCCGATTTTGCCGTCAATCTCATCGATTGCACAAGCTTCGAGCAGTGTATGGAGCGTGTTCAGGCATTTGCCGAAAGCCACCCGAGCAACGAGTGGATTGTGGGCTGCCAAATCATTCAGTTCCAGTGGGATGTGCCCGAGATGCCCACGGCCGCGATGATTGACAAATACATCTCGGACCGTCCGGTATTTTTGCAGCAGGTCGACATGCATACGTTTAGTGCCAATACCTGCGCTATCGAGAAAGTCGGCATTACTGCTGAAACGCCAGACCCATCAGGCGGCAAGATTCTTAGGGATGAAGCTGGCAACCCCACTGGGGTCTTCTCGAACAACGCGGGATCCCTTTTCTTGGATGAGGTATACAATCCTGCCCCCGAGGTGGCTAGTGCTTCCTTTGCCAAGACCGCGCATCGTGCCAACGCTCTCGGTATTACGACAGTCGGCATGGTAAACCCCACTTTTGTGAGCATGGATAACCCCTATAAATTCCTCGCGGAGCTTAACCGCAAGGGCGAACTTCCGTTGCGCGTGTTCATGTACACAGACCTTTTTGAGAACGAGGCCATGACGCTCGAGGAGATTCGGGCGAAATACGACTTCCCGGGCACGCAAGTCGAGTGGCATGGCTTTAAGCAGTTCATTGACGGTGTGTGTTCCGATCATACTGCTTGGATGCTCGAGCCCTATGCTAATGCTCCCGAGACCTGTGGCGAGCCGGCTGAGGAACCTGAGCGTGTGCGCAAAGCCATCCTTAAAGCGCTTGAGTGGGGTGTCGACACGCGCATCCATGCCATAGGCGATCGTTCCGTACGCTTTATCCTGGACTGCTTCGAGGAGGGCGAGAAGCGTTACGGTCTTATGGGCTGTCGTCACTCCATGGAGCACAACGAGACTGTTCAACCTGAGGATTTGCCGCGCTATGCGGAGCTCGGCGTCTGTCCGGCCATGCAGCCGTGGCATATGCTGCTTGATATGGCAGACTTGGCAAAGGACGACGCCGTTGGTCCCGAGCGCGCGGCGCTCTCGTGGCCAATTCATAGCCTGCTCGCGAGCGGTGCCTGCGTGCATCTGGGCTCCGACTTCCCGGTCGTGGGGCTTGAGCCTATGGAGGAAGTCTATGGAGCGGTCTACCGCATGCTCGAGGATGGATCTAATCCTGAGGGTTGGTTCCCCGAGGAGCGAATCACTATGGCCGAGGCCCTGCGCGCATACACCTACGGCAGCGCCTACGCTATGCATGCCGAGGACCGCATCGGCACACTCGCCTGCGGCAAGCAAGCCGACATTTGCGTACTCGACCGCAATCTCTTTACCTGCGAGCCGGCAGAGGTGCTCGAGGCTACCGCGGCCCTTACGATGATCGCCGGCAAGGTGGTCTTTGAGGCCTAGCGCCATCGTTTGGTTGGGCGGCTTGGCGCCAGTTGTCAGCCGCCTGACATCCATTCAGCACTACTCTCTCAAGGAAAGGGGAGAACAATGGCAGAAGAAGTAACCGCTGCCGTGGAGGAGGAGCGCGAGCTCGCCTCCCAACCGATTCCCGGTCTGGTGCGTAAGTACACCATCGTCACCGGCCAGGGCATGCTCGCCCAGATCATCATGGTGGTCCTCGAGGGCCTCGTGATGGGTTGGGGCCTGGGTGCCCACGGCCTGGCCTGCGTCTCGATCATCATGTCGGTCGAGTACATCAACCTGGCCTTTGGCAACCTGTTTGGCACCGGCGTGCCCGCCGTGGTGGGCAACCTTTTGGGTGCCGGCGACATTAAGGGCGCAAGCAAGGCTTTTAGCCAGGGCTTTTGGCTCACCACGATTGTGAGTGTGCTGCTTGCTGTGGTGATGGCCGTGTTTACCGAGCCCATCTGCGCATTCTTTGGCGCCACGCCCGACATCATGGCCGATACCGTTGCCGGCGTGCGCACCTTCGCCGTGCTGCTGCCGCTCACGGTCATTGGCCAGATGGTCACCGCTGTGATGCGTGTGGACGAGAAGGTTCAGGTCCAGGCCAACCTCATGACCGTTTCGGCCATCGTTGCCATCTGCTGGCTCGCGCTTTCTACGTTTGTGCTCAAGTTTGGCGTTATGGGCGCCGGCGTGTACTACGGGCTTTCCATCGGTATCTGGGCCATCGGTATCTTCTGGTTCATCGGGGGCAAAAAGTCCCAGCTCCAGATTAGCCTGGCCGACCTTAAGCTCGACCTCGCCGTCTGCGGCCAGATCCTCAAGATCGGCTTCCCGTTCTTCCTGGTCCAGGGCGCGACCTTTATCTTTAACACCGTTGCCAACTCGCTGCTTGGCCAGCTCGGCGGCGATATGGGTTCGCTCTACATCGCGGCTTTTGGCGTGATCAACGGCTACATCCTCTACATTACCATGATGGTCGCCCAGTGCTTCTCGTATGGCCTGCAGCCCATTGCCGCCTTCAACGCCGGCGCCAAGGCTTGGGCGCGCCTTAAGGAGACGCTCTCTTGCACGCTTAAGTACCAGGTTGTGACGCTGGCGCTGGTCACCGTCGCGCTCTGGCTTGCCGCCACTCCGGTGTGCGCCTTCTTTGCCGGCAGCGATCCTGCGCTCGTTGAGGTTGCCGCCAACGCCACGCGTACCGTCATCCTGGCTGTTGCCCTGGGCTATCTTGCCATGACCATGTCGATATATTTCCAGGCGGTCGAGAAGGTTGGTGTCGCCACGTTTACCGGCCTGCTTCGCTATGTGATCTGCTCTGTGCCGCTTATGTACCTCCTCGGCAACATGATGGGTGTTGAGGGCGTGTGGATCGCCCTGGTGGTGGCCGACGCCATTACCGGCATCATCTCCATTGCGCTCGCCGCGCACGAGTCCAAGCGCCTTGCCACGCTCTAGGCTCGGACATGGCTGGCGTACGATAGTCGAACAAGTTAACTCGCCTGCAAGCCACCACAATGGGGACAGCCCCCATTGTGGTGGTTATTGTTATTTAGGGTCCGAGATATCGGTTCTATAAATAACGCTTCTGAACTGGGCTACTATAAGATTGTGGAAAACACTACTACAAGATTATGGTAATTACCGAGGACCTTTTATTAGATTTCATCCCTTTAGGGTCTCAGGTTTTTCTGCAAACAAAGGCTGCATGTTGATATCCGCTTGGCCGATAACAGTTGGTCAACATCATCTGTTATCGGCCAAGTCATTTACAACTGGCTCATCCGCCGTTTGTAAACCAAAGTGGATCCATGCTGTCCCGAAGGGGAGTGCACTACGGCTGCAGCAGCGCCATGAGACCCATGCGGTTTTTGACGCCGAGTTTGCGGTAGATGGCGTTGACGTGCTTTTTGACGGTCGACTCGGAGATATAGAGCTCAACAGCTATCTCGTGGTTGGTCTTGCCGGTGAGCATGAACTTGAGGACCTCGGCTTCGCGGGGGAGCAGAGCGGCCTTGATGGCAAGCACGCTGGCGGGGCTTTCATCTGCGCCCTCGGCATACCCGTGTGGGAGCAGCTGATGCAGGTGCAAGCTCAGGTGCCGGGCAATCTGGCGGAGGATCTCGAGCTCCGAATCGGTAAAGTCGCCGTCTTGCTCGGCGCGGAACAGCGTAATCGAGCCGAGCGGCGTGGCCTTGTGCGCCAGTGTGGCCGTGCAGCCATAATAAATTCCCAGGGGCTGCATCCATTCCAGGTAGATGGGCGTGCCATTGCGGCGCTCGACATCCACCAGGTCCAGATCGCGATATACATCGACCACCCGCGTGTCAAAGCTCCAAATGGTGTAGTCATACGCGGCGTAGCGTTCGTAATAATCATCAAGCGCCTGTGCGGACATTCCGTATGCGACGGGGCGAACAAATTGCGTTTGTCCGTGAGCCCCCGTCTGGGCGATATCGAACATCGAGACACGGTGCACAATCACGTCTGCGATGCGTTTGAGTAGGCCTTCCTGCAGTGCACTGAGCGACCCCTGCTCATGTGTCCACAGTGCGCATTCGTTGAGAGCGGCCCAATCTTGAGCAAAGAGCTCAACGTTCTGGTTATCTGCGTTGTTCGCATGTGTCATGGAGAGTCCTTTCGTGCCATCTAGCCAGTATGGCATGCGTGCCGGTCCACTAGAACTTTAGGTCAGTGAACGGTCGACTTTTGGCTGCCGAATGGGTACCCAAGGCCCATTGAGACGCCGTTGTCGCCGCAGCACAATGGGGGTGTCATCAAACAGGTTCGACCCAAAGTGAGGAGCCAACATGAAGACCATTTACGAGAGCGAATCAACGCCCAAAAAAGACGGTTTCTATATGCCCGGCGAGTACGAGGAGCAGGAGCGCACCTGGATTCTCTGGCCGCATCGCTCCGACGTGTGGCGCTGCGGTGCCAAGCCCGCTCAGAAGGTCTTTACCGAGATCATTAAAACGGTCGCACGCTTCCAGCCCATTACGGTGGGCGTCAACGCTGAGGATTTCCCCGCGGTGTGCGAGATCTTTGACGGCGTGGAGAACGTGCGCGTAATCCACATGGAGTACAACGACTCCTGGATTCGCGACCCCGGTCCGGCGTTCATCGTTAATGACAAGGGCGATGTGGCGCTATCGCATTTCCACTTCAACGCATATGGCGGCTTCATTGACGGTCTGTACTTCCCCTGGGACAAGGATGCGAGCATCGGCCTACAGGTGGCACAGCTCGAGCAGGTCAACCGTTATCGTCCGGAGGACTACATCCTCGAGGGGGGCTCGTTTAACTGCGACGGCCAGGGCACCGTGGTGACCACTGAGATGTGCCTGCTCAACGAGGACCGCAATCCGCAGTACACCAAGGAGCAGATCGAGGCAAAACTCAGCGAGTACCTGGGCATCGAGAAGGTTATTTGGATCAAGGACGGCATCGACCCGTTTGAGACGAACGGTCATGTGGACGACGTTGCGTGCTTTAGCGCGCCTGGCGAGGTTTGCTGCATGTGGACCGACGATCCCAACCACAAGTTCTACAAGGAGTGCCAGGAGGCCTACAAGACTCTTTCCGAGGCAACCGACGCCAAGGGCCGCAAGCTCAAAGTGCACAAGGTAATTATGCCGGCGACCTCGGTATACATGACCGAGGAGGAGGCTTCTACAATCGATCCCGTCGAGGGCGTGCTGCCGCGTACGCCCGAGGACGCCTTTGAGCCCAGTTACCTCAACTTCCTGCCCATTAACGGCGCGGTGCTCGTGCCGCAGTTCGGCGACCCCAACGATGCACAGGCGCTCAAGGACATCCAGGCCGCCTACCCAGACCGCGAAGTTATCGGCATTATGACCCGCGAGGTCATCTACGGCGGCGGCAACATCCACTGTATCACCCAGCAGCAGCCCAAGGCGCGCTGTAAATAGCAGTTCCATGGTGAACAGGGCTTGATTGTCCGCACACGAAAGTCCGCCGACTTCAACGGTCGGCGGACTTTTCGTGTGGTAGTTTCACCTGAACGGCGGGCCGTGCGGCTTGGGTGTGCGGGCTCACAATCTGGGGAAACCAAACGGATTGGGGGCTTGTATGATCGATTCGAAGGGAAGCGTGCGACCCGAGGGCATGTTTAACGGGGCGCACCTGGCCCCGAAGCCCAGCGCGCATACGATAAACTGCTCGGGTGCGTGCTCAACGGGCAGAAGGGCTGCGAGGTTTCGGCGCGTGCGGGCATGGGTACCATCAAGGCGCTCGTATAGCTTTACGCTTTCGGATGTGACGCATAGGACTGCGTGCGCCGCTCCCGGCTATATTGCCCCGAGGTGCTCAAGCTTATGGAGATAGCTGGCATCAGTGATTTCGAGAGCCTGGCAGCCGCAACGAATGCCCCGGTGTTTACACCTCAGACGGATGACTTTGGACTCGCGGTTCATATCTTCAAGATGCTCAACCGCGGAATACATCCGTACAGTTCTGGCGAACTGGACCTGGACATTTTTGACCCGGATGACGACGACATTCCGCCCGCTCCGTCGCTCAACAGCTGCGTGCGCAATGGGCGCAGCCCCTTTGCGGGGACGTTGATCGGATATGCTGTCCTCACGTACGCTCTTACGCTCGATAATTTCGGCAGCCTTATGGGCGAGGCTTTCCGCCGGTCGCTCTTTGGCAAAGCACAAGAGCGCCTTGACGCACATACATGGGCGCGCCTGCTCGACCTGTATCCATCCGAGGCGGTTGAGTGCCCGCGCGGTCATCTATATCACGCTTCGCGGGATGAATGTCCCTATTGTCGAGGAGAGCGCGCCCTGTTAGCTCGTCTTGGCTGATCGCTTTAACTGTCTTGGAGAAATCCGATGAGGCGGCGTGCAGGCTAATCCTGCGTGTCGCCTCCGTACATGTAGACGATAAAGCCGTCGCCGGTGTCTTGGCTGTGATCCTCCAGGATGCGCTTCATGTTGAGGTGCTCGTAGAACTGCCAGTCGGAGTTGCAGTCGCTCATCAGGAAGAACTTGGTGCAGCCTGCCCGGGCGAGCTCGGCGCGCGAAAGGTCGATGAGCTTGCGGCCCAGCCCCTTGCCCTGCCACTCGGGCACGATGATGATCAGGTTGAGCTGGCCCTGGGCGTACTCATTGCCCGTGGCGGCGAAGCGGTCGGCTGTTGCCTTCTCGCGGCTATCGCCAAAGAGCGATCCCTCGAGCTTGGCGTCGGCGGTTTTGGCCATCTCGGTTGCCTGGGCGAACATCTCGTCGTAGCAGGGTACCCACGTGGGATTGGTACGAGGCTTGCCGTCCTCGAAGATGCCGATGCAGCAGGCGGCGATAATGCGGCCCTCTGCCTCGGCGACGAGCGCGATGGGGGAGCGCTGCAGCTGCATGGCGATGTTAAAGCGCGCGCAGAAATCGGCAGCTTCGACGTCGCCGCGGTTGCGCAGCGTGTTGCACCACAGCTGGTTGTAGATGGCGGCGATGCCGGTCAGGTCATCAAGCGTGGCGGCGCGCAGAGTTACGTTGTCAAGGCTCATGGAGGCTCCTTCCAGGTAGGGTCAGGCCATCTCTGAGTGTGACATGGGCGCACCGCCGCCGCATCAACCATTCGGCAGACGAGCCTCGATCCCTCGGGGACGGAGGGCCCTAAGAAGGAATGAGGGCGGATTTTCGGACACTTGCTCGATGAGAGTGGGTAATCTCTCACTTTTAGCGCCGGTATAGGCCAAAAACGGGAGATTATCCACTCTCATTCTGGCTAGTTCCGCCCATGCGCTGGGGTGGGGGATATGCGTCTTCCACCCTCCTTTCTTTGGCTGGATTTTGCACTGAAGGCAGCGACCTGCATGTCTTTGGCGTAAAGTTTATCCGCAGCACATATCAATAAGCGAAAGGCCGGTAGTGAGCGCGTTCTACTTCTTCTACGGAATCACGTTCGTCTTGGTTTGCATGGTGGCGGTGTGCGTATCGGTATGCACGTACCTCGTCTCACATCGAACAAGCTACTTGACGGTCTCGGCCTTCTTTTTCTTCGACATGCTCGAAAGCGCCATCGTATTCCTCGATGAGTATCAGGACCGTAAGATGATGGCGGATATCCTCAGCAGCCAATTTCCCATGACTCACCCCATAACGAAACTCGTCCTATCGATTGGAATCATGGCGAGCATGTGGGCATTTGCATTGGCGATCGTAAACAAGACGAGCCGGCTTCACATGCTTGTGCCCTGCATCGCTTTTTCTGCTTTCGAGGCCATGTCGCTTGTGTTGCAGCCCGATTCAATCAAACAACTCGCCTTTTATGCGTTACGCTCCTTGTTCATGTTCGTGGCGTTTGGCATGATTTTTGTCTGCTACCGCAAAAGCAAGCCGTTGGTGCGAAAGAGCTTCTATGCACGCTACGGCAGGGTTCTTATTGTGATGGCTGTGTTGACGGCGTTTGTTCTGATCGAGGATGTACGCGTTCTCGGGCTGAATATTGGGCGGATCGAAGTCATCGATTACCTGTATTTTGCCTACGGCAGAAACATCCCAGAGAACATCATGAGCGTGGTGGCCGCGATATATACCGTTTGTGCGGCGTCGCGGATCTTGTCGTTGCGCTTTTCTGCTCCGCCCACAACGTCTGGCACCTCTGCCAAGCAGATTGCGGAGGTCCGCTTCTCGGCATTCTGCGACCAGCACGATATCTCCGCGCGCGAACGCGAAGTGCTCGACCTTCTGCTCGATGGCCAGGATAACCGCGCCATAGCGAATGATTTATTTATCTCTGTCGGCACGGTCAAATCGCATGTTCACACGATATTCCGTAAATGCGGTGTCTCATCGCGGTCCGAGCTTCTTCAGAGCTTTTGGGCAGGTTAAAGGCAGGGTTATAGGGGATATAAGCCTCCGCTTACGGCAATAACCCCGTTTGTGCAGGCAAGTTTATACCCGGGGGTGCTATTCAGGTGATAGCAAGCGTCGCGAAAGCGCGGCGATGTCAACAGAAAGGTGGGTTACATGAAGACCTCTATCCCTCCCGTCTCCCGTAGAAGCTTTCTCGGCCTGAGCACGTTGGGCGCCGCGGCTGTTGCGGTGGGTGCCGCCGGTTGCGCCAACAATTCTTCAAATGTCGGAAGCGCCGGCAGCGCGAGTTCCGATAAGGCATCCATCGTCTTTCGTAACGGCACGATTCAGACGATGGTCAAAGAGGGCGACACCGCGGCCGCCCTGGCTGTCTCGGGCAACAAGATCGTATATGTAGGCGAAGACTCCGGTGTTGACGAGTACATCGATGACAACACGCGCGTCATCGATCTTGATGGCGGTATGGTGACCCCCGGCTTTATGGACGGCCATATCCACGCTCCGGGCAACTGGGTGACCGCGCTGTACGAGATCGATCTTACCAAGAGCACCACGATCGATGAGTATAAGAAGGTGATCAGTGATTTTGTAACCAAGCATCCCGATGATAAGGCTTACGTTGGCGGCTCGTTCATGATCAACGCCTTTGAGCAAGAGGATGGCACCAATCCCGGCCCCAACAAGTCCATCCTCGATGAGATCTGCTCCGATAAGCCCATCTTGCTGACCGATGTTTCCCATCATTCGGTGTGGGTCAACAGCCGTGCGCTCGAGCTTGCGGGCATCGATAACGATACCCCCAATCCCACGGGCGGCATCATCACCCGCGATGCAAACGGCGAGGCGACTGGCTACTTGATCGATTCTGCTACCGAATTGGTGAGGGAGGTTGTCTCCGTCGAGCATACGCACAAGGAGCTTGAGAACGCTATCGACAAGTACCAGCAGGTGGCTACGAAATACGGCATCACCGGCATTACCAACATAAGCGTCGTGGGAAAGTCTACGGCAGAGGATTGCCAGTTCTATACTGACCTTGAGAAAGATGGCAAGCTTAACCTGCGCATGCGAGTACTTCCTACCATTGTGCCCGGCATGACGGCTAAAGAGGCTCTTAAAACCGTGAAGGACCTCAAGAAGTTCGATAGCAACATGATCTCTACCGGTACGGTCAAGATCTACTCCGATGGCGTTACCGAGGGCGGCAGCGCCGTGATGCTCGAGCCATATACCTCCGCCGCCGGTAAGGGCGATAACTGGTACGGCGAGTCCGTCTGGGATAAGCGGGAGTTCAGCGACATGGTGGCCGCCCTCGACAAAGAGGGTGTTCAGATTCATGTTCACGCGATCGGCGACGGCGCCGTCCACAATACACTCGATGCCTACGAGCGCTGCGTCAAGGAGAACGGCGAGCGCGATGATCGCCGCAACACCATGACGCATGTGTGCGCAATCACCGACGAGGATATTCAGCGCGTCGCCGATCTCGACATCGTGTGCGCGCTGCAGTTCCTGTGGATGTATCACGATTCTTTGTGCGACCTCGAGATCGCCATGGTGGGCGAGGATCGCGCCATGAAGTTCTACCCCGTCAAGAACATGCTCGAGGCCGGCTGCTTTATCTCCGGTGCGAGCGATGGCCCGGTCACCGGCTATGCGCCGCTCGAGGAGATCGAGGTGGCCGTTACGCGCAACAGCCCGTTTCCCGAGGAGGAGGACACCGATATGTACCGTTGGCCCGAGCAGGCCATCACGGCATATCAGGCGCTCGAGGCATATACCAAAAACGTTGCCTTCGAGAACTACATGGAGGATAAAATCGGTACGCTCGAGGTGGGCAAGCTCGCCGACCTCACGGTGCTCGACCAAGACATCCTTAATTGCGATCCCAAGAAGATCTCCGATACCAAGGTTCTGTTCACTGTCTCCGATGGCCGTATCGTATACGAGGGATAATCGGTCGATTGAGGTGAAGAACGGACGATCTGCTCGGCAGAACGCTTGGTTGCCAGCCGTCGTCGCGATTTAGCACAGGCCGCCGCGGACGCGTGAGCGTCCGTGGCGCGCTTTTTTGCGGTGGTCATTGGGGGCGTTCTTAAACGACTAGCCAAACAAGAGCGTTCCCAACGACTACCCCAAGGAATGTCCCAGACTGCCGGCAGAAAAGGAACGTCCCCAACTGCCGCATCCGGAGCAAGACAACGCCGCAGGTAGAGGAGGGACGGCGAGCGGGCCGCATTTGAGACAAGGTGACGTGAAACGAAAGGGCGCTGACCTTCTGGTCGCGCCCTTGAAGTTGAACGTCAGATTGCCCAAATGCGGCTCACGTAACTAAATACGCTCTGCGATCTCGTGGATGAGGTAGTCGGTCTTTTCCCAGCCCAGGCACGGGTCGGTGATGGACTTGCCAAAGACGCCGCCGTCGACAGGCTGGTTGCCGTCCTCCAGGTAGGACTCGATCATAAAGCCCTTGACCAGCTTGGAGATGGACTCGTTGCGGCGGCAGCTGTCGAGTACCTCCTTGCAGATGCGGTACTGCTCCAGCGGACGCTTGCCCGAGTTGTCATGGTTGCAGTCGATAACCGCCGCCGGGTTGGCGTAGCCGGCATGCTCGGTATAGCGCTCGGCCAGGCGCTCCAGGTGCTCGTAGTGGTAATTGGGGTAGGTGCGACCGTCGAGACCGATGTAGCCACGCATGACGGCGTGTGCGAGCGGGTTGCCGTCGCACTCGACCTCCCAGTTGCGGAAGATAAAGCTCTGGTGCGCCTGGGCGGCGTAAATGGAGTTGAGCATGACGGTGGTAGAGCCGGCAGTGGGGTTCTTCATGCCCACGGGCACCGAAATGCCGCTCGATACCAGGCGATGCTCCTGGTTTTCGACCGAGCGCGCGCCCACGGCAACATAGCTCAGCAGGTCAACGAGGTACTGGTAGTTGGACGGATAGAGCATCTCGTCGGCGGTGAAGAAGCCTGTTTCCTCAATAACGCGCAGGTGCATGTGGCGGATGGCCTTAACGCCTTCGAGCAGGTCATCGGGCGCCTCGGGGTCGGGGTTGTGCAGCAGGCCCTTGTAGCCGGTGCCCTTGGTGCGCGGTTTGTTGGTGTAGACGCGCGGAATGATGATGAGCTTGTCCTTGACCTCCTCGGCGACCTTGGCCAGTCGGTTCATGTACTCAAGCACCGAGTCCTCGCGGTCGGCAGAGCACGGGCCGATGATGAGCACCTTGCGCGCGTCCTCGCCGGTAAAGACCTTGGCGACCTCGGCGTCGAATGCCTGCTTTTTGGCGGTAAGCTCGGCGGAAAGCGGCATCTCCTCGCGGATCTCCATGGGGATCGGCAGTCTGCGTTTGAATTCCATGGCCATAGGGGCCTCCTCAATCAATTGATGGCAACGAGAACATTGTCGAATGCTCGGCATTATCCGCTGTCGCACGCTAAAGTGCAACCCCTCGCCGCCCCGAAACCTGCCAAATAGGGACAGGTTTATTTTGGTAGGTTTTATCTGGGGAAACGTCGGCGTATGCCGGGAGGGAGCGGCGCCGCGCGGGGCCCTAAGGCTGTTGTCGGTTCCCCAGGAAACACCCCGTGGGCAAAAAATGCCAAATATGAGTACGGTTGCTATCTTAGTAGCATATTGCCTTCGCAAAATAATAGACATAACAGCAAAATATGTTCATTAATACAAACACATATAAGTCCGCTATAGGGCTGTTTGATCAATTTAGGGACGCGTATAAGCCGTGAAAACGGCATTTGGGCCTGTTTTGGCTGTTACTAAAAAGGTGACAGTACTCATATTCGCCATTTTTTGCCCACGAAGCCTGGAAGGATCGTCAATCAGACCCCAGGGGAGGCGGTTCGAGGTAGCGCACAGAGATGTGGTGTAAGAGGCGGGGCATGCCCCGCCTCCGCCCTTT
>ERZ773194.1851-NODE-1851-length-21670-cov-3.950405_pt1 | contig 21670 bp, 10 predicted proteins | sample MGYA00511240_ERZ773194 | MGnify/ENA primary metagenome ERZ773194 (study PRJEB29015, sample SAMEA2737774) | human gut metagenome | biome: human gut; feature: human-associated habitat; material: faeces | place: China | collected 2012 ... | reverse complement strand
TGTTCAGCTCCTTTTTGACGGTGCGCTCGATGCCGTCGATGACCTCGTGCGCGTGCAGGACGTCCGTGTGCGCGTCCATCTCCACATGGACGCTGGCAAAGCGTTTGCCCGGTCCGTAATCGTGCACCATCAGGTCGTGGATGCCGAGGATGCCGTCGTAGCCCGTGATCTCCGATGCGATGGCATGGACAAGCGATTCGTCCGGTGCGGCGCCGAGCAGCGGATCGATGGTATCTTTTGCGATAGAAATGCCCGACCAGAGGATGAACAGCGCGACGAGCAGGCCGACATAGCCGTCAAGCCGCAGCCCCGTCGCCGCCGCAAGCACCGCGCAGAGCAGAACTGCCGCTGTTGTAATGACGTCGTTCCGGCTGTCTGCCGCCGTCGCCATCAGGGCGGGGGAGCTGATCTTTTTACCGAGTGTCCGGTTGAAGCGTGCCAGCCAGAGCTTCACCAGAATGGACGCCAGCAACACAAGGATCGTCGCTGCCGTACATTCCACGTCCGCCGGGTGGATGATCTTGCCGATGGACGTCTTTACCAGCTCCGCGCCGATCAACAGGATCATCGCCGCCACGGCCAGCCCCGCCAGGTAGGCGGCGCCCAGCGCCGTGGTCTCCGTCACGCGGGGACGGATGACCTTCGTCGCGAGCAGGTCGGCCTGGAACTGCATCAGCAGGTCGTTGCGCGCCGCCCCGCCGTCGACCTTCAGTTCCACCAGCGAGACTCCGGCGTCGCGCTGCATCGCGCCCACGATGTCCAGCGTCTGGTAGGCGATGCCCTCCAGCGCCGCGCGGGCTATGTGCGCAGCCGTCGTTCCGCGGCTGATGCCGCTGATCGCGCCCCGGGCGTACTGGTCCCAGTGCGGGGCCGCCAGTCCCGTCAGCGCGGGCACGAAGTAGACGCCTCCGGTGTCGGGAACCGACGACGCCAGCGCCTCCACCTCCGACGAGGAGCGGATGATCCCCAGCCCGTCGCGCAGCCACTGCACCACCGATCCGCCGACGAAGATGCTCCCTTCGAGGGCGTAGTTGACCTTGTCGCCGATCTTCCAGGCGATGGTCGTCAGCAGGTTGTTTTTCGAGGCGATGGGCTTTTCGCCGCTGTTCATCAGCAGGAAGCAGCCCGTGCCGTAGGTGTTTTTCACCGATCCCGGCTCGACGCACATCTGTCCGAACAGGGCCGCCTGCTGGTCGCCGGCGATGCCCGCGATGGGGACTTTGTGGGCGAAGATCGTGGTTTTCGTCGCTCCGTAAACCTCGCTCGACGAGCGCACCTCGGGCATCATCGACGCCGGGATGTCGAACAGCTTCAGCAACTCCTCGTCCCATTGCAGCGTGCGGATGTTGAACAGCATCGTGCGTGAGGCGTTGCTCGGGTCGGTCACGTGCACTTCGCCGCGCGTCAGCCGCCAGATCAGCCATGTGTCGACCGTTCCGAACATCAGCTTGCCCTTCTCGGCCCGCTCCCGCGCGCCCGGCACGTTGTCCAGAATCCATTTGATCTTCGTGGCGCTGAAATAGGCGTCGATGATCAGGCCCGTCTTTTCGCGAATCCACTCGGTTTTTCCTTCGGCCTTCAGCGAGTCGCAGTACTCCGAGGTCCGGCGGTCCTGCCATACGATGGCGTTGTAGACCGGTTCCTCCGTTTCGCGGTCCCACACGATCGTCGTCTCGCGCTGGTTGGTGATGCCTATTCCGGCTATGTTCAGCCCGTTGATGTCGATGGCCGCGATGGCTTCGGCGATCACCGACGCCTGCGACGACCAGATTTCGTGCGGATTGTGCTCCACCCATCCCGGTTTGGGGAAATACTGGGTGAACTCCCGCTGGGCCATCGAGCAAATCTGCCCCTTGCGGTCGAAAACGATCGCGCGGGAACTGCTCGTTCCCTGATCCAATGACAAAATGTACTGCTCCATATTTTTTCGGTTTAATCGTTGCGCCGGAATCCGGCCGGGCGGTCCCCGGGCCGTCCGATTACAAATCTATGAAAAAATTCCGGGATTCGAAACGAAACCGGCGGGTTTTTTATCGAAACTTTTCGGGAGGCTGTTTTCGGGAATATTCCGCCTGACGGGTCCGCCGACCCGCTGCCCCGATCCATCGGTCCGTTCCCCGGCCTGCTCCGCTCCTTCGGGAAAGACGTTCGCCGGGTCCCGGTTGAAGAAGCCTGCCGCTCCCCTCTGCCGTACCGAACAAGGGGTTGCCTCCGGAAAGGCAACCCCTTGCAGGCATATTGATATTTCGCCAATTACAGCACCGTCACATTTTCCGCCGGGGTGTACATATCGGGCAGGTCGCTGCAAAAGAAAGAGTTCTCCTGATTGTACATCTTCACGAAATCACGCTCCGAAGGGTGCCCGGGGAACACCGAGAAATAGTGCGTCCCGCTCTCCATCGGGTCGTACTTGTTGCGCCACGTCACCACCATGCTCACACGGCGTCCCGTCAGCGGAGCATGGATGTTCGTGGTCCAGTAGTCGGTCGCCGTGAAGCCTTCGACGCCCGTCTCGGTTACGCCGCACGGCTTGAGTTTGGCCAGCGAAACCTTCGAAATGGCTTTCAGATTCGTCACGAAAACCGCATTGTTGATACCCTGATAGCAGTCCATGCCTACGAAATCGACCCATTCGTCGCCCGGCCAGCGGAAGTAGAAGTCATCGACGGTCTTCGCGCTGTCCATCTGCGGGGAGATGGCGTAGATGAAATTATGCACGCCCTTCGTGTCGCGCAGATACTTCACCGTGAATTTCCACAGGTTGACGAACTCTTCGGTCGTCGTGCACGACGCGCCCCACCAGGACCAGGTCTGCGTATGTTCGTGGAACGGGCGGAAAATCACGGGAATCAGCTTGCCGTCGCTGCCCCGCAGGTTGTGTGCGATGTCGGCCAGGCGGTCGAGCCACTCCTTGAAAGTCCTATTCGTGGCGCTGCCCTCCGTCAGAATCTCTGCGGCCACCCGATTGCTGGAGTTGTCCCACGAATCGCCGCCGGTAAGCGGATTGTTGATGTGAATGCACGACGTGAGCACCATGCCGCGGTCGTAAGCCTCCCGGCAGCAGCGCAGCCGCAGCGCCTGGGCATCCGGGTCCGAAGCGTGGCGATCGTCGATATGCTCCGCAAAATCGAAACTGTATACGGCGGGATAGTCGCCGCAGACGGCCTTCGTGTCGGAACCGCCTTCGGTGCCGTACCACGTGCGGCCGTACATCAGGTCATCGTGGTGACCGAACATGAACCCCTTGCTCTGGATGGCCCAGAGGTTCGAATAGAGCGCTTTGGTCTCTTCGGTGGCATTCGGGTCCGACAGCGTGAGGGTCACGGGATCGCTCTCCCCCTCCTTTTTCGGCCCTTCGCTGTCATCGCTGCACGCCACGCCGGAAAGCAGCAGCGCCAATAACACAAACGGAATTCTTTTCATGGTTTCAGGTATTTGATTATTCGACATTGGTCAACAGAACGAAACTTTCGGCGGGAACCGTCGTGCGGAAACGCTTCCCCGCAATGCCGCGTTCGCACGGCGCGGGAAATCCGTTTGCGTCGCACGCCCGGTCGCTCTCCGTATAACGGTAAAGAACGCCTCCGGCAAAGTCTCCGGGCAGGACAATCTCAAGGGTGCACGGCTCCTGCGAGAAGTTGACCGCAGCGACGCTGTATGCCGCATCCTTGCGGGCTGCCGCCACGCGCAGCCCCTCGCGCTGCGGGACCTCGCAGGCGAGGACGTCGCACCCGGCGGGAAAATGACGGCACATCAGCGACCAGGTGTAGTACCAGGGCCGCAGTTCCTCCTGCGAAGCGTCGCCGAAGACCTCCTCGCCGAGGATGTTCCACATTCCCCAGATCTTCACGTCCTCCGTGCGGCCCGAATCGCCGTTCGAATGCATGGCGTCGTCGAGCATCCACGCCGCCACCCCCGAAAGGCCGTTGTTCATCACCTCCATCGCCAGCAGCGGCATATCCAGCCCGTAGAAATAGTCGTAGCAGAGCATGTTGCAGTCCGAGCCTTTGGTGAAGGGATGCCCGGCGACCCGACGGTCGTACTCGGCTTTCAGCAGCGAATCCTCCGGCGCCGAGTACTTGTACCCGGCCTCGCCGAGAATCAGCTTTTTCCCGGCCGGGACTTCGGCGCGGATGCGGCGCAGCTTTTCGGCATAAGCCCCGCTGCGCACCTCGTGCTGGCCGGGATAGGCATGCACGTCGTAGATGCCGATCTGCGCGCCGAGGTCCTGCGCGCTCCGGGCCACCCATCCCGCCGTGTCGTACTCCGACGCCGGGTTCTTGTAACTCATCACCACGTCGGGCGCCGCAAGCGACACCTTTCGTTTCAGGTCCGGATACCGGGCCATTTCGGCGTCGAAACGCTGCGCCATCGAGCGCCACAGGTCGTAATCGCCGTCGGTCGAGGCCCAGTTGCCGTCGGGTTCGTTGAAGATGATGAAATGGCGGATGCAGTCGAACCCGAGGTCGCAGACCAGAAAATTCAGGTAATCGACCGACATCTCCACCCATTGCTGCGAATCCTTCATCGCCCACGTCGGCGGATTGTATTCACCGTAGGCCACCGTGATGCCGTTGTCCTGACAATATTGCAGCAGGCGGCGGAGCGACGCGAGGTTGCGCATGCGGTCGTAACGTCCCGTCGCGGCATCGTAATAGCGGTAGGGGCTGTTGATCATGCAGCGCACATAACCCGGGCGCATGAAATCGAGGCGTTCGGAGAGCTTCGCCCAATCGGCGTCGCTCACCTCCGCGCCCCACGCTTCGGCTTCGTCGTAAGGGTCCCACTCGACGCCGTTGCCGACGTAATCCGAACTGATGACCCGGTCGGTCACTTCGACCCGGAGGGCCTGCCCCGCATCGCAGGCGGAGAACAGTACGGCCGTGGCAAGCGCGGGTGTCAGAAATCTTTTCATAATCAATCGTTTTGTTCGGTCAGTAAAATCATCGACTCTCCGGGCATATCGTACTCCGCGCCGGAGCGGAAATCAATCCGCAGGCCGGTGGCGTCGGGCAACAGCGTGTGGTCGCCCTCCGTGCGCATCAGCCCCTCGCCGTAGCGATAGCGGGTTGCCTGCCTGAACCGCTTCCAGCCCGGACTCTCGATCCGCACGCGGCGCGGTTCGCGCGACACGTTCACGACGGCGACGGTGCGCCGTCCGTCTTTCACGGCGGCGACGGCCTTGACCCCGGCGGCACCCCGCACGTCGGCTGCGAAGAAGTCGCTTCCCGGCCGCAGCGTGCGGCACAGCAGCGACCAGGCATAATACCACGGGCGCACCCGTTCCTCGCCGGCTCCGAAAATCTCGTCGCCGAAGATGTTCCAGAAACCCCATATCTTGAGTTTGTCGGGCGCCTCCTTGAAGTGCATCGCATCGTCGAGCATCCACGCGATGCAGCCCGAATAGCCCGCATGAATCGTCTGGAACAACGCATCGGCCATGTCCGTGCCGTACATAGGGTCGTATACGAACATCTGCGAATCGTCCGTCGAGGCGTTCGGATGCGCTGCGGCCCGGCGCAGGTTCTCGGCCTGCAAAAGCGAATCGGCCGGCTCGACGAACTTGAAGCCGATCTCCCCCATCACGATCTTCTTCCCGGCGGGAACCTCCCTGCGGTAAGCCTCCAGGATACGGGCGTACTCCCCCGAGTTGACCGTGCATTTCGACGGATAGGTGTGGATGTCGTACAGGCCGATCCTGTCGCCCAGCTCATCGCGGCTGCGGCTCACCCACCACGCCTCTTCGGGTCCCCAGATCGCGGCGTCGGGACCGACCAGCTCCACTTTCCCGGCAAGCCCCTCGGCGTCGAGCCGCCCGCGGAAATAACTCACGGCCTTCGCCCACAGGTCGAAATCGCCGTCGGCCGCCGACCAGAAGCCGTTGGGTTCGTTGACGAGGTTGTAGTAACGGATGCAGTCATAGCCCTTTTCGCCGACCAGCCAGGCGACATAGGCCGCGGCGTGGTCCAGCAGCGTGCGGTTGACCGTCCCGGCCCGGGCGTCCATGAGCGATCCGCCCCAGTCGCCGAACATCACCGTCACGCCGCGCGACTGGCAGTAGCCGAGTATGTGCGAGAGCTGTTCGAATCCGCGCATGCGATCGAGCCGTCCGTTGCGCACGACCGAGGTCGTGTTGGTCATCACGCGGATAAAGGCCGGCCGCATGAAATCGAGCCGGGCATAGAGTTTCTCCCAGTCGGCATCGCTGATTTCGACACGGCCCTGTCCGTAATCGAGGGCATAAGGGTCCCACTGGACCCCGTTGCCGATATAGCCGCGATTGACGACGCTGTCGGCGTCGATACGCACCACGGCGTCGCATTTCCCGGCGGATTCTCCCGCACAGGCCCCCAGCAGCGCCGCCATGCATGCGAGCAGAAGGTTTCCGAAGTTTTTCATAGGCATCGGTTATAAATCCGCATGCAGGCCGGACCTGCATGCGGACGTTATCGGATCATTCGCCGGCTTCCGCCTGCTTGTTGAAGAGCATCACGTAGTTGCGCGGCCCGACGGCGAACCGGTCGTAATCGGTCCAGGGATAGGCCCCCTGCGTCGTCTGCCCGGGCAGAGCGAAGTCGAAGGCGATTCCGGGAACGCTGAGCGTCGAGGAGCCGTAGCTGTAATCCCCCTCCCGCAGGAGCTTCGCCGTGATGGAGACGATTCCCGAGGTGAACACCACGGTTCCGGCTTCGGCGTCATATACGTAGGCGCTTTTGCCGTGGGGCAGCAGGCCGTAATATTTGGTCAGGTCGAGAGCCCCCGTTCCCTCCTTGTTGTAGTCGGCTTTGAGGATGTAATTCCAGTATCCGCCGTCCTCACCGGGCAGGTATTCGCACTCGCCCGTCTCGCGGCCGGCGTCGTCGGTGCCCGTGGCGGTCATTGCCAGGATGTTGTCGGATTCCTTCCAGATCGAATCGTCCCACACCCAGCTCTTGTCCACCGGGTTGACGAACGCGGGGTCGGCCGAACCGCCGTAGACCGTCAGACGGCCTACGGAGTAGGTTCCGGCGAGCGAGGTCTCCTCCGGATCTGGCTCCGGTTCCGGTTCGGGATCGACCGGCTCCTCGATCGTCTTCGACGCCTCGGGAACCTCGAAACCGGCCGGCTGCTTCACGATCTCGATGTAATACGTCACCGGATTGCGGGCGAAGACCCCGTAATCGTTGTAGGTGTTGTTCCAGTCCTCCGTGCCTTTCAGGTTGAACTTGAAGGCCTTGGATTCGAGCGTCAGCGGAATCGGCGGCACATTGGGCATCTGGTAGGTGCCCTTCGGCACGAGCGTGCAGGAGGTCTTGTTCCCGTCGGCATCGGTGAAGGTGATCGTCCCGTCGGAATAGTTGCGCAGCCAGGTGCTTTCGCCCTTGGGAATCTGACGGTAGAACTGCGTCAGGTCCACCGGCTTTCCGGTGTCGGGGTTCGACGCCCCGGCAAAGACGCAATCCCAGTTTTTGGCGTCCTCGCCGGCCCAGTTCATGCAGGTTCCGGTCGTATTGCCGTCGGCGAGGATCTCTCCGAGCGTGAACACCAGATAGTTGTCCATCTCGGCGGCGGGTCCCCGGCCTTCGCCGTTCCAGCACCACGACTTGTCGGTGGGTTTGTAGAGCTTCGTACAGTCGTAAGCGGCGCCCGTGCCTCCGTAGACCCAGAGGTTGCTGATCGTATACGTTCCGGTCAGCGTCTCCGTGAACTCGGTCATTTCGAGCGTATAGGTGCGCGACTCGCCGTTGGGAGAGGTCACGACGATCTGCGGATCGCCCTTCGTGAAGTCGATCGTCCCGCCCGAGGCGACATTGGCCGTGGCCTTATAGGAGAGCGTCAGCGTTTCGACCCGGACCTTCGACATGTCCGCGACCATGTCCGACGCCAGTTGCAGCTCGATGACGCCCGTTTCGGAATCGGTCTCCGTGATGGTCGGCGTTCCGGCCTGACCCTCGAACTTGACGTCGATGATCGACCGCTCGTGGTTCCAGCCGCCGTCGGCGACATCTTCCCACGGATCGTCCTTGCAGGATGCGAAGCACAGCAGGACGAAAGCGCTCAGCAAATATTTCAGCTTGTTCATAATTCTGCGTTTTCTTAAAAGGTTAAAGATTCGGGTTCAGGTCGGACTCGACGGACGGGATCGGATAGAACACCATCTGCTCGGCGCTCAGCCCCTGTCCCTTGGCTTCGGCGATGTCCGTGTGCAGGCGGTTCCAGCGGCGCAGGTCATAGCAGCGATTCCCTTCGAAAGCCAGTTCGAAACGGCGCTCGTCCATCACGCGCTCCCGGAACGTCTCCTTGTCCAGCCCCGGCTCCAGATCGCCCAGCCCGGCGCGGTTGCGGATGAAGTTCACCAGTTCATACGCCTTGACCGTAGGTCCGGCGGCTTCGGCATAGGTCAATGCGACGTCCGAATAGCGGAGCAGGTAGGGACGCGTGGAGGTTTTGTCTCCCGAGAAATTCGGGTCGATGAATTTGCGGCAGAACGGATAGTTCAGTTTGCCGTCGGCCGTCGAAGCCACCACATTGCCCGCGGCGTCGTACACCTTGTCGACGATCAGCCAGTCGTGACGGCGGTCGCCCGAGGCGAACGCATCGTAGAACGACAGCGCGGTCCGGTACTCGCCCCAGCCGTCGTGGGTCGGGACCATCTGGTCGGAATCGCCCTGCTTGAGATAGATCGTGGCTCCCGAAACATAGGGCAGGTACATCTTCGAGATCTTCGAATACTGCCCCTCCGATTCTCCCGTGCGGTCCATCGACATGATGAAGATATGCTCGGGTCCGGCCGGCCGCTCGACGTCGTAAATATCAAGCAGGTTGTCGTCGAAACGGAAGACCGTCTGCTCGGGATTGTCGACCACCAGCCCGGCGTATTTCACCGCCTCGGCATAGTATTCGTCCACGTCGTGCGACATGGCGGCGTACTGGGGCACGCCGTGCTCCTTGGCCGATGCGATGTAGAGATAAGCCTTGGCCAGCATTCCGTAGGCCGCGGCGCGGTCCGCACGGCCCGTTTCGGGCGCCGCGAAGAACGGCAGCAGCGTACCGGCGGTCTTGAAGTCCTCGATGACGAGCTTCCACATGGCGTCGAGCGACTCGGCGGCGGGGACGGCCGTATCTTCGAGCGTCTCGACAGGCGTCGTGTGGACGGGCACGCAGCCGAAGTTGCGCGCGAGGTTGAAATACGAATAGGCGCGCATGAAATAGGCCTCGCCGAGGAAGCGGTTCCTGCGGCCCTCGTCGATGTTCATTCCCGGCACCTTCTTGATCACGGCGTTGGCACGGTTGATCGTGATGTAGGAGTACTTGTAGAAATTGCCGAGCGTGGTGTTGGTCTTGAAATTGTTGATCTTCCATCCGTCCAGCTCCTTGTTGGCCGCCGCGGCGTCGCCTTTCGGCTCCATGTCGTCGGTGTTCATGTCGCCCAGGAAGACGATCGAACGCGAATATTCGATGTAATTGATCGCGTCGTAGATATAGTTCACGGCCGACTCGGCGTCCGCCTCCGTCTTGTAGAAGTTGTCCTCGGAGTAGAAGCCGTAGGGATACTCGTCCAGATTGCAGGCCGCCAGGAGAGAGGCTCCCCCGAACGCAAGTATAAGGTGTTTGATTTTCATGGTTGGCAATGTTTAGAAGGTGAAGTCGGCTCCGAACGTCCATTTGCGCAGGCGCGGATAGCCGCCCGAATAGATACCCGTCATCCCCACTTCGGGATCGTAGCCCTCGAAGCCGGTGAAGGTGTAGAGATTGTCGGCACTGACGTAGAGGCGTATCTTGCGTGCCGCATCCTTCTTCGAGAAGGGGATCGAATATCCCAGCGTCATGGTCTGGATGCGCACGAACGAACCGTCCTCGACCCACCAGTCGGAGAGCTTGGTTTGGCGGTTGGCGTTCAGCCGCGGGTAGGAATTGGTCGGATTGTCGGCCGTCCAGCGCATCGGCATATTGCTCGGCTGGTCGAAACGCTTGGTGTTCAGAACGTCGTTGCCGAAGACGCCGTTGAAGAAGATGCTGAAGTCGAAACGGCGCCACGAAACGTCGATGCCCAGCGAGGCCATCCAGTCGGGATTCGGGTCGCCGATGATGCACATGTCGTTCTCGTCGACGGTCTCCAATCCGTCGCCGTCGTAAATGTCCACATACTTGAACTCACCCGGCTGGGCGTCGTCGCCCGAAAGGCCGGCGCTCAGGCCCTCGGCCAGCGACTGCACGATGCCGTCGGTCCTGTATCCGTAAAAGACGTACATCGGCTGCCCTACGGCGAGGATATTCGTATAGGCGCGGAACTGTTCGCTCTGGTTGCCGTAATATTCATACTGCATGCCGGTGCGCAGGTCGGTTTTCAGACCGGTCTGCACGGCGTTTCCGAGGCTGAGCACCTTGTTGCGGTTGCGCGAGAAGACGAAGGTGCCGCCCACGCGCCAGTCGCGGTTCTGGAACGCCACGCCGTCGATCGTCAGTTCGATGCCGCGGTTGCGGATCTCGCCGTCGTTGACCCACATCTTGTCGTAACCCGACGAAGGCGCGATGTTGCGCTCGCGCAGCAGGTCCGAGGTGCGCTTGTCGTACCAGTCGAAAGTCACGTTCAGACGGTTGCCGAAGAACGACATGTCCAGTCCGAGGTCGACCTGCGCGGTGGTCTCCCACTTCAGCCCCTTGTTCGGGATGCCGCTCCAAAGCGCATAGATGCCGTCCTGCCCCGTGGTGCCCGACTGATAGCCGGGTCCGATGGCCGTCACCCACTTGCCTCCGTTGAAATACTTGTGCTGTCCGTAGCGGCTCAGCGTCTGGTAGGCCGAAATGCCCTGGTTGCCCGAAATACCGTAGGAGGCGCGGATCTTCAGCACGTCGAAAACGTTCAGGTTCCGGATGAACCGCTCCTCGTGCATCTTCCAGCTGAACGCCCCCGAGGGGAAGAAGGCCCACTTGTTGTTGGAGCCGAATTTCGAAGAACCGTCGGCGCGGGCCGTGAAGGTGAAGAGGAACCGGTTGTCGAACGTGTAGTTGATACGCGTGAGGGCCGAGACCAGCTCGGTCTTGTAGGAGCCGTTGCCGATCGAATAGGTCTCCGAATCGCCCGCGGCGAGGTTCTCGTTGCCCAGCGATTCGTTGATGAAGCCCTTGGCGGCCAGCGACGAACTGCGCGACTGGTAGTTCTCGTAAGAGTAACCGCCCATCACCGTCAGCCGGTGCTTTTCAGCGAAAGTCCGATCGAACGTGGCATAGGCTTCGAAAACGATGTTGTCGTCCTTCCAGTTGTCGATCGACCCGTAACCGTCGTTGAACACGCCCGTCTCGGAATACTTCTTCGGGAAATATTTGTCGGTGATCTGCTCGCCGTGCTTGTAGTTGAACTGCGCCATGACGTTCAGGCAGGGAAGCACGTCCCAGTTCACCGAAGCGAACGAGATGATGTCTAACCCCTTCGAATCGTTCTTCTGCAAATTGGTCAGGGCCAGCGGATGCGAATAGTCCTGGGCGCCGTACAGCCAGTAATCGCCATTGTCGTCGTAGACCGGGAAGATCGGGTTGCGCCAGTAGGCCAGTCCGCCGTTGTTGTGACGCTTGTTGCTGGTGATGTTGGCGCTGGCCTTCATGCGCAGGTTGTCCAGCAGCTTGTGCTCGACCGAGAAATTACCGCCGTATTTGCGGTAGGTGTCCTCGATGTACATGCCGTTGTCGAGGTAGTAGTTGGCGCTGGCCTGGAACATCGTGCGGTCGTTGCTGCTCTGCACCTGTACGGTGGTGTTGTTCGACACGGGCGTCGGGCGGAAGACCAGGTCGTCCCAGCGCGTGTTGGTCGTCCAGGTCGTCTGCAACTCCGCAATCGAGGGATAATAGACGCCGTTGGCATTGGTCGCTCCGATGTAGGTCGGCGTCAGTCCGGCGTTGATGCTGCTTTCGTTCGAGAGCATCGCCATCAGCACGGGATCGCGCCAGAGGTTCAGCTCGGAGCTGAATCCCGAAACGGTCGTCTGCTGGCGCAGCGTGATGCGCGTCACGTTCTCCTGCGCCTTGCGCGTGGTGATGAGGATCACGCCGTTGGCTCCGCGCGAACCGTAGATGGCCGATGCCGAGGCATCCTTGAGCACCTCCATCGAAACGATGTCCTGCGGGTTGATTTGTTTCAGGTCGCCGGCATCGCCCCAGGGGAATCCGTCGATGACCACCAGCGGAGCGTTCGAACCGTTGAGCGACGAGTTGCCGCGGATGCGGACCGTCGACGAGGCGCCGGGGTCCTGCGAGGAGTTGACCACCTGCACGCCGGCCACGCGGCCCTGCAACAGCCCGTCGATCGAGTTGGCCGGGATGTCGGTGAGTTTCTCGGCCTTGACCGAGGCCACGGAACCCGTCAGGTCGCTCTTCTTGACCTGTCCGTAACCCACGACCACCACTTCGTCCACGGCCGTGGCCTCCTCGACCAGCACGATGTTGAAAGAGGTGCGGCCGCCGACCTCCACCGTCTGCGTTTTATAGCCGATGAAATTGACGGCAAGGCGGGCGTCCGAAGCCACTCCGGTCAATGAAAAGGCTCCGTCGGCCCCGGTTGTGGTTCCTTTCGTCGTGCCGACGACGACAACCGACGCGCCCGTTACGGCGGCGCCGTTCTGATCCACGACCTTGCCCGTCACGGTCATGCTCCGTGATGCGGACTGGGCGCGGACGTCTCCCGTCCCCCACAGGCAGACCGCCAGCAGGGAGAGAACGATCAGGTAAAATTTCATTTTCATAAGTTTTAGATTAGAGTAGTTTATTGATACGGTCCGGGGCGGTTCCGGGAACTGCACCGGACACTGCAAAGTAACATGCTGCTACGGAAGAACTGTTTTAGAAAATCGCTGATTGATTATACTTTTATGAAAACAAAGCGCAAATGGGCTATTCGCAACGGCATTTCTCCGTCAAATAATTTAATAATTCCTCCAGCCGGCAGGTTGCAACGCCTACATATTTGTCCGCTCCGCCGTAATAGACGTACAGCACGCCGTCGACGACCACATTGCCGGTCGGGAAGACGCAATGGCTGTAAAAACCTTCGGTTTCATAGAAAAATTCGGGTTCGAGGATCGGTTCCGGCGTCCGGGCCAGCACCCGCAGTGGATTCTCCCGGTCGAGCAGCAGCGCCCCGACGCGGTATTCGGCCGTGCCGCCGTCGGCAACTCCGTGGTAGAGCGTCAGCCACCCTGCCTCGGTCAGGATCGGCGGCGTGCTTCCGCCGATCTTCTCCTCCCAGGTTCCTTCGCGGCCGGCGATAAGCAGATGGCTGGGCTTGTCCTCCCATGCCAGCAGGTCGTCGGAGAACTTCAGCCAGATCGAAGGGTATTTCACCCCGTAACGTTCGCCCACGAACTGTTTGGGACGGTGCATCATGGCGAACTTCCCGCCGATTTTCTCCGGGAAAAGGATCACGTCCCGATCGTCGAGCACGGGCGACGTAAGCCGCCCCAGCCGGCGGAAATTCCGGAAGTCGGACGTCACGGCAAGCCCCGTATTTCCCAGGTTCTGCGCCATGGCGGCCGGCGCATAAGCTCCGCATCGGGGCAGACGCACCACGTCGTGCGCGAAAGTCCAGTACTGCCCGGGGGCATGGGCGCGGTAGGCGTAGGTAATGTAAAACTCGTTGTCGAACTTCACGATGCGCGGATCTTCGACGCACCCTCCGTCGGGACCGTCCGCGCTGGGACCGAATACCGGCGAATCGCCGACACGGCGGAAGTCGAAGCCGTTCTCGCTGACGGCCAGCCCCAAACGGATGACATGTTCCTTGTCGTCGCCGGCGGCGCGGTAGAGCATGTAAAACCGGCCGTCGTCGTAGATGACCCCCGGGTTGCAGGTTACGAGATTCTCCCAGGCATTGGCCGGATTGGGAGCGATGATCGGATTTTTTTCGTATTTCTTCAGTTTCATATCAACGGAATATTATGAGAATAAGCATACACAGAACCAGCAGCACCCCGCCCCATACGCGGTAGTTGCGCCACCAGGAAACCTCCGCGAGCGAGCGGGTTTCAGCCCGGAAATCCGCCGCCGAAAAGGTCGTGTCGATCAGTTTGTCGGGCCGGGGCGCGGGAGCCGTACGGCTTACGGCCCAGATCACCGACAGGCTGAAGACCAGCAGGAACGGCACGATCAACAGAAAGTGCATCCCGCCGAAGATCTCCGTGCGCCAGAGGAGCATCGCCGCCGCGACGACCAGTCCGGCGATCAGCCCCGCAAAGGCTCCCCGCCCGTTGGCGCGGCGCGAGAAAACGCCCATCAGGAAAGCCGCCACGACGGGAGGCGCAATGTAGGAGAGCATCTCCTGGTAATATTTGAGCAGCGAACCGAAACGTCCGATCTGCGGAGCCCAGAGGGCGGCGATCACGATGATGACCAGCGAAGCCAGCTTGCCGACGCGCACCAGCTTGCGTTCGTCGGCCCGCTTGTCGATCTTGGCGTAGAAATCCATCGTGAAGAGCGTCGACGTGGAGTTCAGAATGGCGCTCAGCGTCGACGTCAGCGCGGCGAGCAGCGCCGAAAGCATGATCCCCAGCAACCCTGTGGGCAACAGGCGCAGCACCATCGTCGGATAGATCATGTCGGGTTTCTCGATGCCCGGGAAGAGATGGCGGGCGATAACGCCCGGAAAGACGATGATGAACAGGGTGGCCAGCGTCAGCGCTCCGGCGAACATCACCCCTTTGCGGCCCTCGTCGACGCTCCGCGCGCTCAACACGCGCTGTACGAGCGTCTGGTTGTTGGCCCAGAAATAGATGCCCAGCACCGGCATGCCGACGATCAGCCCCAGCCAGGGCGTGGCCGTATCGGTCAGCGGGCGAATCAGTCTGACGCTCATGTCGCCGCTTTCGAACAGCGACGCGAGGTAGTCGAACCCGCCGTTGGCGAAGCAGGCTCCCGTCAGGATCACCGACCCGACGATCAGAATCACCGCCTGGATCAGCTCGGCGTTGATCGCCGACGAAAGACCGCCCGGAATGGTGTACGAAGCCGCCAGCACGGCGAAGATGATGATGATGAGCTGCAAGTCCGCCTCCGGGAACAACAACTTGATGATCAGCGCGGCGGCATACAGCGCCCCGGCCGCATCGAGAAAGATGTTGCCCACGATGCAGATTCCGGAAAAGTAGTAGCGCGACCGCTTGTCGAAGCGTCGTTCGAGAAACTCGGGAATCGTGAATATCCCCGAACGGATGTAGAGCGGCAGCAGGAACGTGGCGAAAAACACCATCACCACGACACCTGTGAGGTTGTAGTTGAACACGGCCACTCCGGTGTGGTAGGCGTCGCCCGACTGGCCGATGAGCGTCGTACTGGAGATGCTCGCGGCGAAAAGCGACAGACCCACGATCCACCACGGCATCGTGCGGCCGGCCAGAAAATAGGACCCGGCGTCGGAACTCTTGCCGTTGCGCAATCCCCACCATATTATAAATATAAGGTAAAGGACGATAATCGCGCAGTCGACAAAATTAATCGCAATCGAATTCATGTAAGTCGTTTTAGGATTTTTTTACTAATGCAAAGATATGTACCCGAAAATTTACCGGATTGTATAAGTCGGTTAAACAAGTATACTTTTTTGAATTATTCATGGAGCTTTCTGAATTATTCCTATTTTTGTACCGGACCTGAAACCCTTACCGGACATGAAAGAGATACAGCAGGAGATCACCCCGATCACGAACGAGGACCTTTTCATCATCCTCAACCACCCCAACGCGCATTTCGACTATCCGATCCACTGCCATCCGGAATACGAGATCAATCTGGTGATGAACACTCGGGGATCGCGCATCGTGGGCGATTCCACCGAGGATTTCGGCCCGCTGGACCTGGTGATGACCGGTCCCTATGTGCCGCACGTGTGGAAATCGCCCCTGAAGACCAACCATGTCATCACCATCCAGTTCTCGGGCGACCTGATCGACTTCCCGATCGTCAACAAACGCCTGTTTCTCCCCATCCGGCAACTGCTGCTCGACTCCCGGCAGGGGCTTTCGTTCACAGGTCCCGAACAGTTGAGCGTCCGGGACCGGATTCTTGAACTCACGCGCATGCAGGGATTCCAGTCGGCGACCGCTTTTCTGGACATTCTCAACGCGCTGGCCACGGCCAACCGCAAGGTGCTTATGAGCAATCTCTGCGACTCGAAGAACATTGTCCACACCTCCAAATCGCGCCGCATCGCCAAAGTCTGCGACTACATCGAGAAAAACCTCTGCCAGAACATCCGGCTCACCGACGTGGCCGGGTTGGTCAACATGTCGGAATCGGCCTTTTCGCACTTTTTCAAGAAGCGCACGAACATCTCCTACATCACCTTCGTCAACAACATGCGCATCTCCAAGGCCTGCCAGCTGCTTGCCAACACGACGCTCAGCGCCTCGGAGATCTGCTACGCCTGCGGCTTCAACAACAAGTCGAATTTCATCCGCATCTTCACCAAAAAGAAAAACATGACCCCGATCGAATACCGCGAATACATCTCCCAGATGCTCATCAAATACTGATCTACCCTTCATCTTATGAAAAACTTCAAACCAATCCTTACCGCTATGTCCCTCTGCATGGCCCTCGCCGCAGCCGCAGCCCCCGTCCGTCAACACCTGCACGACGACTGGCAGTTCCGTCAGGCGCGGCTCAACAACTGGTATCCGGCCACGGTCCCCGGCACGGTGCACACCGACCTGATGGCCAACCGGATCATCGAAGACCCCTATTTCCGCCTCAACGAGCGCGGCGTACAGTGGGTCGACAAGGAAGACTGGATCTACGAAACGCATTTCGAGGCCGACGCCGGCCTGCTCGCCCGCGAGCGGATCGAACTGGTCTTCGAAGGGCTCGACACCTATGCCGACGTCTACCTCAACGACGAGAAGGTGCTCGCCGCCGACAACATGTTCCGCCGCTGGCGCACGGAGGTCAAACGGCTGCTCCGTCCGGGCGAAAACACCCTGAAAGTCTATTTCCACTCGCCGATCAAGGTCGACCTGCCCAAATACGACTCGCTGCCCTACCGTTACGAGGCCGTCAACGATCAGTCGGCCAACGGCGGGCTTTTCGACAAACGCGTCAGCGTCTTCGCCCGCAAGGCGGGTTACCACTACGGCTGGGACTGGGGTCCGCGCCTGGTGACCTCGGGCATCTGGCGTCCGGTCTATCTGGAGGGCTGGAGCGGCGCCCGCATCAGCGATGTCTTCTACCGCCAGCAGGAGGTTACGGCCAGGCGCGCCCGGGTCGAGGTCGAGGTGGAAATCGCCTCCGTCCGTGACCTGGCGGAAGCCGTAGTCACCGTTGCATCCCCCGGCGAAGGCATCGAAGCCTCGGTCACGGCGCCGCTGCGCTCCGGAATCAACAAGGTAACCGTCCCGCTCGACATTGCCTCTCCGAAACTCTGGTGGACCCGCGAACTGGGCGAACCTCATCTCTACGAATTCCGGGCTTCGGTCGCGGCGGGCGACGCCTCCGACAGCCGGACCACCCGCATCGGGCTGCGCTCGCTGCGCCTCGTGCGCGACAAGGTCGCCGACGGCACGACCTTCTACTTCGAACTCAACGGCGAGCCGCTCTTCGCCAAAGGAGCCAACTACATCCCCTGCGACGTCTTCCTGCCGCGCGTCACGCGCGCCGTCTACGAGAAGACGATCGACGACGCCGCGGCCGTGAACATGAACATGCTGCGCGTCTGGGGCGGAGGCGTCTATGAAGACGATGTTTTCTACGAACTGTGCGATGAACGGGGCATCCTCGTATGGCAGGATTTCATGTTCGCATGCAGCGTCTATCCCGCCGAGGGGGCATGGCTCGAAAACGTCCGGCTCGAAGCCGAAGACAACATCCGCCGTCTGCGCAACCACCCCTCGATCGCCGTATGGTGCGGCAACAACGAGTGCAACGAAGCGTGGTTCGGCTGGGGATGGAACACCCGGTACGCCGAACAGGGGCATCCCGAATGGGACCGGATCATCGGCGACCAGCTCCGCCGCCAATACTACGAAGTGCTGCCCGAAGCCGTCGCCGCCTGCTCGCCCGGCACGCCTTACCACCCCTCGTCGCCCTGGTCGCGTCACGAAGGCACGAGCGAAAACAGCGAAGGCGATACGCATTTCTGGAAAGTGTGGCACAGCCGCGCACCGATCGCCGACTACAACGCCACGCGCAGCCGCTTCTTCAGCGAATACGGCTTCCAGTCGTTCCCCGAATACGCCTCCGTCCTGCGTTTCGCCCCCGAAGAGCGCGACTGGGACATCGAATCGGAGGTGATGATGGCCCACCAGCGCGGCGGCGATTTCGCCAACATGCGCATCCGCCAATACCTCGAAGACGAATACTGGCCCACACGCGATTTCCGCACGTTCCTTTACATGAGCCACGTTTTGCAGGGCGACGCCATCAAGACCGCCATCGAGGCGCATCGGCGCGACAAACCCTACTGCTGGGGATCGCTCTTCTGGCAGCATAACGACTGCTGGCCCGTGGCTTCGTGGGCCAGCCGCGACTGGTACGGCCGCTGGAAGGCGCAACATTATTTCGCCCGCCCGGCCTTCGACGACATCCTCGTATCGCCCCTTGCCGAGGGAAACACGCTGAACGTCCGCCTTGTGTCGGACCGCCGCAAAACGGTCCGGGGCAAATTCCGGATAACGGTCATGGACATGGACGGCGCCCTCCTCTCGGAAAACACCCGCAGCCTAACCGTCGCACCCAATGCCAGTCGGAACGTCTATTCGGCCGACATTTCCGGACTCTTGCACGGTTGCGCCCGCAATCGGGCGATCGTCGTCGCGGAATTCACGACCGACGGACGTCGCTACGCCAACATCGGATATTTCGTCTCTCAAAAAGAGCTTGAGCTGCCCGAAGCCGACATCCGCTGGAGCGCCGGACCTGCGGCGGACGGTTATGAAATTACGCTCTCGAGCGACCGTTTCGTCCGCGCCGTCTGGCTCGCTCTCGACGGCGACGAACATTTCGAGGACAACTATTTCGACCTCGTACCGGGCGTCAGCAAAACGGTGCGGGTCGCAACGACGCTGTCCCGGTCCGAATTCGACCGGCTGCTGCGCATCACCCATTTGCAACAAACCCGATAAACCGACCATATGATTATGAAACGCACATTGCGCCTTTTGCTGACCGTAGGGCTGTCGCTCGTCTGCGTCAGCCTGTTCGCCCAAAAGTTCCCCAACTACCCCATCCCGCAGCAGCCCGATACGCTGCGCATTCTCGGCATCGGCAACAGTTTCACCGACGACGGCATGATGTATCTGCCCGAGCTGCTGGAGGCTGCCGGCATCCGGAACGTCGTGCTGGGGCGTCTCTACATAGCAGGGTGTTCGCTCGAACGCCATTGCCGGGAATATGCCGGCAACGCCCCTGCGTATATCTATTACAAGTCGACGTCCAACCGCTGGGAGACCGTTTCGAAGAAAGCGACCCTGTTGGACGGAATCGCCGACGAACGGTGGGACGTCGTGGTACTGCAACAGGCGTCGGGCAAATCGGGCATCTATCCGACCTATCAGCCCTGGTTCGGCCGGCTGGTCGAGATCGTGCGATGGTGTTGCCCCAATGCCGGAGCCTGCATCGCCTGGCAACAGACATGGGCCTATGCCCGCAATTCGCAGCACCGGGATTTCGGACGATACGAGAAGAACCAGCAACTGATGTACCGGGGAATCGTCTCTTCGGTCGAACAACTCATGCGGGAGACCTCCGTCGAAGTGGTCGTCCCGTCGGGCACGGCGATTCAGGACCTGCGCAACACGGCGCTGTGCGACTCGCTGGACCTGACGCGCGACGGATACCACCTGAATCCCGGGACCGGACGTTACACTGCGGCCTGCGCATGGTTCCAGACGCTCGTGGCCCCGGCCTTCGGGACGAACGTCGCCGGGAACGGCTGCCGTCTGGCGGGAACCCCTCACGAGCTGACGCCGCAGGAGGCCGAAGCCTGTCAGGAGGCGGCCCGCAGAGCCTGCATCCGGCGGTTCTCCGTTTGGACGGAACCTGTCGCCGGCGAGGGCGGGACGGCAGTCCGGTAGCGGTCGGGCTTGGTCGGGCATCCCGCCATGCAGATATAGGTATCCTGCCATTCGCCGGAGCATTCCCGTTATCTGCCGGATGTGGGTTCGAAGCTCGCCCTGCCCCCTCCCTACCACCACCAACGAAAAAAGAGGTCTGCAAAGACCTCTTCGAGCGGAAAACGGGATTCGAACCCGCGACCCTCAGCTTGGGAAGCTGATGCTCTACCGACTGAGCTATTTCCGCATTACGGAGTACAAAGTTACTCTGTTTTTTTTATTTGTCAAGTTTTCGAGCCCCGAAAATTGCGTTCAGTCCACGATTTTTTTCAGCGACGCGAGGTTTTCGGGGTTTTTCAGACTGCGGCCCTCGGCCGAATAGAGGTAGTCGAGCCGGTTTCGGAAATGCTCCTCGACCTTCCCGCGCACGACCTTCATTGTGCTGTTCACCAATCCGTTCTGCTCCGTGAAAGCCTCGTCGACAATGGCCAGTCCCGCAGGCAGCCACCGTTCCGGAAACTCCCCGGCATAGGTTCCTCCGGCGCGGTAACGGTCGATCTCGGCGCCGAGAATCTCCGCTGCGACGTTTGCGCGCTCCGCTTCGGGCGTCCTGCGGGCCTCCAGCTCGCGGCGCAGCGCCTCGCGGTTGGGAACCACGATCGCCCCCGTAAACGGGCTTTGGTTGTTGTGCACGATGATCTGGTCGATGTAGGGCGATTTATCCACGATCGCCTCCTCCATTCCTTCGGGGCTGTATTTTTCGCCGTCCGAAGCGATCAGCAGGCTCTTGAAACGTCCCAGCACATAGAGGAAATCATCCTCCGAGACGTAACCCATGTCGCCCGTGTGGAGCCACCCGTCGCGCACGGTTTCGGCCGTGGCCCCGGGATTCTTCCAGTAGCCGGCCATGACGTTCTCGCCGCGGACGACGATTTCGCCCTTCTGCCCGCGGGGAACCTCGCGGCCCTCCTCGTCGAGGATCTTCAGGTCCAGCGGAATGAGTATCTTGCCCGACGATCCGAACCGGTGCCAGTGATGTTTGGGCGAGTTGGTCGAAATCACGGGCGTCGCCTCCGAAAGTCCGTATCCCTGGAACATCGGGATTCCGATGGCGTAGAAAAACCGCTGCAACTCCGCGTCGAGCAGCGCACCGCCCCCGACGAAGAATTCGAGGTGGCCACCGAACGCCTGCCGCACCTTGCGGAACAGCAGCGCGTCGAAAATCCCGACGACGGGGGCCAGCACGATGCGCCATCCGCTGCCCCTGCCATACCCGTCGCTGTTGTATGCGTATGCCGTGCGGAGCGCGAGGTTGAAAAGCGCCTCGGTGAATCTCCCCTTGGCCCGTATGGAGCTTTCGATGTTTTTCCGGAAGTTCTTGGCCAGCGCCGGGACCGACAGCAGGAAGTGCGGCTGCACCTCGCGGATGTTCTGCGGGATGTTCTTGAGCGTCTCCATCGGCGTCGCTCCGATCTGCACTGTGGCCACCGAGGCTCCGCAGGCGATCATGATGTAGAAACCCACGACGTGGGCGAAACAGTGGTCGAGCGGCAGGATGATCAGCGTGCGGAAATGCGGCGGAATGTCGACCCGCGACAACGCCTGCTCGACGTTGGCCGTGTAGTTGCGGTGGGTCAGGACGACGCCTTTCGGATCGGCCG
>ERZ773194.1826-NODE-1826-length-21926-cov-5.142380_pt1 | contig 21926 bp, 22 predicted proteins | sample MGYA00511240_ERZ773194 | MGnify/ENA primary metagenome ERZ773194 (study PRJEB29015, sample SAMEA2737774) | human gut metagenome | biome: human gut; feature: human-associated habitat; material: faeces | place: China | collected 2012 ... | reverse complement strand
TCTGCAAAGACGGAATCTGCAAAAGAAACTGATACACCTACACCAATTGAATACACAGCCGTATCAGTCAATGATATGATGTCTCAGCTTGATGATAACGCACTTGGAGCATCTGATAAATACAAAGGGCAATACTTAGAAATCACTGGTAGACTCGGGAACATTGATTCATCTGGAAAATATATCTCCCTCTATCCTGACGATGAATATGCGATAATCGGCGTTCAATGCCAGATTAAAAATGATGAGCAGCGTTCGAAAGTCGCGTCAATGGCAAAAGGTGACACTGTTACATTGAAAGGAAAATGTACGGATGTCGGAGAAGTGCTTGGATATTCTCTTGATATTGATGAAATAGAATAAATGCTAAAAAAGACCGGCTCTCGCTACCAACGGGGACCGGTTTTTAAAAATAAGACAATTCCAGAGAAAAATCTTACCTGCACATTAAGTATATCATCTCCGGGATTGCCATACAAGTGTAAAAAAAGGAGAATGATAAAATGAATGAATCAGTATGTATCTATTTAAGGAAATCCAGAGCCGATCGGGAAGCTGAAGCGCACGGAGAGGGTGAAACTCTTGCCAGACATGAACGGATCCTGTTAGATCTTGCAAAGAAAAAAGAGTACATTGTGGGTGCAATTTACCGCGAAGTGGTATCTGGAGAAACTATCGCCGACCGTCCTGTCATGCAGCAACTCCTTCACGAAGTAGAATCCGGCATGTGGGACGGTGTTTTGGTTGTCGAAGTTGAACGACTTGCCAGAGGTGATACTATCGACCAAGGCGTTGTGTCCAGAGCTTTTCAATATTCCGATACGAAGATTATTACTCCTACAAAAATATACGATCCAAACAATGAGTTTGATGAAGAATACTTCGAATTTGGGCTTTTCATGTCCAGACGTGAATATAAGACCATTAAGCGTCGATTGAATAACGGCAGAATCTCATCGGTCAAGGAAGGGAAATACTGTGGTAACAAACCACCTTACGGATACGAAAGAGTAAAACTTGAAAAAGAAAAAGGCTATACCCTCCGACCTGTTCCGGCTCAAGCTGAGGTTGTAAAAATGATATACGCCTGGTATGCCGGTGATGGCTGCGAACAAATTGGAGTTGCGAAGATTGTACGGAAATTAAATGAAATGGGAATAGAGTCTGCACTAGGCGGTGACTGGACTCCTGCCAGCATACAGGGAATCCTGACAAATCCGGTATACATCGGGAAAATACGATGGAATGGGCGAAAAACTGTAAAGACTATACATAATGGACAAGTGGTCAAGACGCGCCCACGGTCCAGGGACGTCCTTATCTGTGGAGGATTACATCCGGCTATCATATCAGATGGTCTGTATAATTCTGTACAAGAGATACGCCAAAAGAATCCGCCCCGTCCGATCAGTATAAAAAACACAGTTCGCAATCCGCTTGCCGGAATTGTCTATTGTAGCAAATGTGGTCGCGCCATGGTTCGCCGCCCTTATCAAAAACGTGGACAGGAAGATACCCTCATGTGTCCATATACGTCTTGCTCTACGGTGAGCAGCAAATTATCCATAGTTGAAAAAGCTGTGATTGATGGAATTAGGGATATCGCGGAAGAATATAAGTTAAACAATGATGTTAATACATCTTCAAAGGCTATTGATTTAACAATAATTTCTAAGCAAAATCTTATACGTGAAAAAGAAAGTGAGCTGGAAAACTTAAATACCCAAAAAGCAAAACAATATGATCTGCTTGAACAAGGAATCTACACCACGGAAGTCTTCCTTGAACGTTCCAAAACCATAGCTACGTCTATTCAATCATGTTCTGATATTATTACGAAATTAAGAGAAGAAATCGAACACGATGAGAATATTATGGCGCAACAATCAGATTTTGTTCCACGCTGCGAAGAATTGCTTAATAACTATTGGAACCTTGACGTGGAATCACGAAATAGAATGCTCAAGAGCCTGGTCGAAAAAGTCGTCTACTCGAAAAATATTAAAAACGCTTACGGCAAAAGTAATGAGATCAATTTTGAACTAGACATTTTTCCGAAAATCCAAAAAAATGATTAATGACATCTTCTATGTGCCAGTTCGCCTGCTCATAGATGTTATCAGCAAATAAAAAAAAGAATTCCCGGGGCGATTCCCCGGGATATTTTTATACTTTTTTGATGTACTTCGCAGAAACAAATCCGAAGTATTTTCCAGCAATTCTGATGTAGTACCAAGAGTTACCGTCACTTGCTTTCTGAGTGAAGTTCATAACGTCAACCTTGTTTTCTTTGTTCAATGTCGGATATTTTTTGATGTTCGGATATTCTGCTCCGGCCCATGTGCGAACGTTCAGGCTGGAAGCTGTAACCTGTCCAGTAAACAGTCTCTGCGTCTTATCTTGCTTTTTAGTAATTACCGTTGCTGTTGTATTCTGTGCTCCATCAATCTGGAGATATTTAGTAGCCGCCCAGCCGATGCCAATACCTGCAACTTTGACCTTTGTCCACATACCAGATTTTTCACCGCTAATTTCCACACGGTTTCCCTTATTAATCTGTCCAAGAACATAACCATTTGGTGTCTCTCTGATATAAAGGTCGTCAACTGTGGATGTGGCTGTGCCGGTTGCTTTCCATACTTCTGCAGTAGTCTTCTCTTCTCCCCAGTCAATCCAAACATATCCGTCAATTGCAGAATCGTTGATAGCGTAGGATTTATTGCGCACAGCTCCACCATTTGCAACCACGCCGGCAGCACTGGAAGTGTTTCCCTCGTTGGTATATACAACACTACCATTGAAGCTGCGGACAGAGCCAACATGGGAACCGTTGCGGAAGACTACCAGCGCCCCGGCTTTTGGGGAATTATGCCATGTTCCATTGGCTTTGGCATGATTAGTGATGGATACGCAATTATAGAATCCACCACCCATAATCTGCAATGCTCTTGTGATTCCCAGAACATTCACCAGTTTCCAGAACTGATACTCTGCGCACCACGGCTGAGCCTGGCATCCTGGCTGCCCCCAGTTGTCAACATCGCGAGCAAATTTGGTATAATTGTTGTATCCTGCATTTTTCTGGAAATCATCAAGATAGGCATTTGTGCGCTTTTCCAGATACGGTTTACTACCGCCATTGTTTGCATAGTAGTCACCGAGTTCGATAAATTCCTGTAATTTCGTTTTGGCCACTGCTGTTTCTCCTTTTTGAGCAGAATCTCTATAATCCTTGTAAAATACATTCATATCAACATTTCCGTTGATGCCGTCAGCTTTTCCTTTGCTTGAATACTGCCAGCCTACACCGACCGGTGGACGCAATCTTTCTTGAACAGAACCATTGTCACCAGCCGGATAACGAGCAATCCAACAGTCATACCGCTTCAGAGCATCTGACAGGACATTATTGTACCAATCAAGATTACAATAGATACCGACTTTATAACCGGCTTTTTTGATTCTGGTCAGAAATGCCACTGCAATGTTTTCAACAGCCTGTTTGCCGAGTTTCCGCTGATTAGACCACTCAAGGTCGTAGAACACTGGGAAGTCCAGTCCACGTCCGTTCAGTGCGGCTATCACATCCTCCGCTTCGTCAATAGCCTGTGCCGGTGTCAGGGCGTATGAATATTTATATCCACCGATAAGGATTCCGTTGCTCTTGCATCCCTTGTAGTTGTACTCGAACGAGCCATCAATGCCTGATTTTTGATGGATTCTTAAAATGGCAAATTTGTAACCGGCTTTTGCTACCTTTGCCCAGTCTGGCTTGCCCTGATAAGATGATACGTCAATTCCTTTGATTTCCAAATTGTAAACTCCTTTTAATGAAACATATTTATGATGATTGTATCTGACCGACTCTTGATTAACCTTTGTACTGTTCCTTATATAAATAGGTAGGGGCTTTACGAAAGTTTTCCATTTTTTAATGAATTAAATGGGAAGAGGAAAAATATCAAGTTGTTTCAACCGTAAATGGTTCGTAAGAATAAATCATTCCTCTACTCCAATTTCCAGAATTAATAGTGATGGTATTGTCTTCACGTGAACCCGAGAAGGAAACCTTATTATTTATAATATCAGTATAATTGACTTCATCTGAATTTGATTTTAATCCATAAATAAATGCAACACATCGTGTATCTGTAGCGCCTGCAAGTATTACAAAAAAGCATTTTTCATTTATACCATCTGCTTGTATTGTTATCGTCTTTCGACTTGCACCAATATTTCGAACTCCCCTGCCATAAAAGGATAATGTCTTACTATTTAGTTACTTGTAATCCTTTTCCATTCCAGAGTATCTGTATTAATATTTGCAGTCGCAAAATAAATGCTACCATAAACGTATAGATATAGGTATATGTAATCTGCTGCTGGTTTATTTACGATTGTAAATGATACATTTCTAGTCGCGGGCGAGTCAGTTGCGGCTTGTGTGTATAGCAAGAATATACCATTGTTTTTTGATTTTACTACATCTAAAATAGAACGTTTTCCGACATCTTCGAAATTAAAATAAATTGAAGATGACTTACTATTTAATTCATTAAGCGCCCCCAGAATTGTCTTGTTTTGTGTCTGCAAATTTTCAAATACTTTGTTTGCAATCTTTTCTATAATCCAATCTGACAACGCCGACAAACCAAGACGTTTGTTTGCCTTGCCCGCGGTATCAAGAATCATTACTTCGTCTTTGTCCGCGGGGTCTGTTTTTATCGTGTAATCTGTCCACTTTGGCATAACTGCTTCCTCCTTATACTAAATATTTGTCCCGGATATATTTTTTAACTGCATCAAGATGAGCCTGTACATCGTCATTCATCACAAGGAAATTGCCTTTGTTGTTCTGACTGACAACCTCCCCTGTTTCCTCGTTTACCTCAGAATAGGTGTAAGCGATACGACTTCCCTCTCCTGTGCTAAGATTCATAAAACTTGTAAGAATTTTCTTCATTATATTTTCCCCATTTCGTCAATAATGTTTTCCCTGTCATTAAGAAGTTCCTTTTCATAATCTGGTTCTGATACTTCAAGGCTTTCACCGTAGTCTGGCTCTGGCATGTCTGTGTCTATTGCTCTGTCATAAGCCGTTCTGCTCATGTCAGTAAAACGCATGTGCTCATAGTCAGCTTGCCGCGCTTTAATTTCGAATGCAAATTTAAGTCCCGGAGTACCTTTTACAGTGAAATATGTCTGTTCTTTTTGGTCTACCCAACAATCCCCATCCCCTTCCTTTTGTAAGAACACATAATATTCAATCCCAACATTGGTAGATTCTTGAAAGATGTCGTCTATATCTATTAGGCAGGTGCCATCTTCCGATATGGATGCTTCTCCAATATCTCCGAATATGGGGGAAGCCATTTCGTAGCAGTAAAACGTCTGGGTTCCGTAATTCTTTGTCTGAAGAATCCTGGATTTTGTTCCACGCACGCTCAAATCTGCAAGGTCAGTGCCCGTTCCTTTGCTGTAAAAGTGTCCACTGGCTTCGATGTGCGAGTATGATATAACCTTTCCGGTGGCGGTAACACCACCGTTTGAAACTATACTATAATATGCCTTTAAACTTCCCATAGTTAGGGTGGATTGAGAATTGCTTCTTCCTGTTATGCTTGTGCTTACATTTATCGCACTGCAATATACATCACATGTGTGAAATTCAGTCCCCTCTAAAATTGACTCGTCAATAAGGGTTCCAGTGGATGGATCAAGCCATCTTGTCTTTCCTTTAGCTTTAATACGTCCGTTATTTCCATCCAGTGTGACGCTGTTGCCCCCGCTCGCCGCATATAAATATCCACTTAAAACCTGCCAACCTGCCAGATACCCGGTGTCAATATATGAGGCATTCAGATACACTTTGTTGTTATAAAGATATAGCCCCTGTGTTTCCCCGTTATTGGTTAATTTATTAAAAATCTCCAACTGTGTCATGTCACTGGCATCTTTTCCATCCTGTCCGTCTTTGCCTTTTTCCCCATACACGCCAATCACACAAGGAAGTGTTGTTGCCTTAGCCCCGTTTGTGAAGAAAGTATCCTCATAGTTCCATAGATACCGCTTGTCCGGAGTCGGGGTCTGTACAGTTTCTGTCCATCCAGAACTACTTGTTGATACACCAGACGAACTGGACGTAGCGAGATAATGCTGTACAATCTTCGAGATTCCATTTCCGGTATCACCTTGCTTTTGCTTTACAACTACAAATTCTTTCTTTGCGGACATCCCGTTGTAAGTTGCGGTTGCAGTAATCGTGCCGCTATCCACGGACAGTCCAGAGACCGTGTACGTTGCCCCTGACGATGAACCGCTTACTCCGTTTCCTGCAGAGAATGAAATGTTTGACTGCGCGGTTACATTCTCAGCGCCATACAGTACAGTTACCGTAGTTTTACATGTAGGAAATGTAGTATAATTTCCGGACGAATCTGTTGGAATTCCTTGAAATTCATTTGATAGTAACACGTTCAATGTGGCGTATTTTGTCGCGATTTCAGTCGCGGTATTAGACGCTGTATCTTTTGCTATTTCGGATACAGCTTTTCCTTTTAACGAGAACTCTGTCGCGGCAATGTGTACCTTTCCACTATCGTCAATATGGAGAGTGATTTGGTTATCGTTGTCAATAACCTTAATCCCTTTTGCATTGATAAACTTGCCTGCCAGAATACCTGCAAGGATGTAATTTGCATTTATATACAGTTTCTTGTCCTGTATATAAATTCCCTGGTCTTCGCCACCGTTTGTCAGCTTATTAAAGACCTCATCCTGTCCAAGACTTGTGTCATACTCTTTGACTGCATTATCAATGTCGGTTTTGTCCACATATTTGAAATCAATCCAGTCAGTGTCAGTAAATGCACCGTCCGCTCGGCTTCTGACTGCTGTCTTGATAGAAGCTTCACCATTCGCCTTTGATGTGACCCAGAAATCTCCCATGTTGTATGGCGGTTTGGGTTGTTCGAAATAGACTGCCGCTTTCCCATCAATCTTATCAAACAGATAATCCGGCACTTTCTGCTCGACCCATTCACTACCATCCCACCGCCAGCGCGTGTTAGCGTTATTGGCGGTATTCTGCCAAAGGTCTCCCTTGTGGATGTATTTACCTTTTTCCCAGACAATCAAAATCTCATTTCCGCCTACGTCCAGAATGGAATTGCCATCAACATCTGTCCACGGAATCTCTTCTGTTTCTGTCCATTCAAGCGCCGGGTCCGTATCCTGGCTCCAGGTCTGAATCTTACCGTCAAGCTGCTCTTGGAGACTTTCGATTGTATCGGCAAAAACGCCTTTGATAAATGCCGTGATTGCGGAATCGTCTGTATATTTAGATGCTCTTACCCAGTCATTAGCGTCATAGCTCGCACCCTCTGCCTTTGCCTTTTGACATTTAAGAATATCACCGGCCCCGCCCTGAACCCATAAATCGTCAATATCGTAAGGTGGCACCGGCTCTGCTCCGAATATTCTCTTCTTCGCGTTTGCTGTGTTTTGTGCCTGTGCCGCATCAGCCAGAGCTTTGACCACCGCAGTGTCTTTTACATAATCCCACTTGTATTCGCCGTTAATCTTTGCATATCTGTAAGCCTGCCCGCCATATTCTTCGTTGTTTACAATATAAAACAGGTCACCTAAGTGTTTCTTTTTGGTTGTATCATCTGTCCAAGCGGATGCCGGTTCATTGTCACCATCAGGAACATAGTCTCCAAAAAATGCTTCTATCTGTCCGTCAATCTGCTCCTGAAGAACCTTAATCTGTGGAGAATATACTTCTGTAATAAATTTCTCAACCTCGGCATTTGCGACATTTTCTGGCGTTTTTCCTTTGATTGTGAGTTCTGTAGCATTAAGATTGACAGCCCCTGTCTCTGCGTCAATGCGGAATGTAATGTTGCCGTCATTGTCTTTTGCCGTGAACCCTCTTGTATTAATCCAATCCGACTGTATACCGATAGCATACAGAATGTTCAGCACTGCATCACCGTTGCTGTCAAATCCGGCTTTCCAGGTGTTTCCACCATCAACTGAAAGGAAGAATCCATCTACACCTGTTTTATAAATCACTTTTGAATCTTTCAATGATGGTTTATCATGACGATATGATATTGAAGACCCGTCCGGCTGAATTTCCTCAGTAAAATAAAATCCAAGTGTGTTTGCAGCTAATTCGTTCATCTGCTTTAATTTTGCATCGTAAGCAGTGATTTTCTTTTCGGAATCTTTCTTAAAGTTGTCAACCTCTACCTGCATGCTGTCGGGATAATCTGCATCAATATCTTCCATGCTTTTAGCATTACATGCAAAACTTGTACTGCCAGAAAATGTGAAGTCTACATCTGTCAGATATGAATAGTAAATATTGCCTTTAATGTCGGAAAATGTAATTCTATCTCCAAATGTGGCATATCCGATTGCTATGCTGTCACAAGAGAATGGTCTTAATCTCATACCGACAAGTTCTTTTCCGATCAGGTCAACACCCGTCTGTTCATTGCCACTCAGAAGCTTGTTGTCAATCGTGATGACGTACCCGTCCGTGCCATACTTATATTCTGTTTCATTATTCACATATTTGACCCCGGTGACAACTACATCATCAACATCATAAGTAAGGTTATTGATAAAATTGGGCTTAAATCCTTTTCGCTCAAGAACTGTCTCAACCTCGTTACTATCAATGTCAAGAATGGTGTTTCCGTTAATGTCGCACCATGGAACTGTTTCTAAGGTGATAGTGTCTGCACCATCGTCAAAAGTGATAATTCGCAAATTATCGTTCTCGTCAATGCGAGCGTTACCACCTGCCAAAGCTGCAACCATACCGATTACTGCTCTAAAAGTGGTGTTCTCGGGCTTCTTCTGCACCTGATAGTCTGCATTTTTAAATACTGCGTCACCTAACACAATCCCGGTCTGCTGACAGGCATCTTCTAAAACCTCTCTGACAGAGCATGGGAAAACAAGGTTTGTATTGTAGCCTGTCTCTGCCTTGCTCATATAGTCCAGCAAAGTGAGATTAATCTCATCGGACGTGGCGGGTTTTTTTGATACAATGAATGTGCCACGGCGAATAGTCTCCAATCTATCAGACAGTTGCAAATTTAAAAATAGGGTGAACTGTGCCCCGGCAAAGTTGTAGTCAGAGAACCTATCATCATCATTGACCAGCGCCAATGTTGCTGTTTTTTCAATAGCTACACCAATAGGGAAGTCCCCGGAATCAGAAGAATCTACAATGCCGTTTCCGTCAAGATAGAAATCTTCTTTTCCCAGGCTTAAAATTGTTCCATCACGCAGCACCGCATTCGCCGTAACATAATAGTTACTATTTAAGAGAGATTCTGTTTTTAACTGATTTGTAACATTAATCATACCGGTCGAATGCTCCTTACATTAATAGTTAATCCTGTCCATCGTTCCTCGTTATCCTTGAGTGTTTGTGCTGCCATATTGAAATTGGATGCATAGAACGTCTTGTCAATCCATTTGCCGGGGGCTCGAGGATCTTTGTGATGAAATGTGAACTGACTTTTGTTAATCATAGAATTAAGAATCGTTGCAATCTCTCCCCATTTAAGCTCACCCCATTCCATGTCATATCCGGCGATAGTTCCCATCGGAGTGTTGTGCATAACAAGGTCCTGGCTTCTCTTAGAGCTTTCCGTTGATGTAGTTGCGAACACCGGCTTGTATGTGTCAGGGGCCTTTATAGCGACCCCGTCAATTTTAAACTGCTCCTGTGCCATTTACACACCTCCTAAAAAGAATGGATTCTGACCGCCGTTTCTGCGTCTCCTAAGTTCCGCTTCATCAATGATAATGTCTAACAGTTTTCTGCCAGATGCATTGACTGTAACATTGTAAGTGTTTCCACTTCCCTGTCCTTTCCCTGACTCTTCCCGGACGATCTGACGCAACAGGCTTTCCGGTGCTTCCAGGTTATTTCCTTTCTTTTGATCTCCTAATACCGCAAGGAATTCTGACCTTGGTGGAATAACTGCACCACTGGCCAGATACGGGATAGTTCCGATACGCGGAAATGTTGCATGAAATCCGATAGTCTTTGAGCCAAACGGTGTTGGAACAGTCCAGGGTCCAAAGGAAAATGCAGATTCAATTCCGCCAATTGCATTATTAATCATTCCAACTGCATTGTTAACAATGCTGATTGCCTGATTAATCGGAGCTTTAATAAAATTCACAATGCCTTCAAATGCTGATTTGACCGCGTCTCTGGCGGCGTTAAATTTATCGGTAATGGCGGTTTTTATTGCTTCAACTTTGTTAGACACAAAAGTAGTAACGCTTTCCCATGTTCGGGATGTCTTGTCTTTTATTTTGTCCCAAACGCCTGTAACCTTAGTTTTGATTGCGTCAAACACTGTCTTTGCTGTGGTTTTGAGAGCACTCCATAAACCAGAAAGAGTCTTTTTGATTGCATTCCAAACCGTTGATGTTGATATTTTGATAATATTCCAAACACTAACTATCTTTCCCTTTAAGTTGCTTAATGTGCGCGTTACTGATTCTGCCAATGCGCGAGTTTTTTCAACAACCCAATCTTTGAGTTTTGTTGCTGCTGCACATATTTCATCCCAGTTCTTATATAGCAATATACCAACCGCTATTGCAGCTGCAATGGCAATAGTCAACGGACCGCCTAATGCCGATACTAATGCACTGATTCCACCTAACAAGCCTCCACTTCCTGTAAATAGAGCAATTAATCCTTTTATAGCTATTACAATTGTTTCAATAAGTGGAACAATCTTAGATGCCGCAAATGCTCCAATAAGAGCCGCTCCTATTGCATCAATTATCCACTGATGCTCTCCAAGAAATGTAAATAATTTGGATACAGCATTAATTACCGTAGGTAATCCTGTTTCGATAATCCATTTCAGCATTGGAAGAATGATATTTACATATAGCCATTCAAGAAAGTTTCCAATTGCAGTAAGAAGCGGAGAAAATGATTCAAATAAATTTTTAATAGATTCCAACAATGGATAAAAATTTAATTTACTTGCCCATTCTGCTGTGGCAGCGGTAATTCTATTTATAAAATCAAGAACAACATTAAATGCATCTGCAATTGCCTGAATAATTTGTGTTCCTACCGCATTTTTGTTCCATGCTTCATTTAATTGATTGGCTATATTTCCAATAGTATTAAGAATATTTTGCGCAATTTGAAGCATAGTTGTAAGCATTTGAGTGCCAGTCCCGTTTGTCCATACTTCTAACAGACTTTTGCCTACACTTTTGGCAAGTGCTCCAAGACTGGAAAAAGCAAACTTCGCTGCATCAATGGTGTTTTTACCTTCTCTTCTCCAAGCATTCTGAAAAGGCTTCCAAAGTTTTTTAAGCAAATCTGCAAGTTTCTTTACCGAATTACTAATCTTATCAAGAACTGTCTCACCCTCTGCCAACTTTCCGTAATCAACATTTTGTACAGCATCTTTCATCTGATCTGGAAGTCCGCCGGTTGCGCCCGGCGCTTTTGATGATGAATCCGTACTTTTGTCCGTTGAATAATTATTTATTTCATCTAAAGGGCTAAGATATCCCTTTGCTGCTTTAGTAGCTTTCTTAGTTGCGTCCGCTGTATCATTTGTTGCATCTGCCAGCTTTTCGGCATTGTCGGCTGCATCTCCGTATTGGTCGGCTGTATCAGCTATCGCATCTGTTCCGGCAAGACCTGCGCCACTTGCACTTGTCTGGCCAGATGATTTCTTTCCGGTGATTAACTCCGTAAATGATTTGAAGGCATTTGCCAATGTTGCCAGTTTACCGAGCAGAATATTGATCACTTTCAGAACAGGCGTGAAAATATTAATCAATCCCTGTCCAACTGTCGCCTTGAGAGATTGTAGCTGTAACTGCATCACTCGCACCTGGTTCGCCCAGCTGTCAGAAGTACGAATAAAGTCACCAGATGCAGCTGATAACTGTTTCTGTACAAAAGCCAGGCGCAGAGCTACTTTCTCCTGCTCGGTCATGGCAGATGTGGTTTTACCATAACCATTTGCCAGTGCGTACTGGTCAAGTGCCGACTGGGTCATTACCACGCCGAGGTCCTTGAGTGTTTCCGTTTCGCCAGTAAATACGGATTTCAGCTTAATGTAAGCCAAGTCCTGACTGATATTATAAAATGATGCCACATCACCAGTCAGCTGTGTTAGAGCTGTTGACATATCATAAGCCTGTGCTTCTGAGAATCCGAACGACTTAGACATTGCTCCGAACGTTCCGACATACCTTTTTGCCATTGTCTCTGATAGTCCGGCTGAGGTCATAGCATTCTTTGCGAATTCATTGACCTTATCCGACATGGTAGTAAATGTAACATCAACCACGTTCTGTACTTCTGCGAGGTCAGAGCCGAGTTCCAGGCATTCCTTGCCGAACTGCGCTAACTTTCCAATAGCGAATATTCCGCCAATCAGCAAACCTACTTTTTTTACAGCACTTCCAAGGCCGTTAAATGACTTTTTTATTGCAGATACGCCGTTTTGCACGCCTGATGTGTCCATTCTGGTATCAATAATGACTGAGCCATCAGCAGCCATGTGTCCACCTCCTAACTATTTGAGGTTCAACATCTCATTCAGCGCATCTTTATACGCTTGCTCCTCGTCGCTGAGACGTGTTTTTATATCAATAATGTTCTTATTTTCTTGATAGAATTTCTTTTCCCATTTATCGAGCTTTTCGCCCTTTGCTTTTTTACTGCGGATTCCAACAACCGTGTTGAACAGACATTCACCGGATTCCATGAAATATCCGAAGAACGTCCACCAGTGCATATACGGAATGGCTCTGATTTCTTTACCAGCAACCTTGTTTACTGCTGGAACAATCATATCTCCGTCCTGTTCCCAGTCCATCAAACGGGGCTTTGGCCTGTTCGGGTTGTCATCAGCCTGTCCACAGTCAATAAATTCACACGCTTTCTGACAGGCTTCAGATAAGTGCTCTGGCGGTATATTCTGCCAATCCTCGAACAAAATCTGCAGCATGACAACTGCTTTCGCTTGTTCGTCCAGTTCCGGGTCATTCATAGCGACCAGAATATCGATAATTACTCGGAAATCCGTCCTGATAGAAAAATCCACCTCACCGATTTTTAGTGAGGTGGGAAGTTCATAGGCGGTCATTTTGTATACTTCTCCGTGTACCTATTGACCACTTCCTGCATTTTTTTCTTTCTCTTTTCAATTTCCGGAGCAAGTGCTTCATTGATTTTGTCCAGAACAATATAAGCGAACACCTGACCATTTCCAAAAACAGTTGTTGCGGTAATTGGTTCTTTGAATAAATCCTTAGATGCTTCGTATCCGAGCATATAATTGATTTTGTCCTCAATCTGCTTATTAATCTCCGCCATCTCTTTGCTGGAAGAAACATTTTTAACAGATTCCTGAGCCTGCTCAAAGAAAGTTTCCAATTCTTCCGCTCTTGCTGCAACGTTAATGTCGGTAGGATTCAGCTTAAATGAAGAAAATACTTCTCCCTGTTTGTTTGTGAATGTAAAAAGAAGAAATCCATCATCAATGTTTGTGTTAATTGTCTTTGCCATTTTCTGTACCTCCTAAAAATTATTCGCTGTCAGCTGTGAATGTACCGGAACTGATATCAAATTTTCCTTTTACGCGTTCACCGGTATAATTGACGGTAAATGGAATCTGATATCCAGATGTATCACCGCCGTAGGAGGTCGGCACAACGTAGCAATCCTGCTGGTATGCTTCATACTTGCCTGCTGCGGCTTCTGTCCAGAGATGAACCTCGACTGCTTTTGTCTTGAGGTTATCGTCTTTGAGGCGTCCATCTACGATCTTCTGTAATGCTGTGAACAGATCGGAAGTAGTGTCTGCATAGAACGGATCAGCGTCAGAAGAAACTTCATAGCCGTTATGCTTGAATGTGGATTCTCCAAGAATGTTTTTAGATGTTTCAGTATCTGGATTGAGTTCTACATTGTACTCTTCCAGGTCCTTTCCAAGACGCTCATATTTTGGCGTCAGCCCTCCGCAGAGGGAACCTGCATCAATGTAATGAGCCATATATTTACGGTCAATCTTGCCTGTAACTGCCATAGAAATGTCCTTTCTGCCTATAACTTTTAAAAGGCTGTGTAGGTTAGCGACTATCTCTAATTGATAGCCGGTTGTTACTTGTTATATTACTTCATAAGTGTTTTCGTATCTCACTGATAATGGCAATAACCAATCCTGCACACCACTTTCCTGTGGCTCTAAGCCATAGGAATTATCACGAGTGATACGTTTTATTACTCTTCCTTGTGAAAGCTCTGGAAAAGCAGATAAGCGCGTCTCAGAGCCGTTTATGACAACTGGTTCCCGACATATCCATTTGCCGAGATTGTCAAGGAATTTCTGAACAGATAACTTCTGCCGTTCCTTATCAGACGCTGTGCGGTATACCACATAAAATGGGTACTGGCATACCTGATGCATTACTCCGCATACATCTTCCTTTTCTGAATAGATCAAAGCTCCGTTGTCTGCCGAGAAAGCGATTCCGGAATCTTTGTTCAGTTCTTCAAACTTGATACTTTCGCCCTGATACAATCCCGGATACTGGTTCAGAAGTGCTTTCATGGCATCTGTCAGAATCTCATATCCGGTTGCATCTTTGCCAATTGGCTTATCTGCCATGTCTGCCACCTCCTGCCTGTGCTTTTACTTTACGAATCCATGTGCTTCCGTATTGTCGTTTAGCGGCATCGAACCATTCAGCTTGTACCTGAGTATGCGGTGATTTTGTATATTGAAGATTCTCTTTTGCATTCGTTTTACCGGAATACTGGCTCACAAGAATCTTTTCCGCATCGTGTCTTGCCCATGTGCTACCTGTTGCGGGGTCGACCATGGTCTTTCCAAAATAAAGAAAACGTCCATATGGTTCTGCTGCCGCACATACAAATCCAGTCCCTTGCATTGATGTACTTTTGACTCTTGTTCGGTCAATAAAATCTCCCGAAATCATTGGCATAAACTCTATCATACTGTCCATAACCATTCCATCAAGGAGATACTGAGCTTCTTGATACTGTCTGGAGAATCTGTCCATATTCAGCTTGATTTTCATATCTCCATCAACTACGGAGAATCCTTTGAAATGATGAATTTTACTCATATTACTTACCTAGAATTTCAAAGTGCGGAATCAGTGTATATGGGCCACCTACACTGGTAATCTTGAACACGTTATCCTTATTCTCATTCATATACTGATAGAATCCGTTCCGATAATTACCATCAGTTACCGCCCCACCAGTCCACTCACCCTCCCAGAAGAACGATTCGTCCGAGAATGTGATAGTATCTTCCAGAGCGTTGTTAATCTGTCTTTTCCACTCCTTGGGCGGTACATATGGGAGAATCTTACCATTCTTGTCAGCAATGGTTATATCACCGTTCTGGGCAGTATAACGAACGTGTAACTGTGCATTGTCGGTTGCGTCTGGTCCGTATTTTTTAAGGATTGCTCCCTTGTCGGTAATGAGGTCAACGCCGGATAAAACATGAGGGTACCAGTACACATCTCCAGTCGTGGCTGATTCGTAATAGTTGAAAATCGTCACAATCTTGCTATACATGATATCCTCCCTATTTTCTTATCCATTTTTTTGATTTTCCATCCCACCGAAAACCATTTTCTTTAATAGTATCCTTTATAGCAAATGTCTGCCCGGATACAGATTTTACATTTTTCCAGTTAATTCCAAAGACTGTGTCTCCGCGTGCTCCCGCCTTTTCCTTGTATGTTAAATATACAGTTCTATTTGTCGATGCTGTTTCATTTCTTTTTACCGGAGTTGCATATGCGAACTCAATTTCCCCATTTTTTCCAGCTTTTGCGCTCAATACAGTTTCTTTATAATATCCAGGAGAATAACCTTTTGGTTTTCTGTAAACTGTTTCGATTGTTTGAATCTTTGCGTTTTTCTCGAATACCGAGTTTCCGCCAAATCCGCTCGCTCCTCCTCTACCACCCATTACACTTCACCTCGTTAAATTTGTCAGAAAATGCCTTAATTCTAACAATATTACCCTTACACTCTTCCGGTACTTTTCCGTAGAAAATAATACTTTCTGGATGCAATCGTTCAATCATAGCATTATAGCCAGATAAGAATAGGCGTTTTTTGCCTAAACTGTTCATGCATCCCACCGAAGACACCGCCACAGTTCCGCCCTCTGGCTCACCGTCAAAACACCATTCGTAAGAATCTGGCGTACTCCATGAGATTGTCGGAATTACCTTGCAACCGTATTCTTGCAGGTACGCACCAATCCAATGTTTGCGATAATAATTATAAATCTGGATAGCTTTTGGAAAATCGGTGTAGGTACTAAAATCCGGTGTCAGAACGTACCGAAATTTGCTCAGCTTATCAACATATCTGTCTGGATTCCTCCATAATGCGTCAAACTGGTAATCATCCAAGAAGAAATGAACCGCTTTCTTTTCTGGATTACTGCATTTCCCTCTGGCATAATTGAATCCGACAAACTCGCAGTTACCCTCGAATAATTCCGGTTCTAACTGCGGTATGCCGTATTCACCAACGCCGGGAAAGATACGGCGGTTTAGATTTTCGTAAGCTATACTGGTTTCCCGATTTGCCATTATTCTTTCTGCACTGTCTGTTTAATAACCTGATTCACGCCGGTAGCCGACAGCCCATTAAACATACCGACTGCAACTGCCGTAATATAATCCGTTGCCGGGAAATCCGGGATAATTCCCATTCCGACTGCTCCAAGAATCCCACCAATAACCGCCATGATTACCGGAATCCATTCATCAGAGATTCTTTTTGATGCTTTACAGCCCATTCCTACGATGTAGCAAATCATAACGATTGCCACGCATGAGCCTAATGTTGAAATGTCCATAGCTTAGTCCTTTCTGTAGTCCTCAATAATGGTCTCAATTCCATATTCAATAGCGCAAGTATTCTCAATCTTGCATCCTCTGGCTTCGTCCCATCCTTTAGCGAAAAACGCCACATCAGCTTCTGCCAGAAGTTTAAGAGATTCGCCCAGATACCAGAGTGGCTTTGCGTCCACTGGTGCTGACTGGAAGAAAGAATCAATTACTTCTACAGGTTCACCAACCTGTTTTTCTGCGCTTTTGATTGCCTTTTCTCTTACTGCAAGGATTTCCTCGTCTGTCTTGCCCCTCATAGGCTGAGAAATAAATAACTTTTTCATATCAATTACACTCCTGCATATAATATTGGTATTCCATCATCCGTCCTTACTCCCATCAGAAGCGGTAAAGCTGTCTTAAGAAGTAAGTCATTCGTTTTCTGTACGTCTCCAGCGGCACTGTATACTGCACTCCATTCCTTTGCACTCGCTCCAATCTGCTGAAGTGTGGCGTAAGAGATAGATTCACTGCCCGAGGATACAGATGTTACAATGCCTGTAGTGCTACCACCGGACCCGATTGTGGTTGATGCTCCACTAGCGGCGGCATTGGTAGCATTCTTCTCAGCAAGCTCAATCTGATACATTAATTCAGCTAATGAACAGACCGCCTTTTTGATACGCTTCTGTGCGCGTTCATTTGTCGGCAGTCCATCCACCAGTCTGTCAAATGTCATTGCGTCAATAAAATCACTGGCTTTTTCTGCCAGTTTTGGAAAGTCGGTTTCTGGCACGACATTGCCGAATGATTCTGTATAAAATTTATAATCTGCATAAGCCATGCCAGTTGCCTCCCGTGATCATCATTTTGCTGTTACAGTCGTATGTCCGGCGCTCAGTGCTTTATAGGTGCTGTCGCACTCAACCACTGTGATTACCTGTCCTGTTGTTGCGGTAATGTCAGATTTTCCATCCCACGCGCTCCAGTTCTTCACGTTCTGTCCATAGTCTACGGTAGTCTCAGAAGATGCGACTTTGTATTTATATACATTTCCTGCGCTTACTTTTTCCGGAGTAACAGTCACTTTTGTATCTCCGCTCTTACTTCCTGCTGCGGATTTTACAGTCAGAGTTCCAAGTGTCTGAGTTGCGTTGATAGTTCCAACGGCAATAGCGTCAATGTACTCTGCAAAGAGAGTAAGTCCCATGATCGCGAATGCTTCAGACACTGCCGTGTGGTAGTTGCCCTGTGTATGGAATCCGATCAGGTTTGTCTCGCCAGATACGGTATATACAAGCCCTGCCCTTGCGAAGTCAGATTCGTTCGGGTCTACATAATAAAGTACGATGTTTTCAACAGGGGTAGCGATAACCTGTCCTCGCGGGATTTCTTTGTCGGACAGTAAGAAGATTGTGTTAAATCCCAGGAAGTCTTTCATATACTGGAAGCCGAACTGGTTCTGAATAGAAATCTCAGCTGCTCCGATATACTCGTACACATCCAGAATGTTTACAAACCCAACAACACCAGTCACATTTCTGTGCATCTGCTTGAATTTGTTTTCTACACGACCCTTAGCCATTGCCAGAGCCATCTGGAAAGTGGTTTCCGTGAATGAGAGAGTACCTGTTTTCAAATAATCATAAAATCTTTCAGTAACATTGGTCTGAAGCTGGAAGAGGAATTCATCATCAGTCATCTGAACAGCGTTCTCGTAACCGTGATCCTTGATTGCTTCGATAGATACAGCCTTTGCGTATTTCTCGATAGTCATTTCTGCATAGGGCTTTTCTTTTACAACGAATTTGCTGTAAGGGATTTCCTCGCCCTCACCAACATTTCCGTTCTGTAATGTACCCTCTGCATATTTTGATTTAAGAACCGCTCCGGGTGTCTTTTTGATTGGACGCATGATACCAAGGATTTCACGTAAGTGTTCCCAGTTTCTTTCGAATCTGGTAACAAAGTCAATCTCACGTGCCGTTACCTGAATATCATTAGTCATAATAAGATTAGCTTTTGCTGCCATATAAAAAATCCTTTCTACCCATAATTGTATTGGGTTAGCGGCTATACTCTGATGTATAGTCGGTGTAAAAAAAATCACTGGAATAGCTGGATATTCTGAGCAATTGCAGCCTGTCTCTCGGACGGGTCTTTGATTGCTTCGATATCTTTCTTTGTCATGCTTCCCGGTGTCTGCTGCTGTCCAACATGAGTAGTAAACCTTGCCTGGTTCTGCTGAGCCTGCTGCTGAGATTCATCTACAAAAGCAGATGCGTCAGACTGTTTCATCTGCTCAATCAGATCATTCAGTCCAAGTATCTTACCATCTTTCAGCTTTAATCCAGCTTCTTTGATGTCTGCCATGACTGACCTTTTTGCAGCCTCACTGGAAAATTTAACATCATCAAGTGCTGTTTTAAGCGTGTCTGAAAAATCGCGGTCATAGATCTTTGCGTTGAATTCTTTCTCCGCGTCCTCGGCTTTCTTCTTCCATCCAGCAAGTTCTGTCTGAATGTTCGCCGGGTCGATACCATCAAAACTTTTTAAGGTTTCTTCTGCTGTCTCAGCACGTTCTTTCCAGCTGTCACGTTCACCCTCGACTTTTGACAGGGTTTTCGCTACTTCTTTAGCATTTTTATAATGCTCAGAGAGTGCTTTCTTCACATCTGCCTGCTTGTCCTCCGGGATCTCAATTCCAAATGATTTTAATGTGTCAATAAGTTTCTGCATAACATCCTCCTGGTCGTGTTTATTGACCTGCCGCCGCAGGTAAATGGATTAAGCCAGTTAGACCACTGGCAAGGTAATGAAATAGGCGGAATCGAACCGCCGACACGCACCCTATGCGGATGTTGCTCTACCAACTGCGCTATATTTCACTGCACTTTTCGAACTGTCCAGCAGTTAACAGGATAAGCGTTAACCTTTACCCATGGGATAATTTACCCGAACCATAGACCGCCTGCAAACAGACAGCATAATTCTGAGCAAATAAGCGGAACGCCCGGAATCGAACCGGAACCCAGGGCGCGACCCTGTCAGTCTACCATTAACGTACATTCCACATAACCCGGATTCCCGGGTTAGCAAGGTATTTAACGTGTTATGCCTACCACGAGTTGTTTTGGATATTTATTTCTTTTTTTTTAAAGAAAAGTATGAATAACAAAAACCTTAATCAAGGAGGTGTGCCATCTTGCGTGCCAGACGGCAAATACACACGACAGGATTCGAACCTGTTTAAAACTTTCCACTAAAGCGTGCGTACCAGCTACTTTAAGAAAGGAGGATAAAACGAAAATGTTAAAACAACCGTTGTGCTTCCTGCTGCACAATTACATTATAACAGATTTATTTTAACTACCTCTCTACCACTTTTTGCGTTTTTAGAGCATATCCCGGAGTTTTTCTACGTATCTCTTGACAAGATCGCGTTCCTCTCGGCACTCTGCATCCTTGGACATATCACTCATTTCTGTAGTGAGTTCGTCAAGATGTTCTTCCAGAGCAGCAAGCATCTTCCTCTTGCAGTCCTCAGACTTTCCGGAACGATAGCTTTGCTTCTGCGTCATGTAGTCATCGTAAGCGTCTCGTCCATCAGAACGGCTGTAATGCCCTCTGACATAATGCTCGCCCCGTCTGGCATAAGAATTGCCCCTGTCGTAATCCGGCATCATCCTGCCGTCATTTGCACTGTATCTCCCCATGCTGTCACGTTTTCTTCCACGCTCGCTGTAATCGTCATTGTATCCGCCACGCATCTCATCAAGGACAGCGTTGTAATACTCCGCTTTCTTATCCCAGTACTGTGTATTCTTGATATCTTTGTACATATCAATCAACTTATATGTCATTTCCAGATTTCCAGTGGTCAGCCCACTATCAGCGATTTTGGAAAGTTCATCTTCGATTCTTGCGCATAAGTCTTTAATATCTCTCATAATCACACCTCCTACGCTTCTCTGGTTACGACAATATTCGCGTTCGCAACAGAAACAGCCTGATCGCTTGTATTCTCTATTGCGATATTAACGCAACATCCGCGAGGTACATCAATATAGATACCAGAGGACACATTATTATACTGGTCTACTGCTGCCGGTGTGGAAATCATCTGAGAAGATAATACTGGTTCTCCAGAGATTGCAATAGCCAGAGAAATAGCCCCGACAGTACCGCCTGTTGGAATTGCGATATTGCCAGAGAAGTCCACGAAAAATCTTGCTTTACACTGGTTAGTAAGCCCTCTCAGGGTGATGATTCCGCTTCCCTCTCTGTGCTGAATACAGTTAGAACCTTTGACTGCTGTGTTTGAAAATACTACGTTTCCATTTGCTGCTACAGTCTGAGCAGCTACATTTGTAAATTCTGCCATAAAAATACTCCTTTCATATCACAAAAGGACAGGTCTCAGCCTGCCCATCTGTGTAATACGGCATAAGCCGACATCCGAATTAATCGAAAGATACTCTCGATATGAAGTTATCAGCAATTACATCCGGTGTTGCATCCGCATCCGTAATATGTATTCGGGTTAGGAACCTGATATGCCGGAATCGGTGCTGGATTGATTGCATTAATGAGCTGCTGTGTCTGTGAAGCCATTGCAGTTGTGAGAAGTGCGCTCTGGCGGTCCTGAGAAGCAGCACGTCTAAGGTCATTGTTTTCAGCCTGCAGGTTAGAAATCTTTTCATTGCAAAGATAATCAAGAATTGCTCTTGTTCCTGCGTTCTGGCTGTCGATAATGTCTCTAGTGTTGTTGTTCATGGTGTTCTGGAGTGCGCAGGTATTCTGAGCCATGTTGTAATTCACGCCCTGGATTGCTTCTCTGGTTTCGCAGCAACAGTTTGCAAGCTGTGCCTGGAGCGCATTGGTATTCTGCATGTTTGCTACAGTGTCAGCGTTAATAGCCTGCTGGATGCCAAAGCCGGTCTGCATGATGTTGGTGTTGATTCCATTAAATCCGGTAAGCATACCATTATTCATGGCATAGAAGCCAT
>ERZ773194.1825-NODE-1825-length-21937-cov-20.915364_pt1 | contig 21937 bp, 18 predicted proteins | sample MGYA00511240_ERZ773194 | MGnify/ENA primary metagenome ERZ773194 (study PRJEB29015, sample SAMEA2737774) | human gut metagenome | biome: human gut; feature: human-associated habitat; material: faeces | place: China | collected 2012 ... | reverse complement strand
GGAAGCTCTGCTTGCACCCATGCTGGCATTTCCGGCATAATTCGTTGTAAGTGACCACTACAATCAGATCTTTCCGGACTTACGGTCAGACGGATTGACCATTATCTGTCAGAGGAGGAATTGGAAATAGAATTCGGTGTCAATGGGTGGAAACAGTTACCGGATGCCATTTCCAAAAAATATCATTTTGTACCTGCGAGGGTAGAGGTAGAAGAACATCACATCGGTGTGTATGCCAGCAAAACAGATGAGCACATGGTCAAAGCAGACCATCCAAAAGCATTACTGCATGGAAGTTTGGTATCACCATCTCTTGGAGCTGCGATCATCAATGGAAAGTATGTGAATGCAGTTCCTCTCTATCGGTTAGAGCAGGAATTCCAGCGTTATGGCCTGCTGATTACAAGGCAGAGCATGGCAAACTGGTGCATACGTTTGGCAGAGAATATTTATCGATTCTTTATGATCATCTTCATGAAGAGTTGTATTTCTATCATGTGATCCAGGCAGACGAGACGCCGGTGCTTGTAAACCATGACGGACGCAAAGCCGGAAGCAAAAGCTGGATGTGGGTATACCGTTCTGGCCATCTGTATCAAGACCGGCAGATTGTCCTGTATGAATACCAGCAGACAAGAAATGCATCCCATCCACGGGAATTCCTGAAAGGATACGATGGCATCTGTGTAACAGATGGTTATCAGGTCTACCATACTTTAGAAAAAGAATTGGAAGAACTGACCATTGCTGGATGCTGGGTGCACTGTCGCCGCAGATTTGATGAAGCTCTGAAGCTGATTCCCAAACCATCTCAAAAGGAATCCAATGCATTTCTGCTGATGAAACAGGCAATCTATCGGGAAGAAGGGAAATTGAATGACCTTTCTTCTGATGAACGACTTAAACAGCGACAGGCGGTTATCAAACCTCTTGTGGATGCTTTTTTTGCGTACCTGAAAACTATAAATGTGTCCAAAAAGGACAAATTTGGTGATGCCGTTAGATATGCACGAAATCAGGAAAAATATCTCAGGGTATTTCTTACAGACGGAGATGTTCCGATTGATAATAATGCATCCGAAAGGGCAATCCGAGGCTTTTGTATTGGAAAGAAGAATTGGCAGATGATCGATACGATTCATGGAGCCAAATCTTCCGCAATCATTTACAGTATTGTAGAAACTGCAAAAGCCAATAATCTGAAACCTTTTGATTATGTGCAGTATCTCTTGGAAGAGATTCCGAAACACATGAATGATAAGGACTGTTCTTTTCTGGAAGATCTTCTGCCCTGGTCAGAAAAACTTCCGGCAGGGATTCGCAAAGCTTAAATATCGGTGGCTGCAAAGCAGCCGCCTAAAAATGTCAAGGTACTCGCTATTTTGCGTTTACCATTTAAAACACGCTATACCAAATTGTAAAGATTTTACTTTCAAATTTATTTATAAAAAAAGCTGTAAGATTCCACTATTAGAATTCTTACAGCTTTCATTCTCATCATGTCACATCCCTAAATTATAATTATTTATCTTGTAACACTCACACAAAAATCTATGGGTTATTTTCGGGTTATTTCTTCCACACAAATACCTTCCAAGTATTGATTTTACTGACTTTTTAAGGAGTTCTTCAAAGAGTGCCGTGGCAGACAAATAGTATTTTTATCATTATATTTTTCCTCCTGAAATGCCGTAAAATGCCCAGTTTTGCGGGCTTTTTTGAAGTTTCCCGAATTACACACTTCTGCGCTGATTCTTGAAAACTACACAAAATGTGACAATTTACAGCCTAGTGTAGTAATCACTTGGTAGTCGGTTTAGGGGGACAGACTACCGCGATTTTTGAACCTTTTAACGATTATGAAAGTAAGGGTGCAAAATTCTGTTACTTAGAACACCCAACCGATATGGTCTTTCTATCAGAATATACTATTATTCCATTCATATCTGCATAGTGTTTTCAGTGGTGAACCACATCCCACAAGCGATAGGGCTAAAGCCAATACCCTTATACACACATTTTTCTCTATCCTTTCAATTATGCAGATTTATCTGCAACAAGATATATTCTCTTATCATCAAAGCAAATCTGCTTGGTATGGTTATATATCTGAATCATATCATCCATCTTGTCCATAAACACACGAATCCCGGGATTGCTGATAGAGGCAAAACGATAAACTACTTCTTTTTCCATACCGATTGCATTTTTCTTTAAGTATGTACCGCTATCCTGGAGAAACTCATCAACCGGTCCCTCTTTAATGAGTGGGATGCTACCAATAAACTTGCCAACTGCTTTTCCAGCTGTTCCCACACCCTTAAGAATATTAGCTTGTAAAACCAAACCACCCATCTTCTGTAAATAAAGAGAACTCTTATCAAACAGGGAACGGTATGTCTCTGTCATTTCTCGAAGCTCGTCCTGAATCCCCACGATATATGACTCCTTGAAATTACCACTGAGCAGAATCTCCATAAGTGAGGAAAGTGAGAATATATAAAGGGATAGTCGATAATACTTGAATTTTTTCTCAAGATTAGCAAATATCTGTTTAACATTCGTCTGTGCAACCATAAACTGCTTCTTTCCAATAATCTCTGTGACTTTCTTTTGGTAAGCAAGCATATTCTTCCGAGCACGATTCTGATATGTAAGAACCTGGTTATGATTACCACTAACGAAACGTTCGTTGTCCCAGTTATCTTTGTACTTCTTAATGATGTCCATAAGGCTTTCAACATCGGCTTCGATTTCAGACTCCTTTTCAATTTCCAGGAAGGAAATTATCTGCTTCTGCATATCCTCAATTTTTCTCAGTTCTTGTTCAATGGAGAACAGCGCCACAGCCATCATCATAGTAGCCGGATTAAATGCCGCTACTGTCTGTGTTGTTGCGGAAATCGGACCTGCAGCCTGTAACTGAGCAAACTTGGATGCCCCATCTGCAGTCTTAAATGCACCCCAGAAGTTTCCATTCTTTGCCACCTTCAGAACATCACCAACACCTGCATTGGCAAGTGTGTACAATCCATCCTTAGCAATTGTTATAGTTTGAGTGACCGTATTCAGTGCCGGAATGAGTGAAGACACCCCCGCACCAAGAGTAGCCAGTTCTGCGATAGGAACACTCATCGTTTTCTTACTATCAAGAGTAGTCCGAACATCCATCAGAAGACCATGAGTCACTTCCAACAAGGCATCTTCTTCATCAACTGGTGCAACCTCACCAGCCGTATTCATCTTAACCACATCTCCCATTTTATTACCTCCACACTGTTTCTTTGAAAATTCTTCCAAAACAGTCCTTGTAAATTTCGCGCATTGTATTCTGGTATTGCATATTAAAAATATTATAAGTGCTGTCCAAAAACGCACTTATTCATATCAGTTCCTTGGTATGACAGAGACTTTGCGCGATATCTCTTTTGCGTTGAATTACCCATATTATCAGTTCGCTTATTTGCTATTGCAGGGTAATCCGTTGCTGAGAACAAGGACTTGGTATATTCCTTCGTCTCCAAATTCATCTGCACCATCAAATCCCCGATAAACGATACTATTGTGTTTGCCACCAGGCTTGACTCGTAGTAGATACCACTTCTATCGATTTCCTTTTCCTTGCACAGTTTTCTCTTATCATCGCTGATATACACATTGGAAGCATTCGGGATGGAATAATTTTTTGCTGCCAAATCTGAAAACAAATTCGTATCTAAGCCATATGCCACAGCCATAAATTTTGCAGGATTGATATTGTCAATATTAGTTGACACATTTATCTCAAAGATATAACTTACTATACTGCCAGCCTTAAAGCTTCATAATATCGTCTACGTTTGATCATAGAAGGAACTATCATTCTCGTGCTTTCACCACATTATAGGTATGCCATCAGTTATATGATTTTCCGAAAAAATTCAATCTCGCAATCAGTTATCTAACTGCATTAACTTTCCCTTCAACAATCTCTAAACGCTTCTGATTCATCAAAGCATCGAAGGCATCATTAACTGCCGAAGAAATGTTTGGAGTCATTCTCTGAAAATTATAAGCACGTGCACACTCAGAACACAACTGTTCCTTTGTAAGTCCAACACTCTTACATAAAATAGTATACATAGCTCCTACCATTTCATCGTTTGAAACATGATTAATCTTTCTATTGTTGATTCTCGGTACAACTTCTGTATATCCAGCAGGATAATAAAAATCATCCTTTTTAACGTTTTTTTCTCAAGCTATCCTAAACAATAGTCTACTTCTCTTCTAACTTTTACAGTTGCTTTCATATTTCCACAAAGTGGAGCCATCTGTTGAGAAATCAAATCGTAATGAACAGGATATAGCGTGTTTATGATTTCCATTACACATCCAGAACCAGACAAAAGACCATCATAACCTCGATTAACGTTTTTAAACGAAACTTGTTTTTCTTCAACAAATCCATATGGATTCTCCATATCGTCAATAGCTATGACTTGTTCCTTCAAAGAAACAAATTCTTCTGCTGTGACTTCTTCAGTAATTGTCACTGGTTCCTCTGCACCAAAATTGGAAATCGCCTGCTCTATAGCATTAATGAGACGTTTTCCTTCAATAATAGGATCCTTTATCCATTCTGTAGACCAGATGCGATATATCTTCCAGCCCATATTCTCAAGTACATCCTGTCTTAGACGGTCACGTTCGCGGGCAGTCTTTGCAGAATGATAGGTTGCATTTTTTCGTTCGATGCATGAAGTTCCTTTGTTAAGGCATCCAACTGTTCCTGCTGTTGTAAAAGCAGGTGGATAAGAAACGACTTATCAACGCTATTCAGTGGTATCATAGCAGAACCAAGGATTTTTTGCTATTTTTGAATTCTGTCGCTTTCGTTATTTTGACGGTGAATAACTTTAAATTTTATATTGCACAGGATAATCCGACATGGATGAAGAACATTTTATTTTCTACGTTTTGCACAAATCACAAGGAGAATGCAGGATCATGAACTTCTTCTATGGGATGTCTGGCAACGACTTCCAACCCTTGCGTCAACATTTGATACTGGTCTGTGGTAATCTCCATCGCTTCTTCTTGTGTACGTGGCCATCGAAAGTTTCCGTTTTCAATCCGCTTGTACAGAAGGAGAAAGCCCCCCTCCCAGATAAGTCCTTTGATTCGATCCGTACGCTTGCCGCAAAATAAGAATAACGTATTCTTATCATAAGGATCCAGCTGGAACTGAAACCATATGGTTCTGGCTAAGCCATCAATTCCTCTGCGCAGATCCATAGATCCGGTCGCCAGATATACTTTTTTGAATCCCGTACCATCATTAAGCATCCCTGATCACTCCCAAAAGTGTATTTAGAAATGAGGCAGACGCCTGATTGATGATTTCCAAAGTGAGGTTGTTTTCACTTCTGATTACGGCAGCAATTTTATGATCCGATGCCATATTTACCGGATGGATTGCAGAAGAAGAAACTTCTACAAATGTTTGTGTATGATCCGCAGTTTCCAGATAAGCCTCTCGAACTTTTCGGAGTCTCCAGTAATAACTTGCTTTGGTAATATCGTGCACCTGACACCATTCATCGATTTTCATTCCCTGTGGACGACTTTGGCAGTCCCTGATCAGTTCTGCCCATTCGCTCAAACGGGTTTGCTGTGCAACTAAATTTGTGTGAGATTTCATGACTCACCTCCTGTAGCAAAGTCTAAAAAGTTGAGTACTAAACTATTTGGACTTTATAGTGATGCGTTTATTATCTCACATCTGATAATTTTGAAAAGGTACTCGCTATTTGGCGTTTACGGAATGACCGAGTTCAAAATACTGAATGCATAATCTTTCTATGATTTAAAGAGAATTACACTGCAAGGCTTTTGGCTATTTCTATCATCTTACTAATGTTATCACAAAACTCATTTTCATTTGTTTCAGCTCCCCAACTAATTCTAACAGAACTTTCAATGTCTTCTACTGGTATACCCATAGCTTCAAGCACATAACTTGGCGAATAGCTTTTTGACGTACATGCTGATCCATTTGAAACACTACAATATTGCTTGCTTGAAAGCATCAATGCTTCTGACATTACCCCTTTGAAGCAGATATTTGCCGATGAATCAACGCAGCAATCTTGGTTCCCATTATAATGGTAATCTACACCTGAAGCATTCAAAAGTTCTTCTAAGGCACCTTTGAGTGATTTGAGTTTTTGGGAATTCTCTTTATATTCATTTTCTGCTATTTCACATGCTTTTCCACATCCAGCTACCATAGCTACTGGTATTGTGCCTGGACGTATTCCATGTTCTTGCTGTCCTCCATACATAATATTTTTTACTGGAGGCAATTTATATCTCCTTTTTTTCAGAACTAGAACTCCAACACCTTGTGGTCCTTTTAACTTATGAGCACTAAATGAAAGCATATTATATTTGAGATTTCTAATCTCCTCTACTAATTTGCCACAACTTTGTGTTGCATCAACATGAAACAGCACATTACGCTTCTCTAATTCTGCTCCAAGTTCGTCTACTGGTTGAATAATTCCAGTTTCATTATTTACATGCATAATAGAGACTAAAAGAGTGTCTTCTCTAACTCTATCTAATATTTCTTGTGCATTAACTTGCCCAGACAAATCTGGATTTACAATATCTATCTCGAAACCTTTCTTTTTCATCATCTTTACAGTTTCGAGTACGGATTTGTGCTCGATTGCAGATGTGATAATATGTTTCTTATTTGTTTCTCGTGCGTATTCTTCTAACCCCTGTATTGCGATATTATTGCTTTCTGTAGAACCACTTGTAAAAAAAACTTCCGAAGAATTGATTCCCAGTAATGATGCCACTTGTTTACGTGCATTTTCCACAATTGTTCTTGCCTGCTCACCATGGTTATGGGTTCTACTATCTGCATTACCATATGAATTCAAATATGCATCCACCATAATGGCAAGAACTCGTTCATCAATCGGTGATGAAGAATTATTATCAAGATATATTCCCATCAGTTCTCCTTTATTGCGAGATTCATTAAATCATCTAAATTCTTAATATAATTTGTTCCAGATAAATGTGCAATTCCTCTTTCTAAATGTAATTTAAAATACTTAGAAAGGGTTTCATCATCTATCGACAGTCCCATTTTAATACACCAAGCCTTCATAAGGGCATCGTATAAATCACTATACTCTCCGGCAAAAGTAAACCATGACATTTCGACATTGCTATCTGCGTTAATAGGAACATCTGTTGGCATAGAATATTCTCCTAAAGAATAGCAAAGTGCCCATCTACAGAGAACGTTCCAATTTTTAATGCCTGTTTTACCTTTTAATCTTCCTAACCTATCTTTTGACTGACTTGACAATTTTATTTGCTTTACTACCATATTATTTTCCTTCGAATAAGTATCCTTTTTTTATCGTTGTTTTCATTAATTCGTCATCATAAACTAATGTAAACTCGTCCCCGATATGCGGTTTCATCAATTCATAATATTTTTGATCAATTTCTGAGTCTGTTGATAAAATAATTGTTTGATCACTGGCATTTGGAAAATATGTTGATATTAACGCCTCTCTATGAATTGAATCCAAACGTGACAAAGGGGTGTCTATAATTACTGGAAGCTTTTTCTTTGAGCAAATAGCTAAAGCCCATAATAAAGAAATAACCATAAGCTGTTTTTCACCAGCCGATAATTTTTTCTTTTCAACTTCTTCGCCACTTTCATTAAGATAATGAATATCAAGAGTTACCGGATCCATTTGTATTTTTTCTATCAGGTGCTTTTTATACGCAAGCTTCTTGTAACAATCAGTCATTGTATTTGCTAAAATATCTGTCTTACGCTGTTGAAGTCTGATTCGGTAACGTTTTATAATTTCTATTGCCATATGTGCATACTTAACAGTTCGCTTATTATCATCGTTCGATTCGAGAGATGATAATACCTGTTCAGCAGCTTTACTGAACTCTGACTCAGCAATCATAGCCGCTCCGTGTAATGTCGTTCTTCTTTGTTGTAGATAGGACAAATTAACTTCTTCGGTTACAATTTCTTTTTCAAGTTCTTTAATGCGTTTGAAAATTCTATTCAAAGCCTTTTCATCAATATCAACAGATAAGTAATTATCTATTTCATCAATTTTTTTCTTGCTTTCATCTCTACGATGTAACTGCATTTCAACATGTCTTGCACATTGTTCTAACTCATATGAATTTAATCTATTTAACTGGTATAATGTATTATCTGTAAGACCATAAATCTCTTCTTTTTTCTGAGCTTCATTATCCTCTTGAATAAATTCAACAAATTTATTTAAGGTTTCTTTTGTATCAGGATGCTTAAGAATAAAATCATCATAAAGATTTTGTACCTTTTCCGTTGCCATAACAGATGTCTTATAGGCTTGCTCCAACCGGCCTTGTGCTTCAATATCAGAGAGAAGATCTTTTACAAGCATCAATGGCATTGCTCCGGATACCAGCTCTAGAAAATCATCTTCATATCTCTCAAGCAGTGCTAATTGCTGAGCTCTTTGTTTCATAAGATCATGACGTTGTTCTACGATATCTCCACCCTTAATTGCATATTCTGAATTCTTTTTTTCTAACTCAATATTCAACTCTTGAATTCTTTCATGAGATCTTTGAATCTCATCATCAATATCTTTTAAATCATTGTCTGCAAGATCTCTTTTCTTCCTCAATTGTTCCAAATACTGTAAATCTTGATCCTCATTGGAAGCAGAACTTAAACGCGATATAATTCTTCCAATATCATTGTTCAATTGATCCAATATAGATATTCCTAGGAGTGCTTTAATTGACTCTTTCATCTGGTCATTTGTATTTTCTACTGCTAGCTCAGCAATCTTTTCGCCATCAAAGAAGAAAAAGTTTGATAATGCACTTGGCAAAATGTTTTCTATGAACATTGGCCAATTTTCGGTTAAGAATGAATTATCTTTGCCATTCTTTTTTACCCATATTTTTTCTCTGACTCGTTGCGTATTCCCATCCCATTCTCTATGAACCAGATAAATTTCTTCTTCAGAACCATCAAGTGAAAATTCTAACTCCACATATGTCTTCTTTGTTCCATCGGCTTTATTAACGTATGATTTTAAATATTGACCATACGTCTTATATTTACTCTCTGTATATGCGAAAGAATTCGAACCATATAAGCCCAAAAGAACGGCTTCAAGAAAAGTTGTTTTACCTCTTCCGTTCATACCACCTATAAGCACTACTGGATTAGTGCCATTAAATTCAAATTGATTTGTTGATGCATATACACCAAAATTATGCATAATCAATTTCTTTAAAATCATTCTATAGTGTCCTCATCTTCATCTTCATTTTCATCATTAAGATAATCATATCGACCATCTAATGCTAGTGGATTATATTTTCCACCCAAATCTTTTTTTCGAATTACGCGATCCATATAATATTGTGTTGCATCCTCTTCATTTTTATAAAATGTCTTACGGATACAGTTTTCTAAGGCTTCAGTAATTCCTTTTCGTTTATTTAAACTAGTAGCCTGATTTTCAATATCAATCAAACTATAGGCCATTTCAAAAGCCATTTCTTCTCCTGGATATAAATCATTCACTACTTCATTGACAACTTCTTCTAATATATCCCATTCTTCTTTACGAAATGCTTCCGATCCTACCCATTCCGGATCATCAAATTTTTTGCCAGTTACTTTTTTATAAATTTCTGGAAGGGAGTCTTCGAATTCATGTTTATCAAACACCCATATTCTTCGAATACATCTAAGTTCTGGCATAGTAATCAACTCTAAATTTGCAAATTCTTCCGGTCCATTTTCATTTATATCTTTTTGAATCTCCAGAAGCTCCTCAAGCCACTTTTCGCGCCAATATTTCAAATACGGGCCATGGTGTAATTGTTTATATGTACCCTGAAGATAACCCTGCATTTTTCTAAAACTTCTTCGTTCTCTGTCATTAGCTTCATCCCCAAAGCGACTTCTAAACTCTAATAGTGGAGTCATCCATGCCTTTTCATCATCATTAGCAATCATTGCTTCCATAGATTTATCTTTTTCTACCATTGTACAAACCCAACAGCCGAAACGACTTTTTCCACAACTAGGAAGACCTTTTTCAACCATCAATGGACATTCATTATCTGCTGTCGCGCCTCTGTACAATGTCAAAAGATCTGTGTTTGAATATCCCCAAGGATTTCTGTATTGCATAAGAAATATCCACACATCATCGTCTGTCCACTCCTCGAGAGGTGAAAATACCAATTCATTTGCCATCGTTGAACTTGGACTAAGAAGCTCCCTAACACGTTTCTTCTCATAATAAGCCATTGTTTTTGCTCTTCGCGCACTTTCTGCCTTCCGTGTACCAATAACTAAAATAATTTCTCCGTGTTCAGCAATTTGTTCTTTAACAAATTTATTTACAGGTTGAATTTTTAATCTATCTGTGCACCAGCGAAGTTTTTTTCGTGGGAAAGGATAACCTCTTCCCAAAAGGTTTACCCAAAAGGTATTATCTGTTTCTGGTGTCAATCTATGAGTCACAAAAGGAAGGCCTGATTGTTCAGCTCGAATATTCATAATTTCAAGTGAATCCTGAACCCACTTAGAAATAACAGGAGATTCAACCATAGTATCAGTATTTATAACATGAATCTTTTTTGCATTTTTTAATTGTTCTGCTGGCAATTCCTCAATGGCCAACCATACTAACTGCAATGTAGCAGTACTATCTTTACCTCCCGAATATCCAATAACCCAAGGAATATCATCAGCTAAATACAGATTTCTGACCGTGTCCTTTAATCCTTCAATAGTTTCCTTTGTGATGGTTGGTCCTTTTTTGTTTAATTCACAATTTATATTATTATCTGCCATTATTTTGTCTCCTAAATAGTTAAACTTTCGAGATATCGCTTCTCTTTCAGTTCTTCGTCTGGAAGAAGTGGGATACCTAGTTCTTTTTTTATTTGATTAGAAGCAAGAAGGATAGCTTTATTACTTGTCAGAATTTTACCATCTGCACGTATTACTCTATTTTTCCAAATAGTAGCACTTCTTCTCCAATCTATAATTCTTAATCCTTTTAAAATTTTATACATATCTGTTTCAGAATTATTTATGAAATATGCCCCAACTTGACCTATGGCCTGTATAACAACCCCTTGAGTTACGATATAGTTTTCTCGTAAATCTACTTTTGATATTTCTTTCTTGTTCAGCTCATTCCATTGGATAATATTTGATGCAACACAATTCCAATACTTACATAGAAAAGTCTGTATCGCATCATTCGGAATATTTCCTTTTATTGTTCTCTTGATAGAACTATAAAAAGTATTTAATGTAAATAAATTAGATGAATATTTTCCCAAATTATCTTTTTCTTTATCTGTATATTCATTTAAAAAAGGAACCTTTGAAACAACACTCCTTGTAATAACTGCAATATCATCTCTTGAATCATATAACTCTGCAATTGAATTCGATGTCTTCACAGCATGTTTGTTTAAATCAGTAAAAATTTGTTGACTACGTGAAAGCCCCGAATCTTCATACAGTACTACAGAAATTGTTTCATTACCTAAATCAGGTTCCTCATTAATTGCATCAAGTATAGCAGCTTTTCTATGTTGTCCATCATTTATTAAAAAACGTGCATCCATTGATACTTCCAATATTCCAATATCAGAGCTATCATTGCTTGATAAAAATTTGAAATCACCATCAATTGAAGCAGCTAGGGCAGAAAAAACATATGAATCTCTATTTTCTGTAATATATTGACTAATTACAGGAATTCGGCTTTCATTAAGTTTTCTTTGTGCACGATATTCCGGTAAAACAAATTCATCCTCGTTCGGAAATAACTTTCCTAGCATTCGCATAGGGATCATGGCTATGTAATATTCTCGTCCTGCTTGGATTCCCCTTACAACAGGAAATTTATATGCAAAATCCATCTTGACCTCCAAGAAAAAATGATATACTTAAGTAGTATACTTAAGTATATCACTTTGAACTTTTTGCGTCAATTTGATTTCAACTCGTTATATAATTCCCAAAAAGCACGATCTCTGATATATTTTGGCTTTTCAGAACTGATTTTGACAATACTATGGTGTTTTTCTAATTGCTTAATATCACTAAACAACCTCTGGCTTTCAATACTTTTACTCTCTGTTTTGAAAACGAAATCTACATCACTAGTTTTTAAATCAGCAACATTATGAACGATCCATGTTAAAATATATTTAGCATAATCATCATCACCAGATCCAAAATGTTTTAAGAATTGAGTAGATAGAATTGTGCCTACACCAAATTCACGACCTTCTTTCAATATTTTCTTTAACGATGAAAATCCTTCAGACATAAAATTGTCCGCCTCATCAACCAATATAAGTTTTGTTAACTGCCTATATTTTCCATCTAATTTACTTGAACCAGCCGCCTGCATCTGAGCATAGAACAAATCCAGTGTGATAGCAACAATTAAACTTTGTATATCCGAATCATATCCTGACAAATCAATTACCACTACTCCATTTAATATTTCGAATAACGGTTTTGTTTGATTAGGATTATTTTCAAACACTTGAAATTGATGTAGTTTATTCATAGCCGCTGCAAGTGAATCATTCTTTTTTATCTCTTCATCATTTGCATATCTTTGATATACCTGTTCAAATGTTGGAGCTTCATTATCCCAACTTGAAGGATTAGCTGCTTGTATTCCACACATACCATAAGTTTCAATAATACACTGAAATAATGTATCTTGTTGCTTCGGTCCTAATCCATACACTTTCGAAATAGTATCTTTAAAAGCATTAGCTGTATGTATTGGCAACAGAGGCTTGAATACTTTTGACTTTGTCAAAGCTAAAGGATTAAAAGGCAATTGGTAGGGTTTTAAGATAGTTGCATTTGTCACATCTACGAAATCGCGTTTACTCTCATTGTAATCTCCCTTATAATCAAAAATTAATATTCCTAAATTGTCTTCACCAATATTATTCTTGCGTTGCAAATACAACTGAGTAATCAAGGACTTTGTAAACTGTGTTTTACCAGTCCCCATAGTTCCAATGATACCAGTATTGGTATGAAAAAGAATATCGGTATTATTGGGTTCCCAAATTATATCTGAACCGTCTTGTTGGTCCAATCCAAACAAAATCTTCATACCCTCAGATTTAATCTCTGTGATATCACTGTTTTCAACAGTTTTCTGATTTTTTTCATTATCTCCCGAATCATTTTTTACACAACTTTTCTGATTATTATCATTATTATCTGAGTCTGCTTCATTTACCTCTTCTGATTCTTCGAATTCTGTAGAAATTATTTCAATGATGTCTCCAGTTAAGTTCTCAACTTTACATTCTTTAAATAATAGAAGATCATTATTTTTTGCATTTTGAATATCCGCATGTATTTCATCAACACTACTCAAAATAAGGTCAAACTCATCTTTTTCCGGCATCTCAATAAAGTTAATCGTGTCTTCTTTAAAAGATGTTTTTCTTGAAACCAATGATTGCCGGAAGGACAAGACAGAACCACGTCCTAATATTTCTTGAATATCTGTGGAAATAATATACTCCTCATTTAAAAGAGCTAGTCTGAATTTGTCCAAAATTATTTCCCAATTCTGGGAATCGTCAACATGATACACTTTCATTTTTTTGCAACTTGTTACTAAAAGTTGCATTAAAAAATTTCTATTAACCTTATACATAATAGTATTAGTTATATCTTCTTCCGGATTCATCGCTTCTTGCAAACCTGTTGCAGTAGCTGATACTTGTTGAAAAGCTTTTTTAATAACATCATTGGCATTTATACCTGTTTTGACTTCAGTCGGATACAGATAAATCTTTATTTGATCGGATACATGATTTAAACCAATAAAAAGCAAATCATCACTTGTTGGTCCCTTCTCAAAGCCAAGATTCTTGTAAGATAATATGCCGTCAGCGCTAGATAATCCAGCTCCACCAGAAACACGCAACATTTCTTCCAAAGATATAGGAATCCAAACAATATCCGGATGTCTCAAAAAGGCAAGCATGAACTTAATTGCTGCAACAATACTTATTTTTTCACGTGAGAATGTAGATTCCTTATTTGCACCAATCAACTTTTTAGATGATACCAGACGTAGCAACCAGTCACCATTTATTGCATTAAATAAATTTATTATTTTTGCAACGTCCTCTAATTCCGCAGAAATTCCCTTTTCTTTTAGATATTCCTGAATAACTTTAGAGTATTGCTTTGACTTATGAGTTACCGTAATAGCGTCATATCCACTGCTTGAAGTATATTGATCACTATAGTGGATAATTAATAACTCGCTATTGGCTTCTTTTTCGCTAAAGAAATCAAGGTCTACTTTAGGATCAACAAAAACAACCCAGTTGGATGCATTGTATATATACTCCATTTTATCTTCAGCCAATTTATCTATCTGAGTAGAAATGCTCGTTCCTGAATGGTAAGGATTTCCAGTGTTTCCCACTTGGACAAGTGAATTATACTTTGTAGCAAGTTCTATCACTGGTGTTTTTTTTGCATATTTCGTACCGAATCCAGTTCTATACTTTTGTCCGTACTTACTAGATGGAACTCCAGAAACAATACCTCCCAGAGAAATACCTGTTTCAATTTGATCCATCGTAGCAGATTCTGATGTAATTTCAGATTCCATTTCATAAAATGAAATGTGGGCATATTCGTATTGCTTTCCAGTATCTTTATGGAAATAACATTCGATATTTTTAGAGAGAACACCCTCTAAACTGTTCATAGCCACACCATTAGCAAAAGAGAGCTTCGAAGCTGTTAAATAAGCCTTTAATCGAGAATATTCTTTTATATTTTCGAATACATTTGCCTTTCTTCCGTCAGAATATATGTGCAACTCAAATTTCATGAGCCGATCAACATCTGGAGTCTTTCCGATGGCATGAATAAAATACTGTGCAATACCATTAAATACATCGCTACAGTCTCCCATATTTATGAGATTGACACGTATTGTTTTGTTATTAATATCAGAGAAAATGTACTTAAAATGAGAAATGAATTCTGTAATTTTCTCTTCAATTAATTTAGGAACATACCTTCTGCTACCACGATATTTTCTGTTCTCTACCGGAGCATAATATTTCCATTCCATAGAGTACATTTGGTCTGATACCTTATAGATTTTCTTGTTATGTTTTGTATAAGGCAACAGATAAATCGAATTAAGACGATCAATCACAATATCTGTAGCATTCTCAAATTTCGTTTCCTTGCATAATTGAAGCTGGTAAGCAAGATTTAACGGATGAAATGGTGTGAGCAACAATTCCTCATCGTTTCTTCCAACGAAAAGTGTCCCCAATAACAGACCATTTTCTTGCTCTGGACTCAAATAACTACCATCTTCAAGCAATTCATATAGCAAGTTAAATTCCTGCAAAAAGTTTTCTGCAGCTACTTTTAAATCTCCGGACATATATGCCAAGGTAGGAATTGTATTACTTTTTTTATAAGATTGAAGCAAATCATAGTATGCCTGCTTTAAAGAAAGAGGTAACACCAATTCTTCCGCATCAATTTCCAAATCCTCTGTTCCATGTATTTGTTTACATTTTCCATGGAGAATTTTCTCATGTATAATTCTTTTTTCGATTCGTAATTCCTTTAATAAATTTGTCTTAGCATGATATTCCTGAGATCCCCTATAGAAATGATCTCCATCTTCTTCGATTTCAAAACTTTTCTCCACAGAAAACTTTTCTCGAAGAATTTTACGTCCAACCATTTCAACACTTTTCACCTCATCTGGGAAGAGTATAAGTGGAAGTACAATACCAGAAAAATTAATTTCAATATAAATTCCGCTTCCGAAATCAGATAGTTCTTCTTCTGTTGTATATAAATGTAAACGTTCATCATATTTGCATTTATACTGCGTATTATCATTTAGTTTTTCAGAGACATTAGCAGCACCTTTAGAATTAAATACAAGGTCTGTTCCAATACCAACTAATTTTACCTTACAGTTCTTTTTTGTCTTTTTATAATCGATAACAAAATTTCGTTTAATACCACTTAAGTACCTAGGCGAAACATCAATAATACACAATTTAAATACATACGTAATGTTATTTACAGCATCCTTAATCTCTATCTTATGGAATGAAACACCTTCTCTTATAAAACAAAAGATTAAGCTTTTACCATCACGGATATATGAAGTATCATCCGCTGAAATATCATTATTCATAATTCGAGCATTACACTCTATTCTCATATGTATTTCTGGATACTTATCTGCATTGAAAACCATCATACTTCTAGTTCTTTTTTTTGTTTTCATAGAACCTTCGTTTCGAACGAGAACTTTTTCATCGATCGGAAGTACATTCAATGGCATATCACCATAAACAGAAATATCCTTCAAATCAATATTAAGAGGATTGTCTTTTTTTGCCTGTTTCTTTTCCATAGCAGCGATCATTTCAGCGTAGGTAAAAAGAATGCTCCAATGTTCAGGATCATCTTTGCGATTTTTTTCAATTCGAACCAAAAATCCTTCATCAAAATCTTCTGCTAAGTCAGACTCTACATTTCCAAAACGAATGCTTCGATCAATCTTTTCGAAAAGTTCGTGATTTTCTTTGATTTTCTTATCAATTTGAGCCTTTCCTTCATTCTGATAATCCTTTTTTCCGTCTACTGAAAACAGTCTAAATCCAGGATAATTTTCTTTTTCAATACTTCCACTACTCATAATTGAAAGCAGATCTCTATATTCATACAAAGAAGCCTTGTCACTAAAAACATCACTATCTCTTCTCTTTAATTCAAAGTCAAGAATTCTTTTTTCGAGAGTTGATAACTGAGTGCTTTCCTCAGCCATTTTTCTTATCTCTGTCATCAAATTATCCGCATAGAACGGCATACCATTTGCCGCCATATCTATAGAACCACTTTTAGCACTATCAATAAGATTTGAAGAAATCATCAAAAGTGGTTTACCTGCAACATTTGCTGCGTTTCTCAAAGTCGCACAAAGAAAGTCATTTGTCATATCATTGATTTGTGCCGCAATTATTATCTCATTATCAATAACCTGTAATGTAAAAGTTCTGTATACAGAACCATCCATACATTGATATTCATATTCTCCACAATTATTTTCTCTTGTTGCTAATTCTTTTATTGCGTCAGACACCGCTTGAACAGTATCAGAATCATCTAATTTAAGGCAAAAACTTTCCCCTTTTTGCAATGCTCCTTCAGCTGACAGCTCTAAGAAATAGCGGTTTATTCTCTTTGCAATAAAATCATAAAATTCTTTTAACATACTGTGCATCTCCACTATCACTCTTTTTGTCAATAAGGTTCAGTTTAGTAAAAAACTCTTGTAGATACTCTTTCGATGTGTTATCAAGAAAAATACCTCTGTATTCATACTCCTTGTACAAATCAATCAGACGGATTTTATCTTTATCTTTAATAGAGATTTTTGTCAAAAATATAATATCTCTCTCTGTAAGATTCAAAACTAATCCGGATTTTCTTCTGTTTTTTACCCACCTTGTTTTACAAAACTCAGTAAATTTTTCGTTGTAAAATTGATTTGCTCTTTTCCGATCCGTATTCAAGAATTGTTCTTCTACACATTTGTATAAATGACGGATAGCAATATCGGTTTTTGTTCCTCCCGAAGCATATGGAATTTGTTCAAACTTTTTGTAATCCCCTACACAAGATGTATATGCCTTTTCAGCCTTTTCGATTTCACTTGCGATAACTTCGTCCTGATCTGAATGCTCTGTAACATATTCTTGTAATGAAATATAATCTAACATCACATCTGAGAGCATATGTTGGTTTAATATTTCTAATGTCAGTGCATGGCTAAACATATGATTCGCACTTAACTGAATTCTTTCCCAACCTTCTACACAGCATTTCCTATTTTTGCTTACTTTTTCCCAATCTAAAGCATAGTATAACTGTACTGGAGAGTTTCTTCTCCCTGATCCAAAATTATCTAATGTCACACAGGCTTGCGACATATAGTAGAAATAATAAACAGCTAAAAGATTAGATAAATCATCTAATGAAGTCATCCCTGTATTTAGCATGAAATGAAAATCTTTCTTAAATTTTTCCTGAACATCAAGTATAATTGGAAAATAGGACTTGCTATTTCCTGCTGTTCCTGTTTTTGAAGCTTGTATTGCATCAACAACTACTTTTTCAACAACATTATACGGATGGTTTTTCATAGCCTCTTCAATAATATTACAATCATTTCCATTCAATCCAAAAACATCAAGCAAAAAACCTGCAAGTCGATCAGCACTTTTATTATTCACTTTCGTTTGATATGGATAAAGTCCTAAGTTTTTTGCTACGAAATCATCTCCTTCAAAAAATAGGGAATGTATCATTTCTTTAAAAATTTCAATATCTTCATCTGCAATATCCATTTCAGCAATAATGTCATTACATAAAGATTCGTATTTTACTGGCTCAGTTTCTAATTTTAATGATTTTCTAAAGAAATCGCTTACAACTTCTTCTAATTCTGTAATAATTGGAGCTTGTGCCTTTCCACTAGCCTTATATGGAAATAATTTAAAGTTGATATCTTGTGTATGTGTAAGACGCAAGGAATCAATTGCTTTGTCATCTTTTACATTAAATGTTTTGCAAAATGTTGCATAATCAAATTGATATTCCATCATCTCACCACCTTAAATTTATAGACTCCAAATTTTGTCTTCTCAATAATTGCCTTTCTGTTATCATCAGTCACCAGAGAAACTTCTTTATCTGCTGAACCAGTTCTTAATATCTTGTAAATAAAACTTATAAAATCAGCATGATTATTTCTATCTTCAGCGGTTTGAATATACCCTGCAGCAAGTTTATATATTAATTCATACAAAGAATAATCGATATCTAAAGGTATGATTTCTCCAGTTTTTTTGTTTTCATATTTCACAGTAATAAAAGGTAAGAAACGTTGAAGTTCCTCATCCTTCTTCACATTTGACGGAATATCTAAATATGGTTCGAATTCAATATGCTCATATAATGCAATTCCTTCATGACAATCATCAAAACAAACATTATCTCGATCTTCATTACCACACCATTGAATAACAGCATCTTCAACAAGACCATAGAAATCTCCATATTTTTTTGTTGTTCCTGTATTAAAATAATACAACGTACTTAAAAATGAAGTATATGCATTATCCTGTATTATATCGCCCTTAATTTTCTTCAACCGCTCCAATACATTGAAAAGCTGTGCTTTCAAAACTTTATCACTATTAATTTTTTCAATAGCAGATGGCTGGCACAAAACTTTGGAATAAGCTTCCTTATCAATCACAGATACCACTTCTTTCGATACATCCGATGAAACATAGTAGGAAATAGCATCTTCATCAGCTTGTTCAGAACGTACCAATAATGGATCATATTTTTGTAACTGATTTAATAGCACAGATTTATCAGTATATTCATACATTAACGATGGAGTAATATCGCTAATATATTCTTTTAAAAATGATACTTCATTAGTCGAAGATTGAGCCATTTTCTTATAGTTGAAATTTTGAGCAACAATAATATCATAAATATAATTTAAAATCTCACGAGTAGTAAGGATTTCCTTGTCTTTTATTGTCACCTCAACAAGAGCGTTAGCAACATAATTTCTGTTTTTTTCATTGGCAAGAAATTCAAAATTATGTTTAACCGGACACTTTTCTGAAAGAGGACATTCTTTACAATTATTGTTATAAACATTGTAGAACGGATTATCGAGATCCATGTGGAACACTTTTTCTAATATATGCTCTAAATATTCTGGCTTAACTCCCTGCGCTGTAAGATTATACATATGATAGTCAGAGAAACTCACATGCTGAAAGGCACTATTCTCTTCATAACCTTTTTCATTTAATTGGTTAGTTAAAATATTACTATTTATAACGTATTTATGTAACTGCTTGAATGAATCTCCATAAGTAGATTCAACAAAATTACTTAAAACACCAAGATTAATAGCCAATATAAAATTCTCTCCTGGCCGCTCTAAGTTCTCATCAGAAAACCCTTGCAATGATTCGTTCAATGTTTCAATAGCAGTTTTAGAAGGCGCACTGCTTTCAGTTGCGTCATTGTATATGACATAGTTATCTAAAAGTCTTAAATTATTTTTTAAATACGATAAAAGATGAGACTTTCCATCACCTGCACTACCACAAAGCAAAACAAGACTTTTTCTACCAGAAGCTTCAATTTTATGCAATATTTCAATCAAGTCTTCTTCAGCACTTCTTGAAACGTGCATGTATTTTTTAAAATCATCAAAAGCACCTATTCCATCAATAGAATCACTTGAGGACTTCCTTAATCTATTCAGTTCATCTACAAGTCTACAATTTCCCATTACGCACCCCTCTGATCAGAAGACTCAATTATAACTACATCATCAATATTACAATCTAATGCTTCACATATTTTCAATATTATCGCCAATGAGACTAGCTCATTTCTTTTCATTTTTGATATTGTACTAGTACTGATTTCTGCTTCTTGGCATAATGTACCTTTTTTCATTTTTTTATCGATAAGTGTTTTCCAAAGATTGTTATAACTTAACTCCATATTGTCACCTCGAATAAGCATCTACATAACTAATTAACTATTTCTATTATACCTTTCAGAAACTGATACATCAAGGATTCCACTTTGAAAAATTCTGTTTTTGCGTCTTTTTTACATCATATAGATAGAAAATCGCACGAAAAAAACAAAAAAACACCTTGGCAGTCCGTCTCAACCACCAAGGTACCATCCCTTATCCATGCATTACCTGTTCTTTTTCCAGGCGTCCTTTCTCAATCATATCAAAAAGGCGATTCACACGTCTGATTACAGTACATTTTCCTCTTTTGTATTTCGTTATTTGCTAATGCCGAAAACAACATAAATAAGGCCCAAAAGGACACTTTCTCTTTTGAGCCTATACTTTTTATCATCCAACATATTTTGCTTTCATTTTTCCTCATGGTCATGAGGCTTTTTTCTCTTAAATCGAGTCCTATGAATCTCATTCTGCTCTTCAATACATTTTCTTCTTTGATTGCCTGATAGATCTACTCGTGTCTTAACAGGCTTAGCCCCGCCTCCTCTCTATTTCGTCAAGTTTTTTAAGAACGACACTTCCATTTCTGCTTTTTGGCGTTTTGATTTTTCTAATTTTAATTCAGCCCGAAGTCTTTCAATCTCAGTAAAAGAATCGTAGGACTTTCTCTTGCCACGATTATCTTGTAAGGCATCAATCCCATCCTTTTCATACTTAATCGTATAATTACGTGCCTGTTGATAAGAAATGCCATATTTTTCTGCCGTTTCAGCATAATTATGTGTATGAGAAATACAATACTGAACGATTTCAACACGTTCTTCAAATGTAGTTTTTCTACCTTTGGTCATGATCGGTGTTCCTCCTGTTCCGGAAGCCTTCAGCTCCTCATGACCATTATACTTCATAATCCAATTCCGTAGTTGCGTAGAAGAACGAATCTGGTATTTTTTGCAAATATCAGCATAGGAGCCCTTCCCACTTAGATAATCAGATACAGCATTTGCTTTGAGCGTAGCAGAATAGGTTGCATTTTTTTGAAGTGGTTATAAGGCCATCCTCTCCAAGTGATTGATATAATGAGATCCACTCATAGATTCTTGAGGGATTAATTCCCAATCGCTTTCCTTCCATAAAATATGCCCCCTCCTAAGTAACAAAGTTTCTATAAATGAGCAAATATCAAATTTTGCACAAAGTTATCCTGCTAACTCCATAAC
>ERZ773194.1819-NODE-1819-length-21977-cov-11.371681_pt1 | contig 21977 bp, 20 predicted proteins | sample MGYA00511240_ERZ773194 | MGnify/ENA primary metagenome ERZ773194 (study PRJEB29015, sample SAMEA2737774) | human gut metagenome | biome: human gut; feature: human-associated habitat; material: faeces | place: China | collected 2012 ... | reverse complement strand
CTCCTTACTTATGTAATGTGCAATCAGTATATCATATATGTTTAGTATATGTCAAGTGACATAAAACAAAAAAGTTTAATATTTTCATGAAAACCACTTGACATAACGGAATATGTTTAGTATAATCATTAAGCAAATAGCGTTAAGTTATTTGTAAAAACTGAATATCCGTCATACATCACGGTAATGGTGTATCCGCTCGGGCAAATCGGAATGCGGTCAGAAAGTTCTCCGACACTAAATAAACAAACTAACAAGAATTGAAAGGAGGTTTCAGTATGAGTACAACATTTATGAAAGTACAAGATGTTGCCGACGAATTAGGTATTTCAAAATCTTATGCCTATAAAATCGTGCAGCAGCTTAACGAAGAGTTAAAAGCACAAGGCTTTATAACAATTTCAGGACGAGTAAACAAACAGTATTTTTTAGAAAGAGTTTGTTATGGTACAGCCGAAAAAGAAAGGATGTGATATCAATGGCTGTTTATAAGGAAGAAAAAACAAATACTTGGCGTGTTATCTATCGCTATACCGATTGGAATGGCGAACGAAAGCAATCACAAAAACGAGGATTTAAAACAAAACGTGAGGCTCAGGCGTGGGAAAGAGAACAACTTAATAAGCTTGGCGGAGATTTGGATATGAATTTCAAGAGTTTTGTTGAACATTACTCCGAAGATATGCAGACTCGACTTAAAGAAAACACTTGGGAAACCAAGAAACATATTATTGATAAAAAGCTTATTCCATATTTCGGTGAGCTGAAAATGTGCAACATAACCGCACAACAAATAATTACTTGGCAAAATGAGCTTATCAATCATAAGGACGATAACGGCAAACCGTATTCTCCCGTATATTTGAAAACAATACACAATCAGCTGTCTGCGATATTCAACCATGCTGTCAGGTACTACAACCTGAAAGAAAACCCTTGTCAAAAGGCGGGCAGTATGGGTAAAAAGAAAAATCGTGAAATGCTTTTCTGGACTAAAGAGGAATATTTGAAGTTTGCTGATGCAATGATGGATAAGCCGATGTCATACTATGCGTTTGAAATGCTCTATTGGACGGGTATTCGTGAGGGCGAGCTGTTAGCTCTTACTTCTGCTGATTTCGATTTTGAAAAGCGAACGGTAACAATTAATAAATCGTTTCAGCACTTAAACGGCAGAGATATAATCACTTCACCGAAAACAGAGAAAAGTAACCGCACAATTCAGTTGCCAAAGTTCCTTTGTGATGAAATTCAGGATTATCTGAAAATGCTTTACGATGTGGGGTTGGAGGACAGAGTGTTTCCAATTACAAAAAGCTATCTGCACAGAGAAATGGACAGAGGCGCAAAAGAAGCAGGCGTAAAAAGAATCCGTATTCACGATATCCGCCACAGCCACGTTAGTTTGCTGATTGATATGGGATTCTCTGCGACGGCTATTGCAGACCGTGTGGGACATGAAAGCATTGATATAACTTACAACTATGCACATTTGTTCCCATCAAAGCAGGCTGAAATGGCGGATAAGTTAGATATGGAAAGGGGCGAGTAAAATGTCACTTAAAAATAGAGATGAGCATAACCGCTGGAGAAACAAAACCGTAGCGTTTCGTGTATCGCCGGAGGAGGACAAACAAATTGAAACTTATGTACGGCTTTCAGGACTAACTAAGCAGGATTATATAACAAGGCGACTCACGCACAGTGATATAGTTGTGCAAGGCAATCCGAGAGTATTCAAGGCTTTGCGAAACCAGCTTGCCGATGTGCTGTCGGAATTACAGCGAATAGAAGCCGGCGGGGAGGTAAATGATGAGTTGCTTGATGTAATAGAAATGATTGCCGATATTCTCGGCGGATTGAAAGGAGAGGATAACAATGGAGAATAAAAAAGAAATGACCGCCCCGAATGTATCTGTTGGCGCAGATACGGAGCAGTCAATCCAAAAATGTACTGACATTAGTATAAACGATAACGATGAAAATATCAAGGATTTGGACGAAAGTTTTCGTGAAATGCAAAGAGAAATGCTGAGGCAAATGGATCCGTCATATTTGAAAACCGTTTCAATGTCGGCTCTGTATGATACCGATTTCGAAACACAAACCGCACTTATAGACGGTCTGCTTTATCAGGGAACTTACTTGTTCGTGGGTTCTCCGAAAGTAGGAAAGAGTTTTATGATGGCACAGCTCGCTTACCATATCAGCACTGGAACTCCGCTTTGGAATTACAGAGTCCGCAATGCAACCGTTCTTTATTTTGCCCTTGAAGATGATTACCCTCGCTTACAGCGCAGGCTCTATCATATGTTCGGTGCTGACGGAACGGACAACTTGTATTTTGCAACAGAAAGCAAAACCGTAAACGGCGGTTTAGAAGACCAAATAAGAGGTTTTATTCAGGAACACCCTGACACCGGACTGATTATCATAGATACGCTAAAGCGTGTTCGAGAGACAGGTGGTGCGGATTACAGCTACGGCAGTGATTACGATGTAGTCGCAAAGCTGAAAGCGCTTGCCGACAGCTACAAGGTAACAATGCTTATCGTCCATCACACACGCAAACAGCAGGCTGACGATAAATTTGATACAATCTCCGGCACAAACGGATTGCTCGGTGCGGCAGACGGCGCCTTTGTTCTCAGCAAAGAGAAACGAACAACCAATGCCGCAACGCTTGATGTCACCGGCAGAGATCAGCAGGATCAGCGAATACACCTTGTTCGCAATCCGCAAAAACTTATATGGGAATTTGAAAAAAGCGAAACAGAAGTTTGGACAGAGCCGCCTGACCCGCTGCTTGAAAAGGTATCGACTGTTCTTTCTTCGGACAGTAGCCGATGGGACGGGACGGCTTCTGAATTGAGCAAACTTATTGGATTGGATATTAAGCCTAATGTTCTGTCGCTAAGACTTAGTATCAACGCTGGGCGGTTGCTTAAAGATTATGGCATTCACTACAAAGCAAGTCGAACGCATAACGGACGAAAACTATCTCTTATGAAATAGGCGTGTCAATGTGTGACGACCGTGACAAACATTTTAGTAGCGTGCATAGGCTTAAAACATTGTCACCATCGTCACGGTTTGTCACGCAATAAAGTTTAGCGGAGTGTGCAGAGAGTGCCTTTTCAAAGGCGGCTCTTTGCCCCTCGGAGAGCGCAAAACCTGCTTGCAGGTTGCATTTTTGATAGCTCCGCTGTCAAAAGTGCTTTTGCGTTACTCTTGACAAGAGTAACAGAACCGAGGACGAGCAAGTTTATGAGATTGGAGGTATAACTTATGCAAAGAACGATAAGTGCAATGGTAGGTAAAGGCTCGGTCAATCACAACAGCCGCAAGTTCAAGGCTGAAAATGTTGACGGGATCAGAACGCATTTGAACATTGATTACTGTAACGAGCCGATAAAGAAAATCTATCACGAATTGTTTGATGAAGCGCTAAAAAGATACAACGAAAAGCAGACAAGAGCCGACCGCAGAATAGAAAATTACTATGAAAAAATCAGAAATTCAAAGCAAGAAAAGCCGTTTTACGAACTGATTTTGCAGATAGGCGATAAAGAAAACATGAGCGCAGAAAGCGAAAACGGAACACTTGCAAGAGAGGTTTTGGACGAATATTATCGTGGGTTTCAGGAAAGAAATCCTCAGTTAAAAGTGTTCTCGGCTCATCTTCATATGGACGAAGCAACGCCCCATTTGCACATAGATTTTGTTCCGTTCACCACCGGAAGCAAGCGTGGACTTGATATAAGAGTATCACTCAAGCAGGCGCTTGCCGCACAAGGATTTAAGGGCGGAACCCGTGGAGATACCGAGTGGAATCAATGGGTAAGCGCAGAAAAATCCGCCTTAGCGTTTGTTATGGAACGCCACGGGATTGAATGGAAACACAAGGGTACTCACGAAAAGCACTTGTCTGTTCTTGATTATAAGAAACAGGAACGAGAAAAAGAAATTACGGTATTGGATAACAAACTCGCCGAAAAGCAAGACGAATTTAATGTGTTATCCGAGCGAGTGTTAAACTATGATGATGGTTTGGAAAACTTAAGAAATGTGGAAGAAATGCTTGATAATGCACCCGAATATCAGCTCTCCGAGCCGCAAAGTTTTATGTCCGCAAAAGCATATAAAGCAAAAATTGCAGAGCCGCTTATTCAAAAATTAAAAGCGTTAGTCAAGACGGCATTGGCTCGTTGCTTTGAGGGTTGGGACGGTTATCATAGGTTAAACATCACAAACGGCAACCTCTATCGTGAGAACGAAATGTTGTCGAAAATCAACAGCAAACTAAAAAGCGAAAACGAAAATCTGCGTTCAGAGGTCAAGGATTACAAGCTTTTGCGTAAAGTTTTCGGGCATAAACAGATTGATGAGTTGCTTGAACAGGCAAGAAATATTAAAGGTCGTAAGCGTGAAAATCCACGCTCAAGATAAATAAATTTTTGGAGGTAAAACAAAATGGCAAACACAATTTTTGAAAAGCAAGGCGGTACTTATACGCAGGTGGGCGACTATATGTTACCCGATTTATTACCGGCGGAAGAAGAAAAGGAAGCGAATATCGGCGTTTGGGAAATGAGGCATAAACGATATTTGAAGCAAAATCATAAAGTATTTTACTACAATTTACTGACAAGCGGTAAGCTCAATTCATATCTTGTAGATATTGAAGAGCAGGCTCAAGACCTTTTTTCTCGGCTTGTAAAAGACTTAGCCGAAAAAGAAAATGTAACCGAAAACTTAAAAGCAACCGACCAAATGCTATGGGTTCGAAAAATGAACAATATCCGTAACCGTGCAACGGAAATTGTAAATGCGGATATAATTTACAAGGTATAAACATAACAACGGCAGGGAGTAATCCTTGCCGTTGTTGTGTTGCTTAAAAACAGTTGACTTATTTGCGGATTAAACTTATAATTAGACTGTATAAATATAGTCTGCGGTATGTGCAATTTAATATCGAGGGTACATTATGATTACAGATAAAATTGGTAATAGAATACGAGAGCTAAGAAGTTGTACCGGATTGAGTCAAGAAAAATTTGCTCAAAAAATAGGTATGGATAGAACTTATTTTGCAAGCGTTGAACTCGGTAAACGCAATATTTCAATTGTCAATATTGAAAAAATCGCAAACGGCTTAGATGTATCACTTTCCGAGTTTTTTAAAGATATTTGAATCCAGTCCGATTTAATGGACGATATTTAATTTATAATTAAGTTAGAATAAATCAGCGGAGGAATTACAATGAGTGCAACCGGAACAACATATAAAACCTCATTGATAAACAATAGACGTTATTTAGGAAATAAATATAAGCTGCTTTCGTTTATCACTGGCGTTGTAAATGATGAATGCGCCGATATTGAAACAGTTGCAGATATTTTTGCGGGAACCGGTGCAGTTTCTTCTGCTTTTGCAGATAAGACACTTATTACAAATGATTTGATGTATAGCAACTATATTTGTAATTTTGCTTGGTTTGGTGCTGAAAGCTATGACCAACAAAAAATAATTGATTATGTTGTTAGGTACAATGCAAAAACTAATTGTGTGGAAAATTATATGACACGCAATTTTGCAGATACCTATTTCAGTAAAAAAGATTGCGCTAAAATCGGATATATTCGAGAGGATATAGAACAAAATTATAAAAAAGGAAATTTAAATAATCGAGAAAGAGCAATCTTAATAACATCACTGCTTTATGCAATGGATAAAATTGCTGTAACCTGCGGGCATTACGATGCCTACAGAAAAGGTGCAAAATTTGAAGGTACATTAGAGCTTTATGTTCCTTTGGCAGAAGTAAATAACAATTCCAAAAATCAATGTTTTAATGAGGATGCTAATAATCTTGTTAAGAGGATTGAGGCTGACCTCGTTTATATAGATCCACCATATAATTCAAGACAATATTGTGATTCATATCATTTGCTTGAAAATGTTGCACGTTGGGAAAAACCAGAGGTTTTTGGTGTCGCCAAGAAGATGGATAGAAGCGGAATGAAGAGTAAATATTGTACAATCGGAGCAACAAAAGCATTTGAAACACTGATAAACGACATTAAAGCCAAATACATTTTGCTTTCATACAACAATATGGCTGAAAAAGGAAATTGTCGTTCTAATGCCAAAATCTCCGACGATGATATTATGAGAATTCTGAGTCAAAAAGGAACTGTAAAGGTTTTTGAAGAAAGCTACAAAGCATTTACAACCGGAAAATCTGACATTTCAGAAAATGCCGAAAGATTATTTTTGTGTATTTGTTTTGACGAGGAGTAAATTAGATGATACAATCACCGCTTAATTATACCGGCGGCAAATATAAATTGTTACCTCAAATATTGCCGCTTTTTCCAAAAGACATAGATGTGTTTGTAGACTTGTTTTGCGGTGGATGTAATGTTGGTATCAATGTTGATTGCAACCGGGTTATATATAATGATTTGAATGAAAACTTGCTGTATTTATACAATACTTTTAAAAACCTTGATAAAGAATCTGTTTTGGAATGGATTTATGAAATTATAAAAAAATATGGTCTGTCCTTAGTAAGTAAAAATGGCTATGATTATTACGGTTGCGAAAGCAGCAAAGGACTCGGAGATTATAATCGAGAAGGGTATTTGAAACTGCGTGCTGACTTTAATCAGAAACACGCAAACGGAAATTATGATTATTACTATTATGTTATGCTTTATGTAATAATCGTATATGCATTTAACAACCAGATTAGATTCAATTCTAATGGTGAGTTTAATTTACCGATTGGTAAAAGAGATTTTAATAAAAAGATGGAGCAAAAACTCATCGATTTTATTGATAAAATTCAAAGTCAAAATTGCACATTCACTTGCTGTGATTTTAGAGAGTTCGATAAATCTGCTTTGACGCCACAGGATTTTGTGTATATTGATCCACCGTATTTGATTACCTGTGCTACATATAACGAGCAAGGCGGATGGAGTGAGGATGACGAAAAGGATTTACTTACTTTTTTAGATGAACTAAATGGCAGAAACATACGATTCGCTTTATCGAACGTGTTGAGAAGTAAAGGCAAAGAAAATAATATATTGATTGAATGGCTTAACAAGAATGCAGATAAATATAAAACTGTACGATTAAATTACAGTTATTCAAATTCAAATTATCAAACAAAAGATAAAAGTTCTTCTTCGGAAGAGGTGCTTATAATTAATTATTGAGGGGAATTCAAGTATGGCAAATGTAATTCCATATAAAAGTTTTTGTTGGAGTCTTGGCACTACAAGTTTCAGAACTAAGAACTTTAATAAGACTATCGAAGAACAGCTTTCACTATTAGATGAATTTTGGAAACTTGAAGAAAATAGAAACGAAAACTGGTCCGGAAATAAAAACTTGCAAACTCGCTATTATGATTTTATGCAGTCTAAGGGCTTCGTTGAAGGAAATGCCAGGAATAAGCCTAAAGACGCCCGTGAAAAAACATCGGGTTTAGTTGACATAGGCTTAATTGATGATGGCAGAAATTTAAGCGAAGCCGGAAAAGTGTTACTTGAAATAAGTATTGAAAATAATTTTTCTACGGATAATCAGTTTCAAATAGATAAGGATAGTTTTATTTATCTTAAACAACTTTTGAAAACATACTATAATATTGATGGGCATACCGTTCGTCCGTTTTTGGTTTTATTATATTTACTCGGTAAATTCGAATATTTGACACTTGATGAATATACATATCTTTTGCCTCTTTGTATCGGTGAAACAGAAACGAGCGAAATTATTGACGGTATAGCAAAACTTCGTTGTGGCAACATATCTATCGATAAAATTATTGTGAATCGTTTAATGGAAATGCCAAATTATAAGACGGCTTTGGATTATTTTATTGATAACGAAGTCACAGAAGAGTTAATATGTGAAATAGGGCTTAACAGAAAAAGCCGACAATATGATAAGCCATATTTTAAGCTGTATCAGGCATTACATCAAGTTTTTGTGTTGAACGATATTGATAGCTTGCTATCTGTTTATAGTGCAACAAGAAATATAAAAATAGGAAAATGGTGGCGCAATTGTTTATTTGATACCACTTCTGAAAAAGCAATCAGCAACCATCCTGCTGCACATTTAAAAACAACATTATTTGATGAGGTTGAAGACGAAAATACTTTCAAGATTGCTTTCTTCAAAATAATGCACTTATTTAAAGCTAAAGCCACGCTTTCAGACTATCTTGACCTTAATCGCAGGTATATTAAAACAACAGATGTAGTACTATTTGAAGATGATACTATAAGATTTGATATAGTACCGAAACATTTTTTCAAATCAGTAGCAGAAGAATTATATCAAGATACATTTGTCGCTTCTGAATTACTGTATGAAAATTGTCCTATGTCTGAAATAGCCGAATGCCTCGTAGTTGATGATGATACTATTGTTGCCGGAATTAATGAAGAACTCGGAATAAATGTTTCGGATATGCAATCGGCACGGGCTGCCTTAGAAGATACACGATATCAAAGATTGCAGCACCTTATTGATACTAAATTTACCGATGATAAAATATTGTCACTTTTGGATTGCTTTGAGAGCAGAAATGACGATGAGATCAGAAGTATGGTTACCGACAACGCCGATGTACCGACTATATTTGAGTATGTGCTTGGTATTTTATGGTATAAAGCAAGTGAGCGACACGGTAAAATTCTTGACTATATGAAGCTCTCGCTTGACGCCGACTTGCTTCCGAAAACTCACGCAGCAGGCGGAGAAGCGGATATTGTTTATGAATATGAAGCTACCGATTGCTATCCTGAGCATACTCTTTTGCTTGAAGCGACACTTGCCGATAGTACAAATCAACGAAGAATGGAAATGGAACCAGTGTCAAGGCATTTGGGCAGGCATTTGATTCGCACAGGCAACTTAGATTCTTATTGCGTTTTTGCAACAAATTATTTGGACATTAACGTAATTGCAGATTTTAGAGGTAGAAAATCAATGCCGTTTTATGATCCACAAGATTACTCAAAGTCTGTAAACGGAATGAAAATTATTCCGTTGCAAACATCAGATTTGAAAAAGATTGTATCAAACAGAAAAACATATAAGGAATTATATCCTATATTTGAAACAGCGTTTAATTCAACATTACCACCGCACGAGTGGTTTAATAAAGAGATCTGTATTGAGTTTTGAATAGATTCGCAATTTATTTAAATTTTGTAACTATATAATGTTTCAAAATTTAAGAATTATATGATGTTATAATGTCTACATCATATGAAAATTAGCGTTATTATGATGTAGATCTAAAAATTTTATTGCATTAATTATTTTATCTTTTTAGCGAATTAAATGGTAAATAGGATTTTAGTTATAGAGGAGAAAGAAAGTGAAATCTTTAAGAATATATTCCTTTTTTTCAGGAGCTGGATTTTTAGATTTGGGATTTGAGAATGAAGGCTTTTGCATAGATTTTGTTAATGAATTTAACGAGTCATTTTTGAATGTATATAAGTATGCAAGACAAAATATGAATCTCAAAGAGCCGAGATATGGATACTATTGTGGCGATATTAATGATTTACTGAAGGAAAAAAAGAAAAAAGAGCTTTTATCTTATATCAATGCTGATCGAAAAAATGAAATGATAGGATTTATAGGCGGACCGCCATGTCCTGATTTTTCAGTAGCTGGAAAAAATGAAGGAATAAATGGAGATAATGGTAAACTGACAAATAGCTATAAGAGGGCTATACTTCTTTATGAACCGGATTTTTTTATATTCGAAAATGTTAAAGGTTTATGGAGCACAAAAAAACATAGAGAAGAATATAACAAGATAAAGCAAGCTTTTTCAAGAAAAGGATATGTATTTGCTGATAAACTTGTAAATTCTTTAGAATATGGTGTTCCGCAAGAAAGAGAACGTATAATTTTGTTCGGCGTAAAGTTTGATTTAATTAATAAAAATAAGTCCTTAGCAAGAAAAATTTTGAGAACTTATTTTAATTGGGGCATTAATGAAAAATATTCTATTGATAGAATAAAAAATATTCAGTGGCCAACAACATCCGAATTTGAATTAGATAGTGATTTGAAGTGTCCAACAAATATAATCAAAGAGTTAACTGTAGAATATTGGTTCCGAAAGAATAATGTATATAGTCATAATAATTCGACCGATTATTTTGAACCTCGTTCCACAATTCGATTTAATACTATTAAAGAAGGCGATGTTAGCAAAAAATCATTTAAACGTCTTCATCGTTGGAGGTATTCACCAACAGCTGCTTATGGTAACAATGAGGTTCACTTACATCCGTATAAAGCAAGAAGAATATCGGTATCCGAAGCTTTGGCTATACAGTCTCTGCCTAAGGAGTTTATTTTGCCAAGGACACTATCTAAAAGTGAAATGTTTAAGACTATTGGTAACGGTGTTCCGTATTTAATGTCAAAAGCAATAGCACACAGTGTAAAAGATTTTTTAACAAGTGAAACAGGGGAAAATGATAATGTCGTACACAATCGAAGAAATTAAAGAGGATTTAATCAATTGTGATATAAAGCAATTTTATATGAAACATATTGTAAGATCTGATAATTGGTATTTTGAAAACATACTAAACATTCCGCAAGATAAAATAATAACGGCGGTTGATGATTTTAAAATTATCGTAAGTGAAGCTATGGGAATAAGCTATAACAGCATAATGATGGTTGGAAGCGGAAAAACAGGCTGCAGCCTTTCTCCAACAAAACATCTCAAACAATTTACAGTTGAACCTACTGCCGAAAATAAATCAGACATTGATATTGCAATTATTTCTCTCCCGATATTTGATAGACTTTGGAAAGAATTTAGAAAAGCTTACGATGTTACAAACCAAAGATATTATTCATATATTTCACGAGAAATATATCGCGGATACATAAATGATAAAAATATAAACTTAATAGAGCCTTGCCGTTTATTTTGGAAAAATATGAGCATAGAATCTACAAAAAAATTAAAACAAAATATGTATTTTAAACACGATATTAGCTATAGAGTGTATAGAAGTTGGGAAGATTTCGAAGAATATAATTTAGGGTCCATAAAAATTCTGAAAGAAGAGGTAAAGCAAAATGTCAAATAATTTTTCGAGAAACTCAATCAAAATCAATGATATTTATACAAAATTCAATAATGAAGAATGGATTGTTGACAGAACATACCAAAGAAGGAAAGTATGGGGAATAAAAGATAATATCAGACTAATCGAAACAATTTTGTTGAAATTGGTAATTCCAGAAATTTTCATATGGGATTGTGATACTGATCCAACAACAGGCAGAACTATAACTCACATTGTTGATGGTCAGCAAAGAATAAATGCTATATTTGAGTTTATTCAAGAAAAATGCAAACTACAAAGTAAATATCTTATTTCGGATGAAATTAGGAATCTGTATGGAGATATGACTTTTTCTCAATTGCCGGATGATATTAAGAAAAGAATTTGGACATATGAAATTTCTGTCGTGAATTTGAACAGCTCTTTTTCATTAGACGAGATCAAGACTATGTTTTATAGATTAAATTTAACAGATTATAGTTTGAATGAGCAGGAAAAACGAAATAGTATGGATAGTGCTTTTGGAAAGGCTGCTGAATCATTAGCTGACTTAGAGTTTTGGACTAAATATAAAGTGTTTAGTCCAAGAGATATAAGAAGGATGGGAGATGTCGAGTACTGTAGCAGTATTCTGCTTTTATGTAGGGAAGGTATTGTTGACCAAACAAAACAAGAAACATTAGATCAGATTTACACTGATTTTGTTGATGAATACATTGATAAGGACAAGGATTTGGAAAAAGTTTCTGTCGCAATGAATTTTATAGATGATTTAATAGAACCTGGAACAGAGTCTTTTTTAAGTAAAAAAGTGCAAATGTTTACTTTATTTGCTCTTTCCTTTGATTTTATTGATAACAAAATTTCTATAACAGATGAAATAAAACAATATTATATTCAGTTTGTTAAGACATATAATGCGTTTAAGAACGAATATGATTTCCCTTTGACTACCGATGAAGAAAGAAAAGCATTTGAAATGATAAAAAAATATAAATTGGCTTCTTCTGAAGGTGTAAATAAAATATCTAATCGAATGATAAGATACGAGGTTTTAAAGAAAATATTGCTCAATACTGAGAATATTAATATAAATACATTTTCTTCCATTGAAAATAAATGTAATCAACAGTAAAAAGGATAATGTAAATATTGATAATCTTGAAAAAAGTTTGAGTAAATTCGCACACTTGAAAAAGCCCGTAAAACAAGTTTTTTTGCTATTTGAAAGCCCTTTGTGGCAACGGAATGGCAACAAAAAATCGGATAGCGTATGCTTTACTGATAATTCAAATAATATAGATACTCTCTGATAAATTTCATAAACAAATGTGTTTAAGATTGATTTACAGGGAGCGAGTGGGAATAGTTCCCCTTGGTTTAGATGTGCCGAAAAGCCCAGTATTTATGCGAGTTTCGGGACTCGGCACTTTTCGAGTAACCGTTTTTGCAACAGATGAAATAGTCCCCCTTGGCTTGCAACTAAACCTAAAAATCGTATAATTTTTAAGGCTTCTGCCCTGTTAGGGGCGGAAGCCTTTTACATATTCGATAAAAATTCCGTTTTGACATACCGTCAAGGCGGAGAAAAATATATTAAATGAGAGAAATTTTCTTAGCATAAGCATAAAGAAATTATAGAACAACTGCCTTATATGTTTCTTAGTAACATATAAGTTCTCGCTTTTCTAAATAAAAACACAATATTTTGAAGCGGCATAGCTTGCTGTTATCATAGCTGTAGGTCGAGTGTTATCAGTCTCGATAACAAACCGATAACACTGCCGGTATAATCAGGATAATTTGGATATCTCGAATAATCAAAAACGCCGCGAACAATACGCTCTTTCTGTGTAAAAGCTTTTTTGCTGCTTGTCGTCTGTTTATTCGGCCGACGCAAACTCCTTAAAATGATTATATAACTGATTGACATTGAGGCTTGCTATATCGACAAGCGAGTATTGCCGTTGCAAATATTTGACGAACTCGCAGCCCAGATAATAGCCCACGTCGCTGTGATTTTTGTAGCTGCACCAATCCCCGAAGAAATCCTGCGTGCTGATATTTTTGTCGACGCGTCGGAGATATTCACGCTTTATTTCGGCTTCGTTTTCCTTGCACCAATCGAGCCAGCCGTTTTGATTTTGATGATAGTATCTGTCATCTTGGCATAGAATATGTTCGCAGACCATGGCAAGTCCCTCTTGATAGAGCTGAGCCAGTGAATTTTCGCCCTCTGACCGAGCCTCGGGATAGAGATTCCCGTAGGTTTTATGCCATATGTGGCCTATTTCATGAAAAATCAGAGCCTGCATGGCGGATTCATCCTGCCAATTCAACTCGATAATTTTTTCTATTCCGAGCAAAACCGCGTCTCTGCCATCAAGCGATGTCGCCCAGCCCGCACCGTTGCACAGCCCCAAATAGAGAATAATATCCGTCTCGACGCCGTTTTCAAAAAGCCGTCCGATATTTTCCGCAAGCTTGTCGGTCACGGCGACAAAGGAGTCGTTTGCCGCAATCGCCGCGTCCCTGTTGAGCAGCACGTTATTGACTACGGGCAGCACGTCATTATTGAAATCATATTCCCTCGAATCCCGTTCGCATTTTTCGCCAAGCTCCGGCGAAATCGCGCGGGCGTATACTCTCCATGCATCCAAATCAAAGACGCTGTTCTTAAAGCAGCCGGGTATTTTATCAAAAGTATTTATTATTCTCATAGCTCTGTTCCTGCGATTCTCTCAAATTATTTTACCTGCTTTGACATATGCATTTCGCCGTCGCACTCGAAGCCGAGGGCGGAGTAGAGCTTTTGCGCAGCAGTGTTATCGCTGCCCGTCAACAGCTCAAAGCTGTGGAGCGGGTATATTTTTTTGCAGTATTCCTGCGCGAAGGTCAACATTTCCCGCGCGACGCCCCGCCCGCGATACTCGGGACGGACATAGACCTCCGTTATCTCGGGCATATATTCGTCGTAGCAGAACGATTTTTTCAGCTGAACGCAGACGAAGCCGGCGAGCCGTCCTCCGTTGCCGTCCGCAACGATGACAATCTCGCGCCTGTTTGTAAGAAGCGAGGCGCGAATGCTTTCTTCCGTAGTCTTGCCCTTGCCGTTGAACTCTGCATTGAGGCGCTCAAGCTCTCCCGCATCGCCGACCGATGCCAATCTTATCATCTTATTATCTCTCCCCAGAGTTTTGTGCCCGCATTATAGCATATTTTTTCCAAAATGTAAATGCTCAGAGGAGGTGAAAGGCTGCTGATGGGCTGTGAGCGTTAGGCGGATAGGAATTTGCGGATATAAGTATCGGCAACGGTCAACCGCCGTAATATTGGAAATCATCACAACCTTGCTGAAGCTGATGTTATCCGCCCGCGAAGTTCGCACAATTTTATTGATGTGAAACTTGTAGGGTACGGCAATTCGACGCACCGATGCCACGATAGCGGCACAGAATTTCCGCCAAGTTTATTTTATATACCGCCTGATTTTGAAGTCTACATATCTGCAAACAACGGAAAGATTGTTTTTCCCCACAAAATCAAAATCCCGCCCGCGGAAAAAACGCAGGCAGGATTTTTTTGCTTTGAATACGGGCTTATATTATTCTCTTCTTCCGATTTTCGCCGTCGCGCTCATAGAAAAATTCGGTCAGCGACGGGTTTTCCATGACATGAACCATGTCGATGAAATCCTGCGAGAGCTTATACTGCGTCAGCTCGTCGCGCTCGATCCAGAATACTCTGCCTTCGTCGGAGTCTTTGAGCTCGCCGCTGAAGCGGTCGGCGCGGAAAAACATCACTATGTACCGCGTGCCGTCGTCGCGGATAAAATCTTTGATTCCGCATACCGTCGGGCGGAAGATATCAAGTCCCGTCTCCTCTTTAACCTCGCGGCGCACGGCGTCGGTGAACGCCTCGCCCGGCTCAACATGACCGCCGGGGAAATTGACACCCGGCCAGTCCTTATTCACTCTGTCCTGCACGAGTATCTTCGTGCCGTCGCAGATCATGCACATCACGGTAAGTTCAGTCTTTTCAATGTTTCCCATTATGTTGCCCTCGCTTTCTCTCGTCTTCGACGAAGCTGCTTTCTATGGTCATAACGGCGTAGTAATTCTCGCCGATCTCGGTCGATATTTTGTCGCTTATCAGCTCTTTTATCTGCCCTTTCGTGAACGGATATTTGTGCGGTACGACGAGGTCGAAAATGAGGTTGGTGTGCGTAGGACCTTCCACCATTCTGAAGTCGTGCATCGTGAATCTCGGGTCAACTTCCTTTATCAGCTCGCCGACCTTTTCGCGCAGGGCGTTTATATGCTCGTCATCAACGACTATCGGATCCATATGCAGGACAATATTGATGGCGAATTTCTTCTTTATGTCGCGCTCGATGCGGTCTATGGTGTCGTGGCACGCCATTATGTCACAGTCGGACGGCACTTCGACATGGGCGGAGGCGAACATCCTGCCCGGTCCGTAGTCATGAACCATGAGGTCGTGGACGCCGATAACGCCCTCGTATGAGAGAATGTCGCTCTCGATTTCCTGCACCGTCTCCGGCGAAGCGGGCGCGCCGAGCAGTTCGTTCATCGTGTCCTTGAATATGCCTATTCCGGTCGCGATGATGAACAGGGCTACTACTATTCCCATGTATCCGTCGAGCGGCACAGAGGTAAATTTCGAGAGAATAAGGGCTATCATCGATACAGTCGTCGCCGCGGTGTCGCTGACGCTGTCCATAACAACCGCTCCGACGGCGGTCGAGTTTATCCTTTTGCCGATATTTCTGTTAAAAACCGCCATCCATATTTTGACCCCGATCGAGGCGATGAGCACTATGAGCGCGGTCACGCTGAACTGGAGCGGCTCGGGATGAAGAATTTTATCTACCGACGAGCGGATCAGCTCGCCGCCCATGAGCAGTATGATAAACGAGACTATCAGCGCGCAGACATATTCTATCCTGCCGTGGCCGAACGGGTGCTCATCGTCGGCGGGCTTATTTGCCAGACGGAAGCTGACGAGCGTGACGGCGGACGAGCCAGCGTCCGAGAGGTTGTTCGCGGCGTCTGCGGTTATGGCTATACTGCCCGTTACCGAGCCGACAATGAACTTTGCGGCGGTCAGCAGAATGTTGCACAGTATGCCGACGATGCCGCTGAGTGTGCCGTAGCGCGAGCGCACGGCAGGGTCGTCGGTTTTTTCGCTGTCCTTGATAAAGAGTTTTATCAGAAGCTTTGTCATGATAACCTCCGGGGTAATATGCAGGTATGCGGATACAGGCGCCGAAATGATTTCGTGCCGCTCACGCGGCAGCGGTGCGTCGAGTCGCCGCACCCTACAAATGCATACTAATAAAATTGTGATAATTTCGCGGGCGGATGATACCCGCCTCTACAATCGCTCGATTACAGCCTTGCGTCGCTTGTATGCAGGAAAAACTCCGCATTTTAATATTCCGCAGGAACGCCGGGCCCCTGCGGAATGATTTTTTGATTCTGTTTTTTTACATTCTCTCCGGTACGCTGATCTTGAGCAGTGTCAGGATGTTCTTGAGAACCTCTTTGACGCACAGACACAGATATATTCTCGCCGCACTCAAGTTCTTGTCGTCGCAGTTGACACGGCAGGCATTGTAGAACTTGTGGAAGAGGGTCGCGAGGTCGATGCAGTAGCGCGTGATGCGCGCGGGATCATAGTTTTTGGCGGAGAGAGCGATCTCGTCGGTGAGCGACGCTAAATGCCTGATTATTTCGCGCTCCTCGGGTGCGGTGAGCAGGTCGAGCTGCTCGGGCGTGCACTCGGGGATGTCACAGCCCTGCTCCTTGAGCTTTCTCAGGATGCTGCAAATTCTCGCATGTGCGTACTGGCAATAGTAAACCGGGTTCTGCGAATTCTCGGCGACGGCGAGATCGAGGTCGAACTCCATCTGCGTTGCGGGCTCGCGGAGATTGAAGAAGAAACGCACCGCGTCTATCGGTATCTCTTCGAGCAGGTCGACAAGGGTTATCGCCTTGCCGGTACGCTTGGACATGCGCACGACTTCGCCGTTTCTTGTCAGGCGCACGAGCTGCATGAGGATTATGTCGAGCTTGTCGCCGTCGAGACCTATCGCGTCGAGTGCGCCCTTCATTCTGGCGACATGGCCGTGGTGGTCTGCACCCCAGACATCTATCGCCCTGTCAAACTTTCTGACGGCGAGCTTGTTGCGGTGATATGCGATATCCGCCGCAAAATAGGTCGGGTTGCCGTTCTGGCGGATAAGAACATCGTCCTTGAGACCGAGCTTGTCGATCTCCTCCTGCGTTTTGCCCTGGGCGAGCAGGCGCTTTGTCTGAACCTCGATGTTCTTGTACCACAGCGCACCGTCAAGCTCGTAGGTGAGTCCCTTTTCTTTGAGCAGCTCTATTGTGTCGCGAAGCTCCGTGCCGTTGTGCAGGGTGCTCTCCTTGAACCATGTGTCGTATTCTATTCTGTATTTTGAAAGTATCTCGTGCATCGAGTCGATGTTCTTCGGTAGCGCGAAATCGACGAGCGCCTTGCGGCGGACTTCCTCGCTCTCGGAGATATATTTGTCGCCGTAGACATCGGCAAATTCCCTGGCGCGCACGGCTATGTCCTCTCCGTGGTAGCTGTCTTCGGGCAGCTCGGGCGCGTCGGCGCCTTTGTATATCTGCTGATAGCGGATATCGAGCGAGAGGGCGAATTTATCGATCTGATTGCCGGCGTCGTTGATATAGAATTCGCGGCTGACATTGTAGCCCGCAAAGTCCATGACCGCCGCGAGGCAGTCGCCAAGAGCGCCGCCGCGGGCGTTGCCCATGTGCATCGGACCCGTCGGATTGGCGGAGACGAACTCAATATTTACCTTTTCGCCCTTGCCGAAGTCGGAGCGGCCGTAGTCGCTACCCTTTTTGCGGATATCCATGAGAATCTCCGAATAGAAGCGGTCGGCGAGACGGAAGTTTATGAATCCGGGACCCGCCGCCTCGCAGGATGAGAATGCGGTGCCCTCGAGGCCAATGTTCTTTGTTATAGCCGCGGCTATCATAGCGGGCGCGCGTCTGAAAGCTCTCGCCCACGCCATGGCGGCGTTTGTGGAGTAGTCGCCGTTTTTTCTGTCCGCCGGGATTTCGACCTTGAAATCCGTGAGCTCGGCTTCGGGCAGTTCGCCTGCCGCCATCGCCTTTTTCGCGGCGTCCCTGACAAGCTCGCAGAGCTTATCCTCGACCTGTTTTACAAGCACTGACATAAAATTTATCCATCCTTTCGTGTAACCGCAGTTTCTGCGGGCAAACCGTCTTTTTTACTGTCCGCTGACCGTTATCTTCAGCTCGTTCGACGCGGCGAGATCCGCGTTGACATCGATAGTGTAGTTGAGCAGCAGCTCTCCGCCCTCCTCCGTCACGGACGACTCGACCTTTTTGGCGAATATGCCGAGGAGCATATCGCCGAACGGTGTCGCGTAGTGGCAGACATGACGCCTGCCGCGCTCCATGACCATCTGTGTAGTATATGCACCGTTTCTCGTCATTGTGACGAGTCCGCCGTCCTCTATGAGCAGGGTGGTCACGCAGCCCTCCATCTCGGCGGCAGGCTCTTCATATGAGAGCTCGTAGCCGTTTTCGAGCAGGCGCAGAACGCCCTGCGTGCTCGTCTGCGACGAGTAGCTGTCGTCATGCCCGGAGTGGCTGTCCTCAATGTTTATAAACACCTTTTTTTCCATCGGAAAAGTCCTTTTCTTTCTTGCTCCGAGGCTATGAAAAACCTCGTTCTTTTGATTTTTTATAATACCACAGTTATACGCCTTTCGTCAACCCGTTTTATTTGAAAACGGGCGCAGTATTTTTCTGTTAGAGCATTGCAAACGCGCCGATATTATGATATATTATATTAGTATATATAATAATATATAATATATACTCTGTGCAGAGTATTTTTTAAGGAGAACAGTTATGATCGATATCCGTATAGCGATGAACGACATCTACAAGAACCTCGAGCCGACCCTCACGAAGTGCGGCTTCAGAATCACCACTCCCGCAGATATCTCCGACGGTATCCCCGTCGAGGTCACGAGCGGACGCGCCGTTATGGATTTTTCCGGCGACAACAAGGCTCTGCGTATCGAGCACTACGACAACAAGATAGCCCTGCTCTGGGCGCAGAAAGAGGGTGCGAACGAGACGGATTTCGCGAAGATCGCTCACTCTCTGCTCGACGTTGAGACCGCCGACGACAAGGACATCAAGTTTATCTCGGACGAGTATGCCGAGCTTATCGAAGAAAGCTTCGGCAAGAACGGCACAGCCGATAAGAAGAAAGTGAAGCTCCCCACCCCCGTATCGAAAGCTGCGGCAAAGAGCGGCGAGGCGTGCTATGACGCGAACACATTCGCAAACCGCCTGAGCGTTATCTATCCCGAGCTGCGCGACGAATACAGAAAGAATATTGAGACCTACGGCGAGTTCCTGCCCGAGGATTTCTTCAAGAATCACGCTGCTCCCGTGGTTATCAAGGTCATAAAAGAGAACGACCCGCAGAAGATGAGAAAGCTCTTCAATCTCCTCAACGAGATTTATGACGACGGCACGAACGAGATTCAGAGCATCATAGCCGTCACCGTCCTCGGCGAGCTCAACAACGATCAGGACCTGCTCGCAAACTGCGTTGATTACATGAGCGCGGACATGATCTCTCCTGTTGTCCAGGTCAACAAGTATCTCGCGAAGTCCAAGAGCGCGAGAATGAGGCTCGAAAATCCGCCGAAGTACAAGCCCAAGAAGAAAAAGAAGAAAAAGAACATGTTCTCCACCCTGACGAATCAGTAACTTCGTTTTTATAGCTTTGGAGAAGGAGGATGAAAGCTTTGGATAACAATGAGAACAACGAGATCCTTGAAGAGAACGCCGAGAATCAGGACGAGCTCGTGCTCGACGAAGACATTGAGCTTGACAAGGATATGAACACCAAGGTCACCGAGGAATACGACGCGAGCCAGATTCAGGTTCTTGAGGGACTTGAGGCGGTCCGCAAGCGCCCCGGCATGTATATCGGCTCTACGGGTCCGCGCGGCCTGCACCACCTTGTGTATGAGATAGTCGACAACTCCATAGACGAAGCTCTCGCGGGCTTCTGCACGAATATCGATGTTGAGATACTCCCGGGCAATGTTATCAGCGTCAAGGATAACGGACGCGGTATCCCCGTGGGCATGAACGAAAAGATGGGCATCTCCACCGTGACGGTCGTCCTGACCGTCCTGCACGCCGGCGGTAAGTTCGGCGGCAACGGATACAAAGTCTCCGGCGGTCTGCACGGCGTCGGTTCGTCCGTCGTCAACGCCCTGTCCGAGTGGCTCGAAGTTGAAGTTGCGCAGAACGGCCATGTCTATCAGCAGCGCTTCTCGAACGGCGGTCACCCCGACTATGACCTCAAGGAGATAGGCACATCGTCGGCGACCGGCACGACTATACGCTTCAAGCCCGATCCCGAGATTTTCCGCGAGACCACGGTCTATGATTTCGAGACCCTTGAAAGGCACCTGCGCGAGTCCGCGTTCCTCAATGCGGGACTGTGCATAACCCTTGCGGACAGGCGCGACAGCGAGAATATCATCGAGCGCACCTACTGCTACGAAGGCGGACTTTCGAGCTTCGTCGAATATCTGACCACAAGCCGCGGTCAGACTCCCCTGCATGAAAAGCCGATCCACTTCTCCGCCATGCACGGCGACAGAAGCGCGGAGATTGCCATGCAGTATACAGACAGCTACAACGAGACAATGCTCTCGTTTGCAAACAACGTCCACACCGTTGACGGCGGTACTCATGAGACCGGCTTCAAGACCGCTCTGACCCGCGTTTTCAACGACTACGGACGCAAATATTCCATTCTCAAAGACGGCGACAAGAAGCTCTCGGGTGACGATGTCCGCGAGGGACTGACTGCCGTTATCAGCGTCAAACTCACCGAGGCGCAGTTCGAGGGACAGACCAAGGGCAAGCTCGGCAACACCGACATAACCCAACTCGTCTCGACAACGGTCTATGAGAAGCTGATGACCTATTTTGAAGAGAATCCCGCAGTCGCAAAGGCGATATTCTCGAAGGCTCTCGACGCTTCGCGCGCAAGAGAAGCTGCAAGAAAGGCGCGCGAGCTGGCTCGCCGCAAGTCCGTGCTCGATTCAAACTCCCTGCCCGGCAAGCTTGCCGACTGCACCGAGCGCGACGCAGAGCGCACAGAGCTCTACATCGTCGAGGGAGATTCCGCAGGCGGCTCCGCAAAAGAGGGACGCGACAGACGCTTCCAGGCGATTCTTCCCCTCTGGGGCAAGATGCTCAACGTCGAAAAGGCGAGACTCGACAGAGTTATCGGCAACGAGAAGCTCATGCCTATTGTCATAGCCCTCGGCACCGGAATCGGCGACGAGTTTGATATAACAAAGCTTCGCTACAACAAGATAGTTATCATGGCGGATGCCGATGTCGACGGCGCGCATATCAGAACGCTGCTTTTGACCTTCTTCTTCCGCTATATGCGCCCGCTTATCGAGCAGGGTCATGTCTATCTCGCTCAGCCCCCGCTGTTCAAAGTCAGCAAGGGCAAGAAGATAAAATACGCTTTCTCCGACGAGGAGCGCGACCAGTTCATGGCGGAGTTCGGCGGCTCGGGCAGCTGCGATATCCAGAGATACAAAGGTCTCGGCGAGATGGATGCCGAGCAGCTCTGGGAGACGACAATGGATCCCGACTTCCGCACGATGCTGCGCGTCAATGTAGAGGACGCGATGCTCGCGGACGAGACCTTCTCCATTCTTATGGGCGACAAGG
>ERZ773194.1816-NODE-1816-length-22023-cov-45.935679_pt1 | contig 22023 bp, 24 predicted proteins | sample MGYA00511240_ERZ773194 | MGnify/ENA primary metagenome ERZ773194 (study PRJEB29015, sample SAMEA2737774) | human gut metagenome | biome: human gut; feature: human-associated habitat; material: faeces | place: China | collected 2012 ... | reverse complement strand
ACTTTGTCATGCAGCTCCACCGATTTTGAGAACGACAGCGACTTCCGTCCCAGCCTTGCAAGGTGCTGTGACCTGCATCAATGGGGCGGGAGAACGCTGCACATTGACTCTTGAAGTTATTCATAGTAGGTCTAATATTACAAAGTATTGCAAGGATTTCCTTGGCCGGAACCGCAAAGCGACGCGATTGGAGAGGGTGAGATGAAAGCGCACCTACAGGTGATTTTCACGCTCGATGAATTGGCTGCGTACTTGAAAGTCGGCAAGCGGACGCTTTATCGGCTCGCCGCACACGGGGAAATTCCGGCTTTCAAGGTGGGCGGGACGTGGCGGCTTCGTCAAAGTGAAATCGATCAGTGCATCAATGATCAGACCCGAGCCGGAGCAAAGAAGGAGGTGATGCGCAAGCGTGAACAGCAGAAGTCATCCGAGCAGCCCGTGTCGCCTGGGCGCACTGCCCGTCGCAGCAGGCAAAGGGCTTGAGTAACTCGTTTTCCAATTTTTCTGGAGGTATGACATGGACATCGATTTCAAGAAGTTGGCTCCCTGGAACTGGTTCAAGAACGAGCAGCAAGAGCAGCAGACCGCCTCTTCCCTGCCGGTGCAGCGCAATGACCTGCCAGCGGCGAGCGGGCCAGTCAGCCCGATCCTGCAACTGCATCGGGAAATCGACCGGCTGTTCGATGACGCATTCCGGGGCTTCGGTTTTCCGGCGTTGAACATGCCGCAGTGGCCATCCGATTGGTCGGGCATGCTGAAGCCGGCCCTGGACATCCAGGAAACCGACAAGCAGTACAAGATTACCCTGGAAGTGCCCGGTGTCGAGGAGAAGGACATCCAGATAACTCTCGACAACGACGTGCTGATGGTGCGTGGCGAGAAGCGCCAGGAACAGGAGAAGAAGGAAGGTGGCTTCCACCGTGTGGAGCGCTCCTACGGCAGCTTTCAGCGTGCCTTGAACCTGCCTGACGACGCCAACCAGGATTCGATCAAGGCATCGTTCAAGAACGGGGTGCTCACGGTCACGATCGACAAGCGCGAGGTCAGCGCGCCGAAGCAGGGACGCTCGATCCCGATCAACGGCTGACGTCGCCGGCTCGTTCGTCACAAGAAAAACCCGGCACGAGACGAGGAGTCGCGGCTCGCGATGCCTCGTCGCCTCAACCTTGTCAACCTTCTCAGGAGCATCAGCATGGCCAGAAAACAATGCCAGGTCTGCGGCCAACCCGCCACCGTGCGGGTGGAAGCCAATCTCAACGGTCGTAACAGCACCATGCTGTTGTGCGACGACCATTACCGGCAATTAGTGCGCCAGCAAAAGCGCACCGTTTCGCCGCTGGAAGCCTTGTTCGGCTCGCGCAGCGGCCTGTTCGAGGACTTCCTCGGCAGTGACTTCTTCCGCATCGGCGAAGACGCGACGCCAGTTGCCGCCGATACCGATGACGTGGTCGATGCCTCGTTTGGCGAGCCCGCCACCGCAGGTTCGGGTGCGCCGCGCCGTCGCGGCAGTGGGTTGGCCAGCCGCATCAGCGAACAGTCGGAAGCCTTGCTGCAGGAGGCCGCCAAACACGCTGCCGAATTTGGCCGCTCCGAGGTGGATACCGAACATCTGCTGCTGGCGCTGGCCGACAGCGACGTGGTCAAGACCATCCTGGGTCAGTTCAAGATCAAGGTCGATGACCTCAAGCGGCAGATCGAGTCTGAGGCCAGGCGCGGGGACAAGCCCTTCGAGGGCGAGATCGGCGTGTCGCCGCGCGTGAAGGATGCGCTCAGCCGCGCCTTCATGGCCTCCAATGAACTCGGCCATTCTTATGTCGGTCCAGAGCATTTCCTGATCGGTCTGGCCGAGGAAGGCGAAGGGCTGGCCGCCAACCTGCTGCGCCGCTACGGCCTGACGCCGCAGGCGCTGCGCCAACAGGTCAGCAAGGTGGTCGGCAAGGGCGCCGAGGATGGCCGCGCTGAGACGCCGACCAACACGCCAGAACTCGACAAGTACTCGCGCGACCTGACCAAGATGGCGCGCGACGGCAAGCTCGACCCGGTGATCGGCCGCGCGCAGGAGATCGAAACCACCATCGAGGTGCTGGCCCGGCGCAAGAAGAACAACCCGGTGCTGATCGGCGAGCCGGGTGTGGGCAAGACCGCCATCGTCGAAGGGCTGGCGCAGCGCATGGTGGCGGGTGAAGTGCCAGAGACCTTGCGCGACAAGCGCCTGGTGGAACTCAACATCAACGCCATGGTGGCCGGCGCCAAATATCGCGGCGAGTTCGAGGAGCGCGTGCAGAAGGTGCTGAAGGAGGTGACCGAGCACCAGGGCGAGCTGATTTTGTTCATCGACGAGGTGCACACCATCGTCGGTGCCGGCCAGGGCGGTGGCGAAGGCGGGCTGGACGTGGCCAACGTGTTCAAACCGATGATGGCGCGCGGTGAACTCAACCTGATCGGCGCCACGACGCTGAACGAGTACCAGAAATACATCGAGAAGGATGCCGCACTGGAGCGGCGCTTCCAGCCGGTGACGGTGCCTGAGCCGACGGTGGCCCAGACCATCATGATTCTGCGCGGCCTGCGCGACACCTTCGAGGCGCACCACAAGGTCAGCATCTCCGAGGACGCGATCATCGCGGCGGCCGAGTTGTCCGACCGCTACATCACGGCGCGCTTCCTGCCGGACAAGGCGATCGACCTGCTCGACCAGGCGGCCGCGCGCGTGAAGCTGTCGGCCACGGCCCGGCCGGTGGCCGTGCAGGAGCTGGAGTCCGAACTGCACCAGCTACGGCGTGAACAGGATTACGTGGCCGCGCGCAAGCAGTACGACCAGGCCGCCGAGCTCGGCAAGCGCATCGAAGCCAAGGAGGCCGAGCTCAAGAAGCTCGTCGAGGACTGGGAGCGGGAGCGGGCCTCCGGCAGTGCCGAGGTCAAGGCGGAACACGTGGCGCAGGTTGTCTCGCGCCTGACCGGCATCCCGGTCAACGAGTTGACGGTGGAAGAGCGCGAAAAGCTGCTGCACTTGGAACAACGGCTGCACGAGCGCCTGGTGGGACAAGACGAGGCGGTCCGTGCCGTGGCCGATGCCGTGCGGCTATCCCGCGCCGGCCTGCGCGAAGGCAGTAAACCGGTGGCTACCTTCCTGTTTCTGGGCCCGACCGGGGTGGGCAAGACCGAGCTCGCCAAGGCATTGGCCGAATCGATCTACGGCGATGAGCACGCCCTGTTGCGCATCGACATGTCGGAATATGGCGAACGCCATACCGTGGCGCGGCTGGTGGGCGCGCCTCCGGGCTATGTCGGTTACGACGAAGGCGGTCAGCTCACCGAGAAGGTGCGGCGCAAGCCCTACAGCGTGCTGCTGCTCGACGAGATCGAGAAGGCACACCCTGACGTCTACAACATCCTGCTGCAAGTGTTCGACGACGGTCGCCTCACCGACGGCAAGGGCCGGGTGGTGGATTTCACCAACACCATCATCATCGCCACGTCCAACCTGGGTTCGGACATCATCCAGCGACGGCTGAAGGCGCGTGAGACGGCTGGCGAGGAGTACGAAAAGACCAAGGCCGAGGTCATGGACGTGCTGCGCGGCCACTTCCGGCCCGAGTTCCTCAACCGCATCGACGAGATCATCGTCTTCCATGCGCTGGGCAAGGAGGAGATCCGCCACATCGTCGGCCTGCAGCTCGATCGCGTGGCGCGCAGCGCCGCCAGCCAGGGCGTGACGCTCACTTTCGATCAGACGCTGATCGACCATTTCGCGGAAGAAGGCTACAAGCCCGAGTTCGGTGCGCGTGAACTCAAGCGCCTGATCCGCAGCGAGCTGGAAACTGCGCTGGCGCGCGAGATGCTCGGTGGCGGCATCGGCAAGGGCGATCACGCCAGCGCACGCTGGGACGACAAGGCCGAACGCGTGGTGTTCGAACGCAAAGAGCCACCGCAGACCCCGGCCGAGCCGGAGCAGCCGTATGTCGCGAAGGCGACCGAGACGCCGCACGGCGACGCTGGCAAAGACTCGAGCAAGAAGAAGTCGGCGAGCGACGCATCTTGATGGCGGGCGAGGCTGCCGTGTCCGACTCCATCAGCCTGGCATGGGCAGCCTCCCTGGCATCGATCGCGGTGGCGGTCGTGGCCGCGGGTCACGCGGTCGTCTACAAGCGTGATCCGCGGTCGGCCACGCCGTGGGGGCTGCTCATCAGCGGCGGCACTGCCCTCCCGCTCGCTGGCCATCCATATGAGCATCCTCGATTCATGCCTCCATAGAAATGACATCGAAGGAGTCATACATGCAGATACAATATAGCTATCGAGCTATCGACAAAGAGTTTCATGAACCTTGGCAGAGAGCTTTGGGAAATGTGATCGAGCACGCCCTCAAGCCATTGCTCGACAAACACACTAAAGATTCAGCGCGACTTCAAATCGTCCTTGATCGCGACAAGATCAAGCGGCAATTTCTGGCCAGTGGCTATATGCACCTGCCCGGCAAAAAGATTGTCAGCGTTACTGCATCACATGACGAGCTGACGCCCCTCGCGCAGATGCTCGCACAGTCGTTGTTCCGTCAGGCCAAGAAGCATTTTGACCGACTGCATGCTCAGGATCAAATCAAGCGCAAAGCACGACGCGAGCGCTTGCGCGAGCTCAAGGTGCGGATTGCCGCAAAACCCGCATCAGCCGCCCATGAGGCCGAGGTGACCCGAATGCCTCTACTGTCGAAACTTGAGGCTGTCGCAAGGCGTGAGCTGGCTTATCTGCGGGCCGTCGGCGATTTACCGCGCGATTATCCGACGCTGCGCGACGTGGTGGATGAAGCGATTGTCCGAGCTAAGGTGGAATGGCAATCCGTGCCGGGGGAAAAAGAGGCTTACACCGGTCTTTTGAAGCATCTGTTCGCCGTCCTGGATAACGAAGTGGCAAGCAGCCGGCAATTTGGCGAATTCGTTTCTCTGGACGCGCCGGTCGAACCGGATGCCCAAGACGTGGCCGAGGCCATGGTGGAAGAGGAAATCTTCGAATTTTATCAGCACGATGACACACTCAAGCTGGCCGATATTTTCGCTGGCAGTCAGCATCCCGATGTCGCAACGATCGCGGAACAGGAGGAGCTGATTGATCGGTCGAGCGAGTTCGCTTTTGCATTTGACCTGCTGAAGGACATGCCGCGTTTGTGGCGGCGCATTTTTCTGCTTATCCGTGTGGACGGGCTGAATGCCAGCAGCGTCTCTGAAATCCTGCTGATTCCTAGTAAGGAAGATGCTGTCCGAAGGTGGCTCATGCAGGCCGAAGCATTCATCGCTGCTCATCTGGAAGAGGCCGGAGTAAGCAAAAACGGGAACGATTGGCTCCAAGGCGTTGATTGGTCGGCATTGTCTGTGACCCGAAGCGAGGCAGCCTCACTGTGGTCCAAGGAGGCGAACCATGAAGAATGATCTTCACCTCGTCTGCCCGCATTGCCAGTCCATCAACCGCGTACCGACTGCGAAGCTATCGGAACATCCCAACTGTGGCCGCTGCCAGCAGCCCTTGTTCACGGGCGAGCCCATCGAGTTGACCACGGCGACGTTCTCGCGCCACGTGGAGCGCAGCGATCTGCCGCTGCTGGTCGATTTCTGGGCGCCATGGTGCGGGCCGTGCAAGATGATGGCGCCACAGTTCCAGCAAGCGGCGCACCAGCTCGAACCGAGGATCCGGCTGGCGAAGGTGAATACCGAGGCTGAGCCCCACCTGGCCGCGCAGTTCGGTATCCGCAGCATCCCGACGCTCGCCCTGTTCCAGGGTGGGCGGGAGATCGCCCGTCAGGCCGGCGTGATGGGCGCGCAGGACATCGTGCGCTGGACGTCGACGCAAGTGGGACGCTGACCGATGCAGGGCTTGCTCGGCACTACGCTAATCCTGCTGGCGGCTTGCAGCCTGGCGGCGATGGCGACGGCGGCGTTCAGAGTGCCCGCCTTGCTGGGGTATCTCTCTGTCGGCGTTGTACTGGGCCCCTCAGTCATCGGCGTGATCGCGCCGGGGGAGACGCTGAGCTTTCTGTCCGAGCTGGGCGTGGCGCTGCTGTTGTTCATGGTCGGACTGGAATTCTCCCTCGGAGACTTCTGGCTCGCCCGCAGGACGGTGCTGATGGCGGGCGCTCTGCAGATGATCGCCGTGGCCCCGCCGCTGGTCCTGCTATTGATGTGGCTGGGGCAGCCCGGCCAGAGCGCCGCGCTGCTCGGCACTGCGGCGGCCATGTCGTCCACGGCGCTGGTCAGCCGACAACTGGCCGACCAAGGCGAGCTCACCACCCGCCACGGACGCAGTGCCATCGCCGTGCTGGTCTTTCAGGACCTGGCCAGCGTGCCCCTGCTGGCCTTGCTGGCGATCTGGGCGCGCGGCGAGTCGCCGAAGATCGAGCATGTGCTGCTCGAAGTATTCGGTGTGCTGCTGCTGTTCGCGGCAGCGGCCCTCGTCTCGCGCCGTCTGTTGCATGGCCTGCTGGGCTGGGTGGCGCGGCGGGGCCACGAGGAATCGTTCGTGCTCGTCTCCTTGTGCGTGGTGGTGGCTGCCGCCGCTGCTGCGCACGCGGTCGGCGTATCCGCCGCCCTGGGGGCCTTCCTCGCCGGGATGGTGCTGGGCGAGAGCGACTTCCGGCACCACATGGAAAGCCACCTCAGGCCGTTTCGCGATGTGTTGTCGGGCGTGTTCTTCGTGACCATCGGCCTGCAACTGGACGCAGCACAGATTCTTTCGGCACCGCTGGCGGTGCTGGCGTGGCTGGTGGTGCTGGTACCGGTCAAGATCCTGCTAAATACGCTGGCCTTGCGGGCGACGCGCCTGTCCGCCCTCGATGCCTGGCGCACGGGCATAGCGTTGGGGCACGGCGGCGAGTTCGCCCTGCTGTTGTTGGGCACGGTCTTGCAGCAGCATCTGATCCCCGCGACCGTCGTCCAACCCATGCTGGTCGCGCTGGTGCTCAGCATGGCCCTGGCACCGCTACTGATCCGCCATCACGATGTACTTGCCCGGTTCTTGAGCCGCACCGGCGGCGTCATTCAGCCACCCCAGGCTGAAGAAGTCGAGATCGCCGCGCAGACGACGCGATATCGAGACCATGTCATCGTTTGCGGCGCGGGCGAGCTTGGCCTGACAGTCAGCGAGATTCTTCGCCACGCCGGCGTGGCGCATCTGCTGCTGGAGGCGGACGCGCAGAAGGTAGAGGCCGCGCGTGCCGCCGGCGCGCCGGTGTTCCATGGCGATGCCAGTCGGCCCGATACCTTGCTGGCTGCCGGCTTGACGCATGCGCACTTGGTGGTGCTAACGTTCGCCCATGCCCAGCAAGCGTTGCGCATCGCCCAGGCGATTGCCGAGCGCCGTCCGGCGCTAACCTTGTGGGTGTCATGCAGAAGTACGACCGCGGCCGATGCATTTCGCGCCATGCCTAACGTGCGCGTGTATCAGCAATCCTTTGCCGCAGCTATTGGGCTGGCGGAACAGGTGATGTCGACGCTTGGCATGTCGACCGAGTTGATTGAAGGACACATCAGCGCAATGCGCCGCCGTCTCGACAGCAGACGTTTTCCAGGGAGTTCATAGTCATGAAATCAAAACGCCTTAACCCATTTCAGGTCTTGCGTGACCAATTGGCCATCATGAGTTTTTACGAGCGCTTCGAGCAGGTCGTCGCGCTCGTGCTGTCGGCGGTGATCGCCGTCATCATCATGGTGTCGCTGTTCCAGCTCATCTCCATCGTCTTCACGCTGCTGGTTCTCGATGCCTTCAATCCCCTGGACCACAAGGTATTCCAGAGCGTGTTCGGCATGATCATGACGCTCTTGATCGCGATGGAGTTCAAGCATTCCATCGTGCGCGTGGCGCTGCGTCGGGACAGCATCATCCAGGTCAAGACGGTGGTCCTGATCGCGGTGATCGCACTCTCCCGCAAGTTCGTGATCCTCGACTCCGACGCGAGCCCCGCAAAGATAGCCGCGCTGGCAGGCGCCACGCTGGCTCTGGGTGCGACCTACTGGCTGCTGCGCAAGCGCGGCGACCGCGCCGCCGAGACCTCTGAGCATGACCCGTCATCATCCGAGTGATCCGCGCACTGCGCTCTTGCAACACCGCTGGCTCAACCGCCTGCAGACCGGGCTGTTGGTCCTGACCCTGGTCGGGATCGCAGCCGCAGCAGGGAGACTGCCATTTGGGGAAGGCTGCCTGTGGCTCGCGCTGTTTGCCGTTGCAGGTGCGTTGCTGCTGGAACCGGTAGCCGCGTCGGCGCTGAGCTTGCGCCTGTACCGCGTACGGGCCTTGCACCCGCAACAAGCCCACGAGATGTGGGCCCTGTTGCGCGAGCTGCCCGCCCGTGCCGGTGCCGCACTATGTGCCCAGTGCCGTCGTCAACGCCTTCGCCACCGGATCGAAGCAGAAGGCATCGATCGCCCTCACCGATGGCCTGCTGCGCAGCCTGAGCCCACGCGAGCTGGCGGGTGTGTTCGCGCACGAGGTCGCGCACATCGCTAATGAGGATCTGCGTGTCATGGGGCTGGCGGATTCCGTCAGTCGCCTCACGTGCCTACTGGCCCTTATGGGACAGATCGCGATCCTGCTCAGCCTGCCCGCGCTGCTGGTTGGCGCGGCGGAGGTCTATTGGCCTGGTCTATTGTTATTGGCCGCATCGCCCCAACAGGCCCTGCTCGCACAGCTCGGCTTGTCTCGCGTGCGTGAGTTCGACGCTGACCGCCTTGCGGCGGAACTGACTGGCGACCCGCAGGGGCTGGCGAAAATCGAGCGGGTCAGCCGCTCCTGGCGTGCCTGGCTATGGCCGGGATGGGGCAATCCCGAGCCCTCCTGCTTGCGCACGCGTCCGGCAACGCAAGAGCGCATCGCACGCCTGCTGACGTTGGCGCCTGGGCCAGCATCAGCGTTGCCACTCCGCGCGCCCCATTTTTTGCCGGAATCCGCTTTGGCGACGCGCCCACCGCGCTGGCGCCCGAGCGGGCTGTGGCGCTGATTGCCCATCAACAGGAGACGTCTCATGGCCTATCTCGACCCGTACCAACGCCCCGCGCCGGACCGCTTCGTCCGGCGCGGGCTCTTCATCACCGCCTGTATTGCCGCGCTCATGCTGCTGTGGCAGTTTCTGCCCGCTATCGAGGCCTGGTTCAGTCCGCGCGAGGCAGCAGAACGCACCGTGATGGCGCGTGGCGATCTGGCGGCGGACGAGAAAACCACCATCGAACTGTTCGAAAAATCGCGCGCCTCGGTGGTCTACATCACCACCGCGGAATTAGTACGCGATGTCTGGACGCGCAACGTGTTCTCCGTGCCGCGCGGCACTGGCTCGGGCTTCATCTGGGACGACGCCGGCCACGTCGTCACCAACTTCCACGTCATCCAGGGCGCGTCCGAAGCCACCGTCAAACTGGCCGACGGCCGCGACTACCAGGCCGCGCTGGTGGGGACGAGCCCCGCGCACGACATCGCCGTGCTCAAGATCGGCGTCGGTTTCAAGCGCCCGCCGGCCGTGCCGGTCGGCACCAGTGCCGACCTCAAGGTGGGTCAGAAGGTGTTTGCTATCGGCAACCCCTTCGGCCTGGACTGGACGCTCACCACTGGTATCGTCTCCGCGCTCGACCGCTCGTTGCCGGGAGAAGCGGGCGGCCAGGCCATCGACCACCTGATCCAGACCGACGCCGCCATCAACCCCGGCAATTCCGGTGGCCCGCTGCTCGATTCGGCTGGGCGGCTGATCGGCATCAATACCGCCATCTACAGTCCGTCTGGCGCCTCGGCCGGCATAGGCTTTGCGGTGCCGGTCGATACCGTCATGCGCGTGGTGCCGCAACTCATAAAGACCGGCAAGTACATCCGTCCGGCGCTGGGCATCGAGGTGGATGAGCAGCTCAACACGCGTCTGCAGGCGCTGACCGGCAGTAAGGGCGTATTCGTATTGCGCGTGACGCCGGGCTCGGCGGCGCACAGGGCCGGGCTCGTCGGCGTCGAGGTCACCGCAGGCGGCATCGTGCCCGGCGATCGCGTTATCAGCATCGACGGTATCGCCGTTGACGACGTCACCACATTACAGGCCCGGCTAGACGACAAGAACGTTGGAGATGTTGTGGTCTTGTTAGTGGAGCGGGCCGGCAAGACTCGCGAGATGCTTGTGGAACTACAACCGGGAGTTTGATGGAAAGTGGGTCATGGATCTGCACAGCGAAGCAGCCAAGCGACTTCAGCCTTGCGCCGAACTACGAGCCCTAGCTAGGGATGGTCTGAAGTAGCCCTGCATTTCCGGCTGACTTCAGCCACTGCTGATTTTGAAAGCGGTGAACCGATCAAAAACGATCGGATCACTCGCTCATTTCGGTGCTTTCAGCCGTCGCGAGCACCTTGCGACGGCCATTTTCCGCATTACAGGCGCACCTCTCCTGCGCTTGCCAGCAAATGTCGGCGGGCCATCCATAGGTTCGACAGGGCAAACAGCGTCACCAGTTGTGCAGTGTTCTTCACCAGCCCTCGGAAACGTACCTTGGTGTAGCCGAACTGCCGCTTGATCACGCGAAACGGGGGCTCTACCTTCGCTCGCACTTGCGCCTTGGCCTTCTCGATCTTGCGCTTGACTTTGTACAGGGCGCTGCGTTTATCGAGCATCTTGTAGGTGCTGCGACCTGCCAGATCACTTCTCGGTCGGCATGCTCGGAGCGCTTTTCGACGCCTGTGTAGCCGTCATCGGCGCAGACGACGTTCTCGTCGCCGTGCAGCAGTTTGTCGACCTGGGTGACATCCGCCACGGTGGCTTGTATCTAACAGTTTGTGGTGATTAGCTACCACCACTGAAGCAGAGTGAGCCGCCCCCTTCCCTTAAGGTCAGAAAAGTCGGCACCGCTGAACCTTGATTTGCAGCACATGGCCCTCCGCTTCACCTTTCACGCCAGCACATCAGGTTGAACGGTTACCGGGAGCTCGACTCCGTATGTACAAGGCGAACAGGCGTGACGGTTTATGTGAGAGGAGTTTGACCATGTTTCCAGTCGGCATTGACGTAAGTAAAAACACCCTGGATCTTTGCATGCTTTATGACGGTATCAAAGGACGCATAAAAACCCGTAACATCCAGAATAACAGACATTCAGTTGAAAATATTCTTCGCTGGCTCAGGCTTCAACATTGCAGTCCGGAAGATGTTCATGTGGTAATGGAAGCTACCGGTGTTTATCACGAACGGCTGGCCACTGAATTAGGGGAGCCCGCAGAATTCGGAAAAAATCGTACGCTAAGGTTTTCCGGGCATCCGTAAGGGCCGAAACTTCCCGTCTTCCAGTCTGCGGCTCTGCCGCCAGACGTAATCGCCGGTTAGGTTGATGTGCTCCCAGCCCAGCGGCGACAGGAATTGCAGCAGCTCGCCGTCCACCGGCTTGCCGGCCTCGACCAACCCCTGGGTGGCGCGTTCCAGGTACACCGTGTTCCACAGCACGATAGCCGCCGTCACCAGGTTGAGGCCGCTGGCCCGGTAGCGCTGCTGCTCGAAGCTCCGATCCCTGATTTCCCCAAGGCGGTTGAAGAACACCGCCCTGGCCAGCGAGTTGCGCGCCTCACCTTTGTTCAGGCCGGCATGCACGCGGCGGCGCAGTTCAACACTTTGCAGCCAGTCCAGGATGAACAGCGTGCGCTCGATCCGGCCCAGCTCGCGCAGGGCCACGGCCAGTCCGTTCTGGCGCGGGTAGCTGCCGAGCTTGCGCAGCATCAGCGAGGCGGTGACGGTGCCCTGCTTGATCGAGCTGGCCAGGCGCAGGATGTCGTCCCAGTGGGCACGCACGTGCTTGATGTTCAGGGTGCCGCCGATCAGCGGGCGCAACGTCGGGTAGGCTTGCACGCCCTGCGGCACGTACAGCTTGGTTTCGCCGAGGTCGCGGATGCGCGGCGCGAAGCGGAAGCCTAGCAGGTGCATCAGGGCAAAGACGTGATCGGTGAAGCCGGCCGTGTCGGTGTAGTGCTCCTCGATCCGCAGGTCGGACTCGTGGTACAGCAGGCCGTCGAGCACATAGGTGGAATCGCGGACGCCGACATTCACCACGCGGGTGCTGAACGGCGCGTACTGGTCGGAGATATGGGTATAGAACAGCCGTCCCGGCTCGCTACCGTACTTCGGGTTGACGTGCCCGGTGCTCTCGCCCCGGCCACCCGCGCGGAAGCGCTGGCCATCGGAGGATGAGGTCGTGCCGTCGCCCCAGTGGGCGGCAAAGGCGTGGCGATACTGGTGGTTGACCAGCTCGGCCAAGGCCGCCGAATAGGTTTCGTCGCGGATGTGCCAGGCTTGCAGCCAGGACAGCTTGGCGTAGGTCAGGCCGGGGCTCGACTCGGCCATCTTGGTCAGCCCGAGGTTGATCGCATCACCGAGGATTGCGGACAGCAGCAACGTCCTGTCTTTGGCCTCGGCCCCGTCCTTCAAGTGGGTGAAGTGGCGGCTGAAGCCCGTCCAGTCGTCCACGTCCATCAGCAGTTCGGTGATCTTGATGCGCGGCAGTAACTGGCTGGTTTGGTCGATCAGCGCCTGCGCCCGATCCGGCACCGCCGCATCCAGCGGGGTGATTTTCAGCCCTGACTCGGTGAGGATGGCATCGGGCAGCTCGTTGTCCTTGGCCAGGCGGGTGACGGTGGCCAACTGCTCGTCCAGCAGCTGCAAACGCTCTTCCAGGTACTGGTCGCTGTTCGGGTTGATCGCCAGGGGCAGGGCCTGCTCGCGCTTGAGTGCGGCGAACTTCTCGGCCGGCAGCAGGTAGTCGTCGAAGTCGCGGAACTGCCGCGAGCCCTTGACCCAGATGTCGCCGGAGCGCAGGGCGTTCTTCAGCTCGGACAGGGCGCAGATTTCGTAGAATTTCCGGTCGAGGCCTTCCGGGGTGATCACCAGCGGCTTCCAGCGCGGCTTGATGAAGGCCGTGGGTGCATCGGCCGGCACCTTGCGCAGGTTGTCGGCGTTCATCTCACGCAGGGTCTGCACGGCTGCCAGCACGCCTTGCGCGGCCGGCCCGTGCTGTTCCCCAACTTTTCGCTCGGCGAAGAGTATGAACATGCGCCGCCGGCGACGAATCGCCAAATCTCACCGTATCTCCCGAGCGGACGATTTCGCACCGGTCTGCCCGTCGAAGGGCTTGCGATCGAACGGGGCGACCTTTTCTATGCATGTCCGCGAGCCAGCGTCTTTTATGGCACGGCGCTCGACGCCGACCTTCGGACGCGCGGCGTAAGCACGCTTGTCATGGCCGGGATAAGCACCACCGGCGTTGTTCTTTCAAGCGTCGCCTGGGCTAGTGATGCGGACTACGACGTGCGTTTGGTCCAGGACTGCTGCTACGACCCGGATCGGGATGCCCACGAAGCTCTGTTGCGTTCCGGGTTCGGCGGACGTGTACAGGTCGTGTAATTTTCGGGCCTCGCATGATCGCGGCCATAGCCGCAGGTGGATTGGTGCGAGGCAGGGCCAGTCCAAGTCAGGGTGCGGTCATCGCGGCGCCTGCAACTCTCAAAAACCCATCGCCGTAGCGGAGGTCTTGTAATCGCATGTCATTACGCACGCCCGATTTATTGTTCACAGCGATAGCACCTGCCATTTGGGGCAGCACCTACATTGTCACCACCCAATACCTGCCGAACTTCTCACCGATGACGGTCGCGATGCTGCGGGCGTTGCCGGCGGGTTTATTGCTCGTGATGATCGTCCGACAGATTCCAACGGGAATCTGGTGGATGCGCATCTTCATCCTCGGCGCACTTAATATTTCGCTATTCTGGAGCTTGTTGTTTATTTCGGTCTACCGCCTGCCGGGCGGGGTCGCGGCGACGGTAGGCGCTGTGCAGCCGCTGATGGTCGTGTTCATCTCTGCCGCTCTGCTAGGTAGCCCGATACGATTGATGGCGGTCCTGGGGGCTATTTGCGGAACTGCGGGCGTGGCGCTGTTGGTGTTGACACCAAACGCAGCGCTAGATCCTGTCGGCGTCGCAGCGGGCCTGGCGGGGGCGGTTTCCATGGCGTTCGGAACCGTGCTGACCCGCAAGTGGCAACCTCCCGTGCCTCTGCTCACCTTTACCGCCTGGCAACTGGCGGCCGGAGGACTTCTGCTCGTTCCAGTAGCTTTAGTGTTTGATCCGCCAATCCCGATGCCTACAGGAACCAATGTTCTCGGCCTGGCGTGGCTCGGCCTGATCGGAGCGGGTTTAACCTACTTCCTTTGGTTCCGGGGGATCTCGCGACTCGAACCTACAGTTGTTTCCTTACTGGGCTTTCTCAGCCCGGGGACCGCCGTGTTGCTAGGATGGTTGTTCTTGGATCAGACGCTGAGTGCGCTTCAAATCATCGGCGTCCTGCTCGTGATCGGGAGTATCTGGCTGGGCCAACGTTCCAACCGCACTCCTAGGGCGCGTATAGCTTGCCGGAAGTCGCCTTGACCCGCATGGCATAGGCCTATCGTTTCCACGATCAGCGATCGGCTCGTTGCCCTGCGCCGCTCCAAAGCCCGCGACGCAGCGCCGGCAGGCAGAGCAAGTAGAGGGCAGCGCCTGCAATCCATGCCCACCCGTTCCACGTTGTTATAGAAGCCGCATAGATCGCCGTGAAGAGGAGGGGTCCGACGATCGAGGTCAGGCTGGTGAGCGCCGCCAGTGAGCCTTGCAGCTGCCCCTGACGTTCCTCATCCACCTGCCTGGACAACATTGCTTGCAGCGCCGGCATTCCGATGCCACCCGAAGCAAGCAGGACCATGATCGGGAACGCCATCCATCCCCGTGTCGCGAAGGCAAGCAGGATGTAGCCTGTGCCGTCGGCAATCATTCCGAGCATGAGTGCCCGCCTTTCGCCGAGCCGGGCGGCTACAGGGCCGGTGATCATTGCCTGGGCGAGTGAATGCAGAATGCCAAATGCGGCAAGCGAAATGCCGATCGTGGTCGCGTCCCAGTGAAAGCGATCCTCGCCGAAAATGACCCAAAGCGCGGCCGGCACCTGTCCGACAAGTTGCATGATGAAGAAGACCGCCATCAGGGCGGCGACGACGGTCATGCCCCGGGCCCACCGGAACGAAGCGAGCGGGTTGAGAGCCTCCCGGCGTAACGGCCGGCGTTCGCCTTTGTGCGACTCCGGCAAAAGGAAACAGCCCGTCAGGAAATTGAGGCCGTTCAAGGCTGCCGCGGCGAAGAACGGAGCGTGGGGGGAGAAACCGCCCATCAGCCCACCGAGCACAGGTCCCGCGACCATCCCGAACCCGAAACAGGCGCTCATGAAGCCGAAGTGCCGCGCGCGCTCATCGCCATCAGTGATATCGGCAATATAAGCGCCGGCTACCGCCCCAGTCGCCCCGGTGATGCCGGCCACGATCCGCCCGATATAGAGAACCCAAAGGAAAGGCGTCGTCGCCATGATGGCGTAGTCGACAGCAGCGCCGGCCAGCGAGACGAGCAAGACCGGCCGCCGCCCGAAACGATCCGACAGCGCGCCCAGCACAGGTGCGCAGGCAAATTGCATCAACGCATACAGCGCCAGCAGAATGCCATAGTGGGCGGTGACGTCGTTCGAGTGAACCAGATCGCGCAGGAGGCCCGGCAGCACCGGCATAATCAGGCCGATGCCGACAGCGTCGAGCGCGACAGTGCTCAGAATTACGATCAGGGGTCTGTTGGGTTTCACGTCTGGCCTCCGGACCAGCCTCCGCTGGTCCGATTGAACGCGCGGATTCTTTATCACTGATAAGTTGGTGGACATATTATGTTTATCAGTGATAAAGTGTCAAGCATGACAAAGTTGCAGCCGAATACAGTGATCCGTGCCGCCCTGGACCTGTTGAACGAGGTCGGCGTAGACGGTCTGACGACACGCAAACTGGCGGAACGGTTGGGGGTTCAGCAGCCGGCGCTTTACTGGCACTTCAGGAACAAGCGGGCGCTGCTCGACGCACTGGCCGAAGCCATGCTGGCGGAGAATCATACGCATTCGGTGCCGAGAGCCGACGACGACTGGCGCTCATTTCTGATCGGGAATGCCCGCAGCTTCAGGCAGGCGCTGCTCGCCTACCGCGATGGCGCGCGCATCCATGCCGGCACGCGACCGGGCGCACCGCAGATGGAAACGGCCGACGCGCAGCTTCGCTTCCTCTGCGAGGCGGGTTTTTCGGCCGGGGACGCCGTCAATGCGCTGATGACAATCAGCTACTTCACTGTTGGGGCCGTGCTTGAGGAGCAGGCCGGCGACAGCGATGCCGGCGAGCGCGGCGGCACCGTTGAACAGGCTCCGCTCTCGCCGCTGTTGCGGGCCGCGATAGACGCCTTCGACGAAGCCGATCCGGACGCAGCGTTCGAGCAGGGACTCGCGGTGATTGTCGATGGATTGGCGAAAAGGAGGCTCGTTGTCAGGAACGTTGAAGGACCGAGAAAGGGTGACGATTGATCAGGACCGCTGCCGGAGCGCAACCCACTCACTACAGCAGAGCCATGTAGACAACATCCCCTCCCCCTTTCCACCGCGTCAGACGCCCGTAGCAGCCCGCTACGGGCTTTTTCATGCCCTGCCCTAGCGTCCAAGCCTCACGGCCGCGCTCGGCCTCTCTGGCGGCCTTCTGGCGCTCCTGCTGCGGCGTCCGCTCGTGGGCCGTGGCGCGGGTCCGCGCGCCGGCCTCGTGCGCCTGGCGCTCGCGGGCGAGGTCCAGGGCGGCCGTCTTCACGTTCTGCCTTGCGCAGATGAGATAGGAGAGCATGAAAAACCTCGGGGCAGCCATCGAATGATGCCATCTACAGGGGTTAAAATAACCACCATCATTTCATAACAATACCTGCTGACTATGAAGATCTACGTCATCAAAATAGCAGTTCATGGAGTCAGTCCGATGGTCTGGCGTCGGCTGAGAATTGCTGCCGACACGTCACTGGCCGCGCTTCACTTCATTTTCCAGATAGTGCAGGGCTGGGGGGACGACCATCTCCATCAATTTCACATTTATGGCAAAGATTACGGTATCTCCTACGAAGGAGGCATCGGTTTTGTCGATAATCCGTTCCGGGTCGTGATTGATGATTTTGCTTTTGATGCTGGCGATCGCTTTACCTATGAATACAATTTCTTTGAGCACTGGCTTCATGACATTCGTGTTGAGGCCATTTATGAAAACTCTACGCTGAAAGCGCCGTTTTGTATAAGCGGCCATGGTATGCCCGGAGCCACAGCTGCGGATGAGTTCGATAAAACCCTGGCGTTTCTTGAAGCTATCGTTAATGCGGATGATGAAACAACGGTCGGCGAGATCCGCCCTTTTGCTGACGACCTGGATGCTGTCAGGTTCAACCGCCACAAAATCAACCGGCAACTGAGCAGGCTCGACCTTGCATCTCCGGTACTGGAGCCTGAAGTTATCTGGCTGGGCCGTCGTCGCTGACTGATGTCTATAAAGGTATACGTTTTCAGCATGCCTCTCAGATCCCCGAAAAAATGTCTATAAACCTCCCTAAATCAGTGTTTATGGATTATTCTTTAAATCTCTATGATGTTTAAAGACCTTCCGGAGGTTTTGCGTGCAATATGCCTACATCAGGGTAAGCTCGGCCGATCAGAATACGGCCCGTCAGGAAGAGGCATTGTCAAAGGCGGGTTTTCAGCCTGATAAAATTTGTGTTGAGCATGCCAGCGCGAAGGACACAAACCGCCCGGGGTTACAGGAACTCCTGGGGCAATTACGCCCTGGTGATACGCTTCTGGTTCATTCCATCGATCGCCTTTGCCGGAATATGTCGGATATGTGCGCTGTCACCACCCGGCTTCGTGACCAGGGCGTTACCCTTATTTTTCTGAAAGAGCAGCTGACGTTCAGCGCCGGCACAAACAATCCGATGCAGGAACTGCAGCTGCACATGATGTCGGCATTCAGCCAGTTTGAACGAGCCTTACTGAAGGAAAGGCAGGCCGACGGCATCGCCGCGAAAAAAGCACGGGGTGAAAAAACAGGGCGCCCCGGCGCCGATATCAAAAAGATCCAGGAAATTGACGCACTCAGAAGCAGAGGGGTCAGGCTCAGGATCGCCTGCGACCATGCGGGCCTTGGCGTTTCCACATATTATAAGCTTCGTCACCAGATGAACAACCAGTAGCCGGGAGATAGTCATCCACCACAGCAGGAGGCAATGATGCAACTGACGCTCCAGATAGTCATCACCGATGAATCAGGCTCCAGTCGAACGGAGGAACTGATGACAATCCAGAAATCAGGGGAGACCCGGAACGACATCGGATTATCGGTGTCAGAATCCAAGCTGTTGCTGAATACGGTCCAGCAGTCGGTGGTCCAGCTGCAGGCAGACGAATATACTCAACACCATATCCGGTGCCCTCACTGCCTTGCTGCGCGCAGAATCAAAGGCAAACAGAAAATACGGTACCGGACGCTGTTTGGCGTTATTCCGGTATCCGGGCTTCGGGTGTACCGGTGCCGTTGTGAAGAGAGTGATACAAAGACAGTCAGTTTGCTCAGCGACTGGGCCGGCGATTATTCTCACCCGGCACTGAAATATATTGAAACCCGCTGGGCCTCGATGATCTCCTATGAAATGACGACTCGTCTGCTGAAAGATATTCTGCCGGTGGGCCACAGCCTGAATGCCTCAACGGTGAGGAATCATTTATGCCAGGTGGCGCAGCGTCTTGACGCTGAGGCTGAAGCTCATTCAGGTTTTCTTTCCGGCTGCCCCCGCGACTGGGGGAACCTGCCCAGGCCAGGAAAACCGCTTGTGGTGGGTATAGATGGTGGTTATGTTCGCGATCGGGATGACAAAAAGCGTAATTTTGAAATTATTGCCGGGAAGTCTTTTTCCGTTGGTGCGCCTGCTGACACCCGCCGCTTCGGTTTTGTTCAGAAGGATGACTGTCATCCGGAACGCAGGCTCATGACCCACCTTTCAGCGCAGGGAATGCAGGCCAACCAGCAGATATTTTTTCTGTCCGACGGCGCGGATAATCTCAGGGACCTCCAGTTCGGTATGTACCCTGAGTCAACGCATGTGCTGGACTGGTTTCATATCACCATGAGGCTGAAGGTGCTCATGCAATATGCCCGGGGACTGCTGGTATCAGATCCAGAGGCGGGGAGTAAAGTTCTGGCACTGCTGGAAAGCATTAAACGATATCTCTGGCATGGCAATGTTGTCGCTGCGCTGGAACATATTGATAATTGCGTTATGTATTGCGATGACCCTGAACTCAGCTATCCTAGCCTGAAATCCCTGCAAAAACATCTGGATGAAATGTATACCTACATCCGGAATAATAAGATGATGATCCCAAACTACGGCGAAATGCGTCGGTACGGAGAGCCGGTATCAACCGCGTTTGTGGAATCCACGATCAATGAAGTGATCGCCAGACGAATGGCCAAAAAGCAGCAGATGCAGTGGAGCAGAAAAGGGGCTCATTATTTGTTACAGACCCGGACCGCCGTTTTGAATAACGAACTGCAGGATAAATTTGTCTGCTGGTATCCGGGTTTTCAAAGTGACGGGAAGGGACCAGCGATGGCAGCATAGCTCACGCTGCCCCAATATTTTTTATGCTCTCGGTCGTATGGAAGCTGGACCGCCTCGGTCGTGATCTTCGTCATCTCATTAATACAGTGCACGACCTGACCGCGAGGGGGACCGGTCTGAAAGTGCTGACCGGTCACGGGGCGACTATCGACACAACAACGGCCGCTGGCAAGCTTGTCTTCGGTATCTTTGCCGCACTGGCGGAGTTTGAGCGCGAACTGATTGCTGAAAGAACGACTGCAGGTCTGGCATCAGCAAGAGCCCGTGGGCGGAACGGCGGCCGACCTTATAAAATGACGCCAGTCAAACTGCGACTGGCAATGGCATCAATGGGACAATCAGAAACAAAGGTCAGTACGCTATGCCAGGAACTTGGGATAACCCGGCAAACTTTGTACAGGCATATTTCCCCTGTTGGTCAACTGCGGGCGGACGGGATCAAGCTGCTCAACCGTGGATAATTTGAACGGACGGAAAAATCTGGGGTTCCGGCGTAGTACCCCTATCACCTCCACATTTTTGCAACAGTGCCTTATAAATGGCAGCCTTATGTTTACTTGCCAAGATGGGCTACCATATGATGTTTTATACTGAGCAATATTAATATTATCTTTAATGGAAAAATTAAGCCCACTAAGTGACCCACTGCTATATGGCTCTATTGTGAAGACGCCTGAGGGTAAAAATTTATACATGGTTGTCCCTATGTCTATTATTGCAAGGTTGACAATATTATTCGTTTTATAAATTTGAGCGTTTAAAATCACACATCAAAGCAATTAGTCAGGATAAACAACAATACCCAGTGCTTCGAGAATCAGTTCTTGCTGCCAGGCTGCAATTTTGATACCTGATGTATCGACTTTGCGGGGATCTAAACCGTCGAGTTCGGCGTGGCATAAATTGGCACCCTGTAGGCTAAATTGCCCCCAGACATCTTCGGAAAAAACACCTCGACTTAAGTCTGACTCTTTCAGTGATGCACCCGCTAGGTTCGTTCCTATCCAGCGATTTTCAAACAACTCACATTTTTCTAAACAAACCCTCTCCATATTGGCATAGGAAAGATTACATCCAGAAATAAATGCTGAGCAAAAGTACATACGATTACTCACTTGATGGGCAAAGTTTGTTCGGGAAAAGTTGGCACCTTTTAAATCACACGCACGGAACTCTATACCGTAGCAATTGGCATTACTGAAGTTTGCCATCGCAAGTTGGCATTGTTGGAAACTTGCATCACGAAGATCTGCGACATCAAAGTGGCAGCCTTCGATATCACCCTGTTCAATGAACTTGCAGTTGACGAATGTCGTATCACGCAAGTTAGCACGTCGAAAGTCGCTGCGAATGAATGTGCAAGCGGTGAAGGTGAGATCACTTAAGTCTTTATGTGAAAAGTTGTGGTGCCGATATGTATGATTGTAGGTTTCCATGAGTACTCCTTGTTGAAAGGAGGGCTAGACTACCATTATACATATGCCAAGACATTAAAATAAAAGCCTGTTACATCAACACATTACAACCCCTCAATTTACCTGTTTTAAGTGGTCAAATTGGCGCGTAGAGCGCCTATCGCTCTTGCATTGGCACGCGGCCCTGTTGAAAAAAGTTATTCGCTTTAGATAGGGTTAGGAGAGCCGTGCTTCGCCGGTAAAAAATCGGACTATCCGACGCAGGGCGGACTCATCGGCGGAGAAGCAAACTTTGACTATATCTCCCTACACTTGGAAGAGGGCTAGACTGGCCCCATAGATCACCAGACACTTCGACTCTCTTAAAATAAGAGGTAGTCTTGGAACTATGTTTAATACCAGTCAGAACGATAAGATGGTTGAAGTGTTATCAGGACCTGAGCGGCGTCGGCGTCGTACACCGCAGGAAAAAATTGCCATTATTCAGCAGACTATGGAGCCCGGTATGACCGTGTCTCATGTCGCGCGCCTGCATGGCATCAATGCAAACCAGATATTCAAATGGCGCAAGCAATATTAAGACGGTTCACTGACGGCTGTTGCATCGGGCGAGGAAGTGGTGCCGGCCTCCGAACTCGCTGCCGCCAATAAGCAAATTCGCGAACTCCAGCGCCTTCTGGGCAAAAAGACGATGGAAGCCGAGATACTCAAAGAGGCCGTGGAGTTCGGCCGGGCAAAAAAATGGATTGCGCATGCGCCCTCGTTGCCTGGGAACGACGAATAAGCGACGTTTGCAGAAGTCTTAGCGTGTCGCGTGCGCAGTTGAGCATTCGGGTTCACCGGCCATCTGACTGACAGGATCGCAGACGGCAGCCCCGTTCTGACGATACCACCGTATTGTCCCGGATAAACATGGCGGTGGCTGACCTGCCGACGTATGGTTATCGCCGTGTGTGGGCGCTGCTGCGACGGGAGTCGGAGCGGGACGGCCTGCCTGTGGTTAATGCAAAGCGGGTGTATCGCATTATGAGAACGGGCACTGTTGCAAATAGTCGGTGGTGATAAACTTATCATCCCCTTTTGCTGATGG
>ERZ773194.1804-NODE-1804-length-22089-cov-4.223427_pt1 | contig 22089 bp, 33 predicted proteins | sample MGYA00511240_ERZ773194 | MGnify/ENA primary metagenome ERZ773194 (study PRJEB29015, sample SAMEA2737774) | human gut metagenome | biome: human gut; feature: human-associated habitat; material: faeces | place: China | collected 2012 ... | reverse complement strand
TTAAAAACAATCAGCCTGAAAAATCATGTAGTCATACTTTTCAGAGCATCGTAGGTTGATCTACTACAGCGAAGAGAGCGCAGGCGGCAATGATGAACACCATCATCGTCGCCAGTAGCTTCTTATCCATTGTATCAACCAAAGCTGGAACGGTAGGACGTGGATGCGGTAATAAAGGAATGTGAACACGTTCGGCGGTTCTGGGACCTAATGTCTGATATTAGACATTTGTTTTATGAAAAGATGCAGTCATTACAACATGTTTATAGAAACGAGCGCCGGAACGACGAGCCGAACAAGCCGGAACTGTCTGCATTCCGACCGAATTGTACAAGACCGTGGACGGAAGAATCCTCCAAGGATGGGATCGATCGCACCGTCCGCATTATGTAAAACAATCCGCCGTAGGCCAAAGTTTAAGACATTATCTGTGTACGCGGGCCTATTCAGGTCGTAATATGGTAGCAGGCATGGAAGACGGCTTCATCTCATCAATCTACATGCTGGCCGTTCTTCTGCCGGCCATGGCGGGAATCGTCATCGGATTTCTCCCATCGAGGAGACCGACCACGGTGATCGTCAACATCCTCGGCTCGGCATCCTGCATCGCCGGGATCCTGTGCTATCCGATGTGGATGATCGTATCCGATCTCTCCGCCACCTTCCCCGTAGGGACATTCTTCGGAGACTACTCCGTCGCCGTCGATCAGCTCACAGCGGTCTTCGTATCGCTGTCGTCCCTCGTGTTCCTCATGGTGATGGTCCACATGTCCCACTCGGGACACGGCCATCCTTCCAGATTCTCAGCGCTCGCGTGCGCGCTCTACGTATCATGCACGCTGTTCATGATGGCCGATTCGGTCATCCTCCTCCTAATCTCCTGGGAGATCGTCTCCATGGTGACGTTCCTCATGGCCGAGGACAGGGACAACACCCCCAGGTGGAGGTTCTTCGCCATAACCCACATCGGAGGCCTGGTTCTGATGGCCGCCTTCGGATACATGTGGCTCCTCGCAGGCACCGGGGACATCGGAGCCTGGAGGGACCTGGGCTCGCTCATGTCCTCCAAGCAGGAATCGATCCTCGCGGTGCTGCTGTTCATCGGATTCGGCACCAAGCTGGGTACGGTCCCGTTTCATGCGTGGATGCCGGACATGTACGCCAGATCCCCCACCCATACGACCGCTCTCCTGACGACGGTCTGCTCAAGCGCCGCCGTCCTCGTGCTGTACAAGAGCGTGTTCTCCTGGATCGGCGTCGACGGAGGGGTCGCGGCTGCCGCAGCTGTTCTGTGCGCCCTCTCGGCGATCACAGCCATGTGGGGCGCCATGGAATCGATGGTCCAGACCGAGCCGAAGAGGATCCTCGCCTACTCCAGCATGGAGAACATGGCCTTGGTGACGATGTGCCTGTCCCTCGGGATGCTCTTCGCCGGAAGGCTCCCAGGATTGGAGGCTCTTGTGACAACCGCCGCCCTGCTCCACGCGCTGAACCACGGCATGTTCAAGTCGCTGATGATGCTTACCGTCGATTCCATCGAGGATGTGACCGGGGAGAAGGGGATAGACAGGATGGGAGGCATCGCATGCGTCCTCCCTGCACTTTCCGCAGTCGCCCTGGTGGGGATCCTGGCCCTGGCGGCCATCCCACCCATGAACGGATTCGTCAGCGAATGGATGATGCTCCAGTCCCTCCTGGGGACCGATGCGATGGCATCCGACCTCAGAGTGGCCATGCCTCTCCTCGTTGCGATGATGGGCGTCTGCGGGATGATCGTGGCCACCTCCTACGCGAGACTGTACGCGTTCATATTCCTGGGAAGGCCCAGGTCCCAGGGCGCGGCGGAGCCCAGACCGCTCAGGAAGGGCTCCCTGGCGCCCATGGCCGTGCTGGCCGCATCCTGCGTCGGGATGGGGTTGTTCGCATTCCCTCTGATGGATGCCATGGCGGACGGGATGACCGAGCTCACCGACTCCCCTTCATCCTACGGCGACGCCCTCGCCGGAAGCCTGGAGCCCCTCACGCTGGGGATCCTCCTGGCAGGCTGCGTCATCGTGCTGTTCGTGCTCACCCGCCTCTTCAGGAGGAACAGGACCATCTACGAGACATGGGGATGCGGAGGAGGTCTCGACGAGCGCATGCAGTACTCGTCCGAGGGATTCTCCCAGCCGATCGTCCGCGTGTTCCATCCGATCTACCAGGAGGTCTCCGTGAAGAAGGGCGACAGATACAGCACCCAGTTCGTGGAGCCCTTCGTGAAGTACATCTACAGGCCCTTCGGGGCCCTCCTCACATACCTGTCCAAGCAGATCACCAGACTGCAGACGGGCAACATCCAATCCTATCTCGGATACATCCTGATCACACTGGTGGTCGCCCTCATGGCGGTGAGGCTCCTATGACGTTCGCCGAGATCGCTGTAGAACTGCTCCAGGCGGTCCTCCTGATCGCCTTGGCCCCCCTTATGTCGGGGATCGTATCGAAGTTCAAGGCCCTGATGCAGGGCCGTGTGGGAGCGAGCATATTCCAGCCCTACCGCGACCTGCGCAAGCTGATCAAGAAGGATGCTGTGACATCCAGGAGCTGCTCGTGGCTGTTCCGCGGGGTTCCGTACGTGTGCATGGCGTCGATGATCGTCCTCGCCATGATGACGCCGTTCATCTACACCGGCGTCCTTGCGCCGTTCGGGGACCTGGTGACGGTGGTCTACCTGTTCACCATGTTCCGCTTCGCCATGGTATTGGGAGGACTCGAAGGAGGCTCCGCCTTCGGCGGTATGGGGAGCAGCAGGGAGATGATGATGTCCGTGCTGATAGAACCAGCCCTCCTTCTGGCGATCGCGACCCTCGCCGTGCTCTCAGGAGCCGGAACGGACATGGGCGACATCTCCTCGGCCATATCCGCCATGGGTCTCGCAGCGGTGGGGCCTGCGCTCATCCTTGCGGGGGCATCGTTCATGATCACGCTCCTGGCGGAGAACGCCAGGATCCCCTTCGACAACCCCACCACCCATCTGGAGCTCACCATGGTCCACGAGGCCATGATGCTCGAGTACTCCGGACGCGGACTGGCGTTCATGGAGTACTCCAGCATGCTCAGGCTGACCATCTTCATGGCCATGCTGGGGTCCCTCTTCTTCCCCTGGGGCATAGCGGACCAGCTCACCGTCGGTTCCGTGGTGCTCTCGATCGCGGTAGCCGCCGTCAAGATCGTGGCCGTCGCATTCGTGCTGTCCCTGGTGGAATCGGTCCTTTGCAAATCCAGGCTGTTCAAGACGCCCAACCTGCTGACCGCCTCCTTCACGCTGTCCCTGATGGCGATGATATCGCTCTATATCCTCTGAGGAATCGAAAATGGACGAGATGATTACCGGGAACCTGATCGACCTATGCGCCGTACTGATGCTGCTCACGTCCGTGATGGCGATCGCCACGACCCGCATGAAGCCGCTGATCAACCTGTTCTCCATCCAATCCGTGTTCCTAGCGGCCCTGGCGTTCATCATCGCATGGACCTCGGACACCCCGCACATCTACATCATGTGCGTCCTGACGATCGCTCTGAAGGTCGTCGTCATGCCGAGGATGCTGCTCTACATCATGAGCAGGATCAACGTGGACAAGGAGGTGGAGCTCAGCATAGGCATCCCGGGATCGCTCCTGATCTCCGGACTGCTGATCATATTATCATATTACATCACGGAGCCCCTGCTCACCTCCATCGAGACGGTGGAGAGGAACTGCCTCGCTCTCTCGGTGTCGATCATCCTCATCGGGCTGCTGATGATGTGCACCCGCAGGAAGGCCATCACCGAGACGGTCGGACTCCTGATGATGGAGAACGGACTGTTCCTCGGAGCGGTTGCGCTGTCCCACGGGATGCCTCTCATCGTCGAGATCGGGGCGTTCTTCGATGTAATGGTCGCCGTGATCATCATCGGCATCTTCGCATACAGGATCAACAGGTCGTTCAATTCGGTGGACACCACCTTCCTCAGGAGGCTGAGGGAATGAACGGGATTATCGCACTGATGCTCCTGGCGATGCTCGCATCGTCCATCCTGTGCATCCTCGTCCGCTCGAAGCCCGCCGTCACGGTTGCTATGCCTGCATGCTCCGCGGTCCTGCTGGCGATCGGAGCCGCGCTATGCGTACCCGTCCTCGGAGGGGAGACGATCGACGACGGGATGTTCTACATCGATGCCATGTCGGCCGTCTTCATGCTCCTGGTGGCCTTCATCGGCCTGATGGCCTCCGTCTACTCGAGGGCGTACATCGGCCTGGAGGGATCGGAAGGGACGGTCAACCACAGGGAGCAGGGGCAGTACTACTCGCTTCTCATCGTGTTCATATCGGTCATGATGCTCACCTTCACGGTCCGCTCCATGGCGATCGTATGGCTCGGCATCGGCGCCACCACCCTCGTGTCCACGTTCCTCGTGGGATTCTACACCAAGGAGGAGTCCACGGAGGCCGCCTGGAAGTACATCATCCTGTGCTCCGTGGGAATAACCATCGCCCTTGCGGGATTCACCCTGGTGTACGCCTCCACCGTGGGAGTGATCGATTCCGGATCGTCCCTCGATTGGCCCGCCCTCATGGCGGCTGCCGACAGCCTCGATCCGACCATGATGAGGATGGCCATGGTGCTCATCATCGTGGGATTCGGAACGAAGGTCGGATTCGTCCCCATGCACACATGGCTCCCGGACGCCCACAGCCAGGCACCCAGCCCGGTCAGCGGACTGCTCTCGGCTGTCCTGCTCAACTGCGCCCTGTACGGGATCCTCAGATTCTACTGCGTCTCGGAGATCGTCAATCCCGGGTTCGCATCCACCATACTGCTTGCCTTCGGACTGCTCTCCCTCGCGGTGGCGGCGTTCTTCATCGTCTCCGCCAGGGACCTCAAGAGGATGCTCGCCTACTCGAGCATAGAGAACATGGGGCTGATCGCCATCGGATTCGGGATCGGTTCGCCGATAGCCATAGCCGGTGCCATCATGCAGATCGTGGCCCACTCCGTCACCAAACCCATCCTGTTCTTCTCCGCAGGGAACATCGTCCAATCCTACGGCACCCGCGACATGAAGGAGATCAGGGGAGTCGGCAGGAGCATGCCTTTCACGTCGTTCATGCTCACCGCGGGCACCCTGGCGATCGTCGGAGCGCCTCCTTTCGCCGTGTTCGTCGGAGAGCTGACCCTGCTCTCGGGAGCCGTCGGTACCAGGATGTACTGGACCGCGGCGGCGATGATCGTCCTGCTGGCGATAGTCTTCGCAGGATTCGTCAGGAACGTGTTCCCCATGATGACCGGCGATGCCGGAAGGAAGATCGATGCGCACGCGTCGTTCTCCAGGCACGCGCCCCTGGCGGTGCTGCTCGTCGCCTCCCTGTTCCTCGGACTGTTCATGCCCGATACCGTGAAGGACTGGCTGGAGAACATCCTCTCATGCATGGGGGTGTCGCTGTGAGCATCACCGAGCTCCCTCTCGGAAGGAACGAGGTCCTGGCCCAATCCAGGGACCTGTACTCCAAGGGATACCGTCTGGTGACCATGTTCGCGGTCGAGGGCGATCCGAGAACGATCGAGGCCCTGTTCAGGAAGGGATCCGAGATCGTACGCATCCGCTACATCCCCGGGAACCTCGCCGTTCCGATATCCAAGCACGTCCCTGCGGCGATGCCGTTCGAGAGGCTCATGTTCGAGATGAGCGGCATCCGCTTCGAGGACGGTCCCCGCGATCCCATCATCTACAGGAGGATCGGCGACGGGTATCCGCTGCAGAAGACCCCCTACGACAGATCCACCGAGGCCCGCATCCCCCTCAGAAGCAACCACACCGTCGGTGACGATGTGTTCGAGATACCCGTCGGCCCGGTGCACGCCGGGATCATCGAACCCGGCCATTTCAGATTCAGCGTCGCCGGCGAGCCGGTGATCGAACTCAATCCGTCCCTCGGATATACCCACCGCGGCATCGAGAAGCTGCTCGAGACCCCCGCATCCCAGGACAACTCCCGCCTCGTGGAGAGGATATCGGGAGACACCTGCGTCGCCAACTGCCTGGCGTACTCGCACATAATGGAGTCGGGATGCGAGATACCCGAGCGTGCGGAGCACATCCGCACCGTCCTCGCCGAGATGGAGAGGCTCTACAACCACATCGGAAGCGTGTCCGGGGTCTGCACGGACACCGCCTTCAACGTCCCGTCCGCCGTGGGCGGAGGGATACAGGAGAAGGTCTTCAGGATGAACGTCGGGCTCACCGGCCACCGCCAGCTGATGAACAGCGTGGTCCCCGGAGGAGTCAGAAGGGACATCCCCGACTCCAAGCTGAAGGAGCTGGACGACTTCCTCATCTCGATCAAGTTCGAGGTCGAGGACCTGGCATCGATGCTCGACAGCCCCGCCCTCCTCGACCGTCTCGACGGAACGGGGATACTGAGGAAGGAGAAGGCGGAGGAGATCGCCGCGGTCGGACCCATCGCCCGCGCATCCGGCGTGGCCAACGACGCCAGAAAGGACCTGGGATACGGCCTGTACGACAGGCTCGGCATGAAGGTCGTCACCTCCGACAGGGGCGACGTCCACTCCAGGACCCTGGTGAGATTGGGGGAGATCACCGAGTCCCTCAGCCTGATCCATCAGTGCATCCAATCCATGGAACCCGGCGAGACCCGCATCAGACCCGTCGCCGAGAACGGATCCCACGTATCGGTGGTGGAGGCCCCCCGCGGGGAGCTGGTCCACTGCGCCGAGATAAGGGACGGACGCGTCTGGAGATACCACGTGCGCGATCCATCGTTCGTGAACTGGTTCGGCATGTGCCATGCCGTCCCCGGGAACGTCGTGCCCGACTTCCCGCTGATCAACAAGAGCTTCGGGCTGTCGTACAGCGGGAACGACCTGTGAGGTGTGATGCATGTTCAACAGGAGTCTAAGCAATCTCATCGCCGGCGACCGCAACACCGAACCCGCATCCGTCGTGCTGGAGGCCAGAGAGGGCATGCCCATGGCCTCCTCCTCGTGCAAGGGATGCGGGAGATGCGCCGGGAACTGCCCGACCAAGGCGATAAACATCAACGACGGCTGGAAGGTGGACCTCGGAAGATGCATATTCTGCATGGACTGCGCCATGGTGTGCCCGGACGGGTGCATCGGGGAGGCCCCCGCACCGGACTACTCCCTCACCAGGGAGGGGTTGGTCATAGGCCGCGGAACCGACGTCTCCGCATTGGAGGAGCAGCTCGACGAGAAGACCAGGAGGATGTTCGGAAGGTCCGTGTCGCTCAGGGAGCTGGACACGGGGTCCTGCAACGCCTGCGAGGTGGATCTCAACTGCATGTCCAACCAGTTCTACGACATGCACAGATTCGGGATCAAGGTCGTGGCATCCCCCAGGCATGCGGACGGCCTGATCGTCACCGGACCCATGTGCACAAATATGCGCGAAGCCGCGGAGAGGACCTACGGCGCCGTACCGGAGCCGAAGCTGGTCATCGCCTCGGGGACCTGCGCCATATCCGGAGGGATGTTCGTGGAAGGGGACGTGGTCGGAGAAGGGATCGGAAGCGTTCTGAAGCCCTCTATATACATCCCCGGATGCCCGCCGTCGCCGGACCGCGTGATAAGGACCCTGGTGAAGGCGCTCGGCCTTCACTGAACAACGATCACGGTGCACTTGGCGTTGGCCACGATGGAATTGGACACGCTGCCCATGATGACCCTGTCGAGGGTCGTCTTCCCGGATCTCCCGACGATGATGGTGCCGCAGTCGAAACGGGCCGCCGTCTCCAGGATGACCCTGTCGGGCTGACCCGACTCCACGATGCTCTGGGCGTCGGCGCCCTGGGCCTTGGCCTTCTCGAGCGCGGATTCCGCGTATCCGTGGACCTTCTGCACATCGGCATCGGCCCCCTTGACGACGACCGAGAGGATGATCAGCCTCTCGCCGTAGACCACCGAGTTCCTTATGGCGTAGTCGAGCGCCTTCTCGGTGTTCTCCCTGCCGTCATAGGCGATCAGCATTGACATGCCAGCCGCATCGGGTACGCCTGATAAGAACATGCCGATGACTTTTTATCCGACAAGCTGTTGGGTGCTCCTGTGGGCCCGTGGGGTAGCTTGGTATCCTTGTGGCTTCGGGAGCCATTGACTCCGGTTCAAATCCGGGCGGGCCCACTCTTGCATGGCCAGACATCTCGTCCGGCCCCCTCAATTCACTTTTTTGTACATCCATTTTAATCTACCTCTTCGTTTTCGTATGCCATTGCAGTCGGTGTTTCACAGCGAGAATGTCTGCATCGCGCTGTTCATGTCGTCCAGGTCCACGCCGATGTACTTCAGGGTCTGATCGATGGATTCGTGGCCCATCATCTTGGATATCGTGGCCACCTCCACACCGGAACGGTACATCGTGCGTCCGAAGGTCCTCCTCAGCGTGTGGTTCGAGAACTTCACGCCGATCTCCTCGCCCAGCGGCTTCAGCATCTCGTCGATGCCGCTGCCCTTGACTCCGTACTCATGCAGCTTGGATCCGCGTGCCCAGATCATCAGGGACTCCGGAACAACTGCGCTCGGTCTTTGCATCCTCACCGTTTCGATGAGGGCTTTCCGGTATCTCAGATACCGGTCAACAACGCGGTCGGTATCCCTGTGATAGGGCATCGACCTTGGCTTGCCTCCCTGCGATCCTTTCCCGAGTATCTCCACATGGGATCCGCGGAAGCTGTCCGGTCTCAGCCGGAGGATCTCCACGCGACGCATTCCGAGACAGAGCTCGCAATGCACCACGAGGTCCTGTGCAGGAGTCTTGGGAATGGCCAGCAGTTCCTTGGCCTGTGCCTGTGTGATCCAATCCACATTGGGGCGCATGTCTGCTGGCCACCGGATCTTCATTCTCCGGACGACATCGTTGTCGTAGTATTCCGTCCAGGTCCTGAGAGCCGAAATGTACCCGCGTCTGGTGGATACCGTTAGATTGCGCTTGATGTAATCGTCGAGCAGCCACTTCACATCCTCCTCGGTGATATCCCATGGAAATGTGTGCCTTCCTCCCCTCTCCAACGTCCTGATTATCGTAGACAACTCATCGCGATAGAACCTCAGAGTCCTAGGGGCACGCCACGACTTGGCTTTGAATTCGCGGATCATGCATTCCACGCTGGACATAGGGGTTGCAGGACGACGGCTCATGTGATCGTCCTCTGAATCGACAACTGAACAGGATAGACTCCGCTGCAGAAGCGACCTTCCTCATGAGTGAAGCCGACTCCAGCTCCAAGGAATGGATCTGCGCATCCGAGAGAGCTGCAGGGATGTTCAGCTCCAGATACGCTATCTGAATCCTGCTTCCCTCCGCTTGGATCTCCACGGATTTCCTTATCGTCCTGATCTCCGCCATAGCTTCCGCTGATTGAATGCATTCCTCCATGGTTTTCCAGACCTATCGGGTTTTGTCCGACAAATGATAACAACTGCGAACTCTGATTTATAATTATGTGTTCACATTTGTTCGACATGGGCAGACAAAGACCGCGTATAGGAATAACACTTGATCCCAATCTGTACGATTGGATTAACTCAAAGATAGAAGACCATACATTCAGGAATTTCTCACATGGTGTAGAATATTGTATCGCCAAAGTAAAAGAGGGTGAGGAGAAGAAGTGAATTAGGTCTGGAAATTCTAAAACATTGACCTCCTTCTCCCCATTGTGCTTTCTTAAACCGGATTCTCCAGCACAGTGAATCAAAATAACGGAGGTCATTGCGAAAACCTCCTGCGATTAAGGAAGACCTGAACACGCTTGCTGGCAGAGGTCCTCTCCCTGCTGTGTCCGCGTTCCACCTTGCCGATGCGTCTGGCGTCGATATCGACCTTTCTGTTCTTTCCGGGAAATCCGAGTATGGTCCCTGCAACCGGGCGCTTCGAACCGTCTCCGGTTCCACGGTGCTGTTTACGGATATCGATCTCGATATCGCCTTTGGCGGTAATCCTGTTCGCCTGATGGACATTGGAGCGGCGGAACTTCTCCGGATCGGATATGCTGTCGGCTTCAACCACGATGCTCTCTGCCTCGTAGTCTGGTTTACGCTTGTTCAGCTTCATTCCGACCCCTCCGACGGATCATAATAGGACACGCCGTCCGGCAGCCTCAGTCTACCTTCGCGATAGAGCCTTTCGCAGACTTCATCGGCCTGATCTTCGGTAAGGCCGTAGTCCATCAGATCGCAGCTGTAGAATGCGACATCCTTCGGATGCATCGCGCCATACATGACAATCTTCTCGGCCCATTCATCGGTAGTTGGTTCGCCCTCCACAGATTCGCCGTTCGCAACTGTGCGTTTGCTACTCTCGAAGGGCAGGGGACATGTATCGGGCAGATCCTCTCTCAGAGTCCCGTACAGATGCCTCATCCTTACAAATTCTATGATCAGCTCCTCCTTGGACAGCTTCTCCAGCTCCTCCCATTCACTTGCCATTCTCTTCTCACCTCCCTTCATCCTTTCACCGGACAAAGAGAATGGAGATGTTATGGTTTGCTCAAGCGGAGTGGAATAGGGAGTGTCTGTCATGTCAACACCTCCGGATCAAAATCCGAACAGAGCTGATTCCGCCGCAGAAGCGACCTTCCTCATGAGTGAAGCCGACTCCAGCTCCAAGGAATGGATCTGCGCATCCGAGAGAGCTGCAGGGATGTTCAGCTCCAGATACGCTATCTGAATCCTGCTTCCCTCCGCTTGGATCTCCACGGATTTCCTTATTGTCCTGATCTCCGCCATAGCTTCCGCTGATTGGTTTGCTTCCATAGAGTGGCACCTCTGCACGTTCTAAATGTGCAGAACAATGCAGGAAATTGGTCATATATAAATCGTTCTGCACATTTAGAACGTGCATTATGGTGCGTAAGAAGGTATCAATCACGATCACCCTTCCGCCGGATCTTATGGAATATCTCCAGATGAAGGTGGAACGCCGCGATTTTGCGAACATTGCCCATGGGGTGGAAGTCTGCGTCTTAAGGTACAAAGAAGCGGAAGAGAAAGAGGAGAGGCCCCGAGGCGTTTCAGAGGTGCCAATTCCAAAACGGTAAGCCTCGCAGACCTCATGGTGAGTTTTCCATCCAGAGTCTCCATCGCATGACGCATAGCCGATTCTCTCCGGCAAAACAGAAGCTCTGATGGTGATTCTGTCCGGCACACGCTGGTGCCGGACGTGAGGGGAGGATGTATGGTGATTATTCTGACAGGATGCGGAATCCTCCCCTGAAAGCGTGATGATTGCATCGGCGAAGCCACACGATGCAGAATAGTTCGGAGCCGCAGACATCGGTGTGACCTCCCATTGCGGCGGTTCTTCGAACCAGAATCGCTGAAACCAACGGATACGTCCTGTTCGGCTCTGAGTTTCTTCTGAGTTTTTCCGAACTTCCTACTGGGCCATGGGCCGAATATCCGCTTTGCGTTGATGTCTGCCTTATCGGTCTTGTATATCTTGCCCTTCGGGGGATGTGTGTCGGATGATCCTTCAGTAGAGCTCGGAATGGTGACTTCGATTGTTACGTTCTTCTCGGCCTTTCTGTTCTGACCCTCATGGTTCCCGCTTTCCATATTGAGCGGTTTGTTGCGGATCTTATCGGCATGGATCTCCACACCTTCGGCCTTGATCACTTTCCGGGCCATTCAGAGACCTTCCTTTGAACACAGGGCGTCTACATATCTGTCCGCCGTCTCCTCATCGATGCCGTACATCTCCAAATCGGCGGCACATAATGTCTCGTCCGAATTCAACCTGGAATCCACATACTCGACTATTCTGTCGAGCCAATCTTTGGAAGGTTTCGATCCTTCGTCGTACATGAATGAAGAAGCACCTGTTTCAGATAACTCGCCCAGAACACTGCGGATATTGCGCATATCGCGTCTCGCTTTGACGAGTTCGATGATCAGCTCCTCCTTGGAGAGCTTCTCCAACTCCTCCCATTCGCTTGCCATTCTCTTCTCACCTCCCTTTATCCTTTCACCGGACATGGGGAAGGGAGTTCTTATCGTTGATTCATTGTCGCTCGGAATCGTTGTCATGACGGAACCTCCAGGCATCTGATCCTCTCGTCCGGGGGGACGAGATGGTCGATCACGCAGCATCTTGCAAGGAAATAGGCAGAGTTGCAGTCCGGACAGTAGCCCTTGCCGGGAGAGAGTGCGCGCTCCAGACTGGCGTTGCATATCGGGCAGATGTAGACTCTCATGCTTCTTCCTCCTCGTCCTCGTCGACGTATTCGCTGGCCCTCGCCTCGATCATCTCCTCCTCGGTGTCGCCGTCCCACCATCCGACGAGCGTCACATGACGCAGGAGACCTGCCTCAAAGCCCGGACCGTAGATGAAACGACCGGCACCGTCCACATGGATGGTATCGACCTCCCACTCGACACGGGTGTCGAACGCGTAGGATGACACCCTCCACCGGTCCGTGTCGTGAAGGTAGTAGAACCCTATCGACACCCTATCGCTATACTGGAGCCGGAAGCTTACCTTGTCCGCGATCCTCCCGATGATGCGGTCTGCGAGTCTGGTCATGCTATGCACGCCCCCGTAGAATCGGAGATGGAATCGATGACCCATCTGGAGCGGTTCATCACGAAATCTGCGACGCTCCCCTCCTTGGATCTCGGGATTCCATCGACATACAGCGTTCCGTTCAGCTCCACTTCTGCGGATATCCCCCACCCGTACGCGTCGATATCGGAAACTATGCGCTGTACATCCAGGAAGTTGGCCGTTGCCACCAGTCTTATGATCATCATAGAATCGGGGCCTCCTCTCATTCTGCCGGCAAGCTGTTCATCCCATACCACAAGGCATCCATCACACGATCACCCATAGGCGGTAGCACATGCCGCGGGGAGCCTGGCGGAGATCCTCCGGCTCTCTGGCCAGATAACCTTGGACGTAAAGCCTCGCGGTCTTGCCGCTGACGTTCGCCAGCTCTGTGCCAAAAGCAGCTGCGATATCCTTCGACGTGCATCCTGGATTCTCCCGGATGAATACGATGATGTCGTGCGACGTCGGACTCATGATACAGGCTCCGATCAGACTCTTTTCCATCCCAAACTCTTAAATCGGTCCTTTTTCATGGTCCATCAGCTCTTTGTGAGGGGCGCGGTCGGTACGACGGCTGCGCCCTATCCTTCACAAACAGGCTTGAAGACGACCCCTTCGCGTCTGATTTTCTTCAACAATCCCTTGGAGCACATGTCGTCCAGAACACGCCTCGCCGAATGCCTGTTCGAGGCACCGGAGTCCAGAACGCTGTCCAGAGTGAAACCGTCCGGGTATCTCTCCATGCAATCCCAGACGGCAAGCCTTGTCGGTCTGATCCTGTTGTTCGCAAGGACCTCTGCAGATATCGTACACGTACCGTCATCCAGCAAGGTCAGGGTTCCTTCGGAAATCATCCTCTTCCAGTGCTTGCGGACGGTCCTCTGGGATATCACATCAGTCCCGCCGAACATCGCTTTCTCGAATGACTCGAATGTCACTGTGAGATCCCCGAGGTCGGACTGCTCCGCTTCGAGCACCCAACAGAGTGCGTAAAGGATCAGCCCGTCATTGACCTTCTCAACGACCATTTCAAGCCTCCGTCTCAGAGCCGTTCCTGTCCTGAGAGACGACCCGGATCTCCGGCTTTGCAAGGGCGATCTCTCCATTGTCGGTCTCGTATATCGCCACGTAGTCGCCCTTCATCAGGCTCATCTTCTCGCATGTCTGTCTGCCGAGAGGTATCCTAAATCCATGGGCCACCTTGACTATCGCAATTTGCTTCATGCTATCACGGTTATTGCTATTTGCAATAACCATATGATGCCTCACTATATAAATGGTTTTTGTTTATCGCAAAAACCACGAGCCTCCATCATCTTAATTGTTCATCGGAAGCATACGATAATATGGAAAGAGGAGTAGATTTCAAGGAGTTGGAAAAAAACAATTTGTTCTCTATCCTCATGTTCCTTTACAAGAACGGGCCATGCATCAAGTCAGCGTTATACAGCAAATGGAACACGTCTTCATTGCCTCTGAAAATATCTTACCTCATAGAATTGGGCCTTATCAGCGAGGATCAACGTCGTTTCGAGAACAATACCAAATATATCGATCTAACCGAGAAAGGAAAGACGGTTGCCAGAAAAATAGCCGAGATGGAGATTCTCATGAACGGCCTGGAGCCGGCGGAGGACGGAAAAACGAATCATGGCTCACCTGAGACGGAAGGGGGTGGGGCGAGGACATGAATCAGACACCTTTGATATCATCCGGATAGGGTAGAAAATGGCAAAACTGATGGAAGATGATGATTGTAGTTTTGAAGGATTGCCGGTAAGAATCTCCGACTCCGCGTTAATCCATTTGAGAAATGAGCATATAACTCCCCTGACTCTATGCGACATGCTAGCGTCCACATTCGACTGCCCCAAGAGAAAGAAGACCGGAAAACCATTTCGTAAGACTTCACGCAGAGTGTGTTCCAACCGTAAGGGGCGTACATATAACATCATACTCGACTTTTACGAATCGAACGGAACAGAGTACTGGAGTGTCTCACACCTGGAGCCGATATGATGACAGTCAAGACAGAGCCCTGCCACTGCAAAATGAAGCAGATAGACAGAAAGCTGAAAGATGGGTTTGAGTACTACTACTATCAGTGTTCTAAATGCGCCCGTGTTGAATATCCTGTGTGTCAGGCACAGAAACTGTACGAGTACGCTGAAGAACACCAGTTCATGTTCATTGACGATTGGATCCTCGCATGGCTGTATGTCGGCGACGGGGCACCCGTCCTTGGTATAACGAAGCTCCAGAAAGAGCTGTTCGTCATACTCATGGAGTTCGCCCAAGAGAATGACATTCCCTCAGAGAACCCCGGATTTAGGGCATACAAATTCGGACCGTACACGGAAAGAATAGATCGCTGCGTGCAGACACTTATGGAGATGGGATGGATTTCAAGCATCGGAAGGATGAATACTGACTCCGAAAGGTTCATACTGACGGATGATGGAATGCCACATGGAGAGAAGGCACTATCAAAACTGACAGACGATCAGATTCAGAAGTTCAGAATCCTGAAAGGAGATATGCAACAGTTCAGCACAAAGGGAATCATGACCTATGTCTACAAGAATTACCCGGAATACACGAACGAATCTATTGTATTCGAACGCACACTGCACCGCAGGAGGAAGTGAATGCTCGAGATTGATGTATCCCATATAGACGAGACTTTGGCCAGTAAAGGAGCCCGTTCTCTCGACGTGAGAATCAGCAGCTCCCAGTCATTCATGACACCGACCAGACCTATCTCTGTCAAGGAGGCGTCAGCGAAGAACTTCCTAGGATACAGAGGGGAGGTGGACGCACCACTGTCCGCATATCCTATGGATCTCAAAACAGGGAATCGCTTCGAGAAGTTCAGTCGCAATAACGGGTTCATCAAGGATGAGAAGAGGGCACTTCAATCATTCCTATATTCTAACTACAAAAGACCATGCTTCACGATCCTTCAGTTGCCACCTCTGTCTGCAGAGGACAGACATCCGTTCAAGGTCGCATTTGATATGCAGAAGGATATGGACAGCCTGGATTTGATGTGCATACCAGAGATAGACCAGAATTCCGGAGGGTATGAGAGGATGGTGAATGACTGGTGTAAATCGGCGGAGGACTGTGGTAAATAGGCCGTTCCGCAGCTTTGCTTGGGTGATAGTCTAGACGTCTTCGAAAAACGCCTGGACTTCCTCTGCAAACTTTCCAAAACAGGGTCAGTTCCGGTTGTTAACATCAGATACTCACCTGACAACAACCATCAGCTTGTTTCATTATGGAATCGTAGAGATGACCTCAGGTCTATAGTCAACTGCTCAGAAGTCCCCAAAATATCAAAGGAAACAATAAGAAGCGGAGTGTCCTCAGAACTGGAGATCGACCTGATACAGCACGGATTCGATTCCATCACTCGCGTCAAGAGAACCGTCAGTCCGAAGTACATCGCCAGACGCAACATGGAAGATGCCCCGCACACCTTAGATGGGGTAGATCCGTTCAAAATTGCCTATCACAACGCCGCCCTCAGCATAGAGGGCAAAACATGGCGGTCGATGCCACATCCGCCAGAATGCAGATGCTCCGTCTGCAGAGGGGATCAATTGAATCGTATCATCGAGAGGTTCGCGTACAAGGACAATGGAGACATCGATCCATCTGGACTGAGATATTATTCTTCACTTCATGACCACCAATCTGATATGGTTGAACTAAAGGTAATGAGAGACTACATCGAGTCTGATGGTATCCGTGAGTATGATGAGAGGGTCTCCGAGAACAGGACAGATATCCTCAACTCATTTTGATCATCCGACAGAACCGATGCTAACGGTTGTACCTGATATCGACACCTGTTTCCCAGTTTACACATCGGTCAGACCTGAGTTCCTCCCATGACCGCGATCAACGCAGTCACGAACAACATGAGACATGCCTTATTCATCATCAGTATGCCTCCTGAAGATTGTCTTCAATGACTTCTTGCGTCTCTCATTGCGTCCGTTCCTGCATGCCCTGTAATGGTCCCTGCAGACTTTTCTGCGCTTCAGATAGTTCATCTCCTTCATCGCATCATCCTCTTCTTCTGATCAATGTCGTCTGCTTAGTCCTCTTACTGGCCATGGCTATTCCGGGCATGCCCGCGGTGGCATTGGTCACTGCAACCACCTTGGATTCGGACTTCTCTTTCTCTGATCTGGGCTTGGCCATCGATACCGGCTTGACGTTGCCGTAGGTCCTGGCCATCACGTTCACGGCCATTCCGCCGTCAATGAACATCCTGGAGATGTGTGATTTCTCCCAGTTCCGTTCGACGGACTTCAGTGCCTCATCGCCTTTAAGGCCCTTGCCTCTACCGCAGGTGAACAGCATATGGTCCTCCTCGGCCATCCTGCGGGCCTGCGAGCGCGTCGGTTTACGCCAGACGTGCTTCTTCTCGTCGTAGACGGCGACGCTCATGTAGTATCCGGTGTAGTCGGGCTTGTCGGATCTTGCCATCTGTTCGGCTACCGTGCACGACTCCTCTATACTGGATATTCTGTTGGACTTCGTTAGGATGCTGCTCCTGTCGGGATCCGTCCTTCTGAGCAGATGCCCGCCCTCGTGTGCGATCGTTCCCTGGTTAAGCCCGTCGTTCCTGTCCAGCTCTATCCTGTCCCTGGACGGGATGTAGCGTCCGGAGTATCCCACCCCGGTAGGCTTGATGGCGACGGTGGGGTGGCAGGCGGCGAACTTCCTGATATCCTCCGGGGAGTAGGTCATCGCGAGCTCGCGGCGGAACTTCTGCTCCTCGGACGGCGTGGATACGACCTTGATCCTCCCCTGTTCCCTCTTCTGATCCAGGGTCATGCCGGACGGGATGTTCACCTTCGGAGCTCCGGCGGTATCGATGTCCTGGACATCGCAGCATGTGGGATCCCTCCACCACGCCGCGACCTGCTCCGGCTTGCACTTCAGCGGTATAACGGTGTCCGAGGTGTTGTCGTAGTCCCTCTTGGCCAGGCTGATGTTGGGCATCTTCTCGCCCGAGAGCTCGGCGGCCAAACGCCTTTCGTCGTACTCCCTCTGCTTCCGAGCCATCGTCCTCTCGAAGTGCTTGATCAGCTCGCTCTCCGGAACATATCCGTCCGGACCGACGGGTATGCCGTAACGGGTCTTCGTCTCGGCCATCCCCGTCACTTCCTCTTCCTGTCCTCGTACTGGGGGATCCTGCGCCTGTCGAAGAACGCGAAGGTTCCTCCGACCCCGCCGTTCTTCACGCGGGTCTCTATCCTCGCTTCCTTGGCCCTGAGCCTCAGCTGCTCCGCCTTGGTCTTGTTCCTCAGCTTGTCGATCTTCCTCTGCTCCTTCGCCTTCCTCACATCTTCCTTGCTCATCTCTTCTGCCTCCTGATGTTCCTCACGACCTCCTCCGGGGTCGTGCCCGTAACCTGTTTCCTCGCCGATCCGCCGCCGATCTTCAGCGGCGGACCCGCATTCGGTTGCCGTTTCGTCTTTCTCGGTGGAGGGGGCTGTTCACGGATCGTCTCCCGTGCACGTCCGCCCCTACCTTTTTGGGGATCGGAACGTCCCTTGCCGGCACGCCTCCTCCCCGTTCCCGGTCTGTTCCCCTTCCCGCTCTTCGCTTTCTTCTCCGTCTTCGATATCCTGAACATCGCAGCCCGCCTCCCGCTGACGAGCCGAGCTCCTCGGCCTCCCTCCCCCTTTCAGGGTTGTATATATACGCGCCCGCGCGACCCCTTGTCGTTTCGTCGGTCGTCGCGGTACTGGCTCCGTCCGATTCGAACGAGGCCCCTTCCTCGAACTTGTAGAACCTGGACTGTATCGTCGTGACGGCCTCGTCCTCGATGGCGGCGATGTCCTTCCAGGTCAGCCCCCTGCCGCGCATCCTCCGGACGCGCCTGCATTGGTCCGCGATGCGTATCCTGGTGTAGTCCTCTCCCGGCAGCTTCTCCGGATCGTCGGAGCCCTCCGAATCCCATCTTTCGAAGAACCTCTCGATCTTCCTCGGGAGCTCATGAGACAATCCTCCCGACGTCGCCACGATGAATCTCTCGAAGGAGAACGGGACGCCGTTCTCGTTCTGTCCGATGGAGAACGACGCCGTGGACTTTGTGTCGTATCCGTAGCCGCCCGGTTCCAGCCCCTTCGCGTAGATCCCGCGGATCCACGACGTCGGCTGGATGTAGAGCGGTACCGGCTGCGCCCCCGCCTCCGATGTCACGAACGTGATGCTGCGCGGATCCACGCTGCGGGTGATCTCGGAGGCCCGGTCGGGATCCTTCATCATCTGGCAGGAGCAGTATCCGGATTTCTGATCCCCCGTAGGGAAGCAGCGCACCCTCGGCGTGAGGTTGTTGATCGCCGGAGTCAGGAACATGTTGCATACATCGAACTTCCTCGCGTTTCCGAGGTACTTGGTCAGCGCCAGATTCTCCTTGGAACCGTTCAGATCGGCCATCATGAAGTTCTGGGCCTCGTCCAGCAGCCATATTATCAGGCAGTTCCCGGAGCCGTGGTCCCTGATGATCCCTCCTATGCGGCGCATCGTCCCGGCCAGCGTGTCCTCGTGGTGGACGTGCTCGGGGTAATCCTCCACGGGATCCCCCTTCCCGGTCACGCGACCGAACAATACGTTCGTGACCACCTCCACATGGCGGTGTCCGTAATCGCCCTGGACGGCATGCTGCGCTATCGACAGGGCGGTGGCGGTCTTCCCGCCGCCCCTCTTCCCTCCGAACACGATTGTCTCCCCGGGCTGGAGGAGATCGTGAAGGAACTCTTTCGAACCCATTCCTCACCCTCCGTATTGCTGCCCGGCCGCCTCGTCGTCCAGTCCGATGATGGCGGGCTTCCTTGTTCCTATGAGTCCCTCGTCGCGCATCACCATCTCGTATACGGTCATCCATGCACGGAACGTCTCGAAGTCCAGCAGTGCATACGGATCCTCCGGGAGCGGCATGATCCTCGACTGCGAGATGTACGCTTCCGATTCCCACAGCGATCTGGGGAGGGCGGAGGACATCGAGAGCTCGAACGTCTTCAGATACGCCACCCTGGTGTCCATCGCCTTCAGATGGTCGATGAGATCGGAATAGTCCTGGTTGATCCGCGTCACGACGTTCAGATAGATGTTGCCCGCGGACATGTCGGATATCATGGCAGTCCACCTCTCAGGACCGACATCTTGTAGTCGCGGTCGGCTTCTCCGGACAGCGTTGTTCTGACGGAATGCTCCCCCAGACCGATGAGGCGTCCGCGATGGTCCGCGTCATCCACCCACGATCCGACCAGTCTCCTGCCGAGGATCTGACGCATGAGATATCTGAGGATCTCCACGGTCTCCAGGATGTCGGCCGGCCACCGCTGAGGGTCGAGAGGCTCGTCGGATTCTATGAGGAACGGGGCCTCCGACAGCACGATGTCCGCCAGCTCCAGGTCCAGGGATGCCATCGCGTATCCGATCCTCTCGTCGAAGACGCGGCGCAGCTTGTCGCCGTTCTCCCTCGCCAGGACGGTCTCGATGTGCGCGGAGCCGTAGAGCGCCGCCTCCATGGTGCCGTCGTCAGGGATGCTGTACGTCGGCATCGGCCTCACCCCCTCTGCGTCTGCGCTCCTCGGCGATCCTCTTCAGTATCTCCTCCTGGGAGCCGCTGGCGTCCGTGGACAGGGACACCAGCCCGGAGACCAGATCGGCGCCGGCATCGTACCTGGCGGACTGCATCTGTATCTCCAGCCTCGCCGCCCTCTCCTCGGCCGCTATGGCCTCCTCTATGCTGGTCTTGTAGATCTCGTCCTTCACCCAGAACGCCAGATGGTCGTCGGTGACGGTCTGCGAGAAGCGGATCCTGTGCGATGTGACCTCTGGATGCCAAAGGTACCGGGGCTGCTCCGCGATGATGTTGCGGTTCTCGTCGCGGATCTTCCTGCTGCCGAATCTGAACACGCCGATCGTGATCGCTTCCGTCTCATGCAGCGATACGGGAACGACGTTCAGCGTGACCGGTCTGCGTATGCCGTTGGTGTAGGTGCACACCCTCTGACGCGCGATATCGTAGAACGGCATGTTCAGAGGATGCCTCGCGCCCAGGAACGAGGATATTATCCCTCCTAACGTCTGGGGCATGACGTACAGGTTCCCGTTGCGGCGGTAGTAGACCAGAGGGCCGACGTCCGTCACCGTGAGCGAATCATCGGGCATGTCCAGATAGAACGTGTCCCCCGGACGGCACATGATGTACCCCATGAGATATCCGGAGTCGGCCGCCAGCATGATCAGCATGAGCAGCGACCCCTCGTCCGATATCCTCAGAACCTCCTCCTCCATGACGAAGGCGCCGATCGGCAGCATCCCGGTGCAGTCCAGGATGGGCACGAGGATCTCCATCATCAGCAGCGACAGGAACACGGGATCCCTCAGCGGGAATATCGCATGGGTGATCCCGCGCACCTTGTATCCGGCGATGACCGCCAGGGCCATCACCGCGACCCCGATGCACACGGATGCGGCATCCATCGGAACCGCCTCCCGTTCGAACCAGGTTTTATATCCTTGTTCGCTGTTGTCTTATCGACCAAAACCGGAAGAAGGGTCAGGCTCTGGTATTCCTGCCAACCCCCGGTAGTCCCGGCCAAAACCGGAAGAAGGGTCAGGCTCTGCTTTGTCTGCCAACCCCCGGTAGCCGGTATTATTGTTTCAGCCATGGAGGTCATCTCCCGCGAATCTGCGTATCCTGGTCTTCAGGATCCTCGTTCTTCTCTTGTCGTCGACCTCCACATCCCCACGGACCGCGTTCGCAACGTAGTCGTGCGTCTGGAGCATGTCCATGAACGGCCCTTCGTGCGAGTTGTACTTGTCCCCATCGACCTTTCTCCAAGGTCTGCTCTTGGATTGCATCAACGGGCGCACCGCTCCCTTGTAAGCCGAGTGATTGTCCACGATAACATACACGTCCCCGCGGGTTTCCGGTAGCGTCTCCTCCACCGAACGGTCGAGCATGCGAAGCATCACTGCACGCCGATCCTCGCCTTCCCATCCTTTCGGCGGTCTGTTCTTGTCCACGTAGTATGCATATGTCCGTGTCCCTTGGCGGGCAATCCTGCTCGTCATGCGCATCTGGTGATCGAGGTCGTCGCGGGCCTTCTTCTCGATACTCGTCCTCCAGCGGCTGTCAGCGGTCACTTCTCCGAAGGCATCCGGCTTCTCGGTTACGGACACCGCATATCCGAAGGTGTTCTCGCTCTTCCTCGGGTGTTCGCCGATGTTGCCGAATTCATCCACGACCATCACGGTGTCGAACCCGGCGAATCTCCCGCGAGAATCCCTCGGTTGCATATTGGCCCTCTCGGATTGGGTCATCGGACGCCTGGATTCCGGGACGCGTTGGGTGCGGATCCTCATGATGTCCCCTCCGTGGTCTCCATCGCGCGGTTCTTGAACATATAGGGTTGAAACTTACATAACAACAAGTGTTTAGAAATCGA